>Ga0272442_10002783_pt1 | contig 24998 bp, 27 predicted proteins | sample SSMForm2O_FD_200262 | JGI IMG/M metagenome (GOLD analysis project Ga0272442, IMG submission 200262) | Marine sediment archaeal communities from Little Sippewissett salt marsh, Falmouth, MA, United States - SSM-Form-2O | ecosystem: Environmental > Aquatic > Marine > Wetlands > Sediment ... | reverse complement strand
GACGTTTTGTGGCTTCGAGCACGAGGCTGTACGTCAGCCCGCGAGCTGCAGCGCGAAACGCTTCGGGTGTTGTGCTGCTATCGCGTAGAACGGTCAGATAGTGCCGGGCGAGCGGATGATCGATCACTGTGAGATTCATGCTCCGAGTCTCGCAGATCATGTGTCCCCGGGCGAGCCGTAGACTCACCGTCCCATGTTCGATTCTCTCTCCGGGCGGCTCAACCACGCGTTCTCGCAGCTGCGGGGCAAGGGGCGGTTGTCCGAATCCGATGTCAACGACGCTCTTCGAGAAGTGCGCATCGCTCTCCTCGAGGCCGACGTCAACGTGTCGGTTGTGAAGTCGATGCTGGGGCGCGTGAAGGAGCGGGCCGTCGGCACCGAGGTCACGAAGAGCCTCACACCCGGCCAGCAGGTCATCAAGATCGTCCACGAAGAGCTGATCGTCACCCTCGGGGCCGAGGAGGTTCCGCTTGTTCGCCCCGCCGCGACGCCGCTCGTGATCCTGATGGTGGGACTGCAGGGATCCGGCAAGACGACGACCGCGGCCAAGCTGGCGAAACACTTGAAGGGCAAGGGGAAACGCCCGTTGCTCGTGGCTGCGGATCTCCAGCGCCCGGCGGCTATCGACCAGCTCGAGGCGCTCGGAAAGCGGATCAGTGTTCCCGTCTACGTTGATCGGAAGGCCCGGGCGCCGAGGCTCGTGAAGGCCGCCCTCAAGGAAGCCAGGAGCGAGAGTGTCAACGTCGTGATCATCGACACGGCCGGTCGGCTCCAGGTAGACAAGGACTTGATGAAGGAGCTCGCGGCCGTTCGGAAGGCCTCGTCTCCGGATGAGGTCTTGCTCGTGCTTGACGCGATGACCGGTCAGGAAGCGGTCCATGTTGCGAACGGATTCCTCGAATACACCGACCTCACCGGCCTGGTGCTCACCAAACTCGATGGCGACGCCCGTGGTGGTGCCGCAATCTCGGCGCGCGAGGTGACCGGCCAGCCGATCAAGTTCGTGGGCATCGGGGAGAGCATCGATGAACTCGATGTCTTCTACCCCGAGCGGATGGCGTCGCGCATTCTCGGCATGGGCGACGTGCTCTCGCTGATCGAAAAGGCCGAAATGGTCTATGACGAGGAAGAGGCCGAAGCGGCGGCTGCGAAGCTCATGGACTCGTCGTTCAACCTCGAAGACTTCCTCGATCAGTTCCAGCAGATCAAGAAGATGGGGCCATTGCAGCAGCTGGTTGGTATGCTCCCAGGCGCCGGATCGGCACTGCGCGACGTCGAGATCGACGACCGTCAACTCGCACGCGTCGAGGCCATCATCCGGTCGATGACCCCAGCGGAGCGTCGGGATCCCAAAATCATCAATGGGAGCCGCAAGCGCCGCATCGCAACGGGTTCGGGGACGCGGCCGCAGGACGTCAACGTGCTGCTCAAGCAGTTCTCCGAGACACAGAAGATGATGAAGGCGTTCGCCGGAGGTAAGAGCCCCATCCCCGGGCTTGCAATGCCTGCGATGGGCCGCAAGAAGAAGAGGTAGACATGCCGGTGAAGATCCGCCTGACGCGGATGGGTAAGAAGAAGCAGCCCTCGTATCGCGTCGTGGTGATGGACTCACGCAAGCCGCGCGATGGCAAGTACATCGAGCAGATCGGCCGGTATGACGCCCGCCAGGATCCATCGCTGATCGAGATCAACAACGAACGCGCTGTTGAGTGGCTCCAGCAAGGTGCACAGCCGACCGAGCGGGCGAAGAAGTTGCTCGAGATCTCCGGTGCTTGGACCGAATTCAAGGTAGCTCGCGGCGAGATCCACACCGTGGGTGAGAAGCCTGAAAAGACGCCGGTGGAAGCCGCTCCGGTGATGCTCGACGAGATTCGGGAGGAGACCGAAGACGTCATTGAAGCTGTCGAAGCCGAAGAGGCAGTCGAGGCCGTTGAGGCGATCGAGGCGGCTGACGACGACACCATCGAGATCACAACGATCGAAGACACGGACGCTACCGAAACGGACGAAGCATGAATCAAGGCAGCATCGTCGAGAAGGTTGTGACCTACGTTGTCACCCAAATCGTTGACGACCCGGACTCCGTCCAGGTGGAGATCGTCCCTGACGGCGACGACGCAATCGTTGCAGAGGTGCGGACCGCGAAGTCCGACATGGGCCGCGTGATCGGCCGCCGCGGACGAGTGGCTCGTGCAATCCGCTCGGTCGCCTCGGTCGCGGGCGACGAAGAGGGTGTTTCGGTCGAGGTCGACTTCCTCGACTGACGTGGTCCCGATCCTCGTCGGATACGTCCGCCGGGCCCACGGCATCAATGGGGCCGTTGTCATACGTCCGCTCACTGATGATCCTGAGAACCGGTGGTTCTCGGGCGCGGAGTTTCTGAGCGACGCCGAACCCCCCGCTCCGTACACCGTTGTCGAGGCGGCGCCGTATCGCGACGATCTCCTCGTTCGGTTCGCCGAGGTTGGCGACCGGACCGGCGCTGAGGCACTTCGCGGCACTTCTTTCACCATCGACCCGGCAGATCGTCGCGACCTCCACGATGGTGAGTTCTGGGTGGAGGACCTCGTCGGCTGCGACGTCGTCGACACCGACGGTGCGTCGGTCGGTGTGGTCGAATCTGTGGAGTTCGGTGCTGCGCAGGATCGCCTGGCCGTGCGCACCGAGGCCGGGCGTTTCGAGGTTCCGTTCGTCGACGCCATTGTTCCTGAGGTCGACCTCGAACATAGAATCGTTGTTGTTTCACCGCCCGAGGGCCTCTTCGAGTCAGCCTGATGGGGCAACGGCGCGATCGAGAGATTCGATGGTCCGGTCGTGGAGTGCACGTGCAGCCTCAGGCGTTCCGGCAATGCTCACCATCCCGAGCTTCCCGTATTCCGAGACGGCACTGATGATGTGGAACACCGTCCCCAACTGTCGCGCTTGATCGAAGTGCAGGCCGTCACAGACGATGACGTCGAACACATCTTCGGGGAGCAGCCCCCGGTAGCGATCCGACTGAACATTGTCGCTTGCGTAGTAGCACAACTCGCTGCCCAGCGCCGACCGGTAGGTCCCCGTTTCGAAGTCATACGAACCGTCGGTGAGGAACTGGAGCACGAGCGACGGGAGCGTCGTGCCGCCCTTTCGCAGATTGATCTCGAGAGCGAAGTGGTCCCATCCGGATTCGGTCGGAACCGAAACGAAGTCGACGCTGAAGCGCCCGAGGGCCCCAAGGGCTGCCAGCTCCTTCCCAACGCTGAGCCCGGCCTCCTGCAGGTCGCTCCGGTAGGCGGCGTCCGCTGGAAACGTACATCCTTCGTACACCTGGCCGGTTGACCCGCCGAGGACCTGCTCGTGGGTGGAGATGGCTTCGACGCGGCCGAGGGGGTCGATCCTGCACTGGACTGATGGGGAGTGCTTGACTTCCGACTCGACAAACGCTTCGACGATTCCGGTCATCGTCTGGAGCTTGTCGACGAATCGTTCTGCCGTCATCCCCGATGCGATCGGCGTAAGCCGTTCCATGAGGTGCTTGAGCGCCCAGGCTCCCACACCGGAAGGCGGTGCGTCCTCGAGGTTGAATGTCGCGTTGCCTTCGCCCGAGAAACCCTCGTCCAGTTTGACGACGGCTCGGCGGAGCGCCGGATCCTCTTCGCGGAGTTCGGCGAGTCCCTTGGCGATGTCGTCGGCGTCGCGCACGCCGGCGACCGCTCGCGGTGTCTGGATGCCTGCGGCTGCGAGAACGGCTCTGCTTCCGTTTTTACCGCCAAGCCAACGACGGTCGGGATCGTTCGCGTACATCGGGATACCGAGCTGAACGGCGAGCGTACGTTCCAGGGGTGTCGAGTTGAAACAGGTCATGTGCGCCGTCTCAGGATCCGGGATTGCTTCCTTGATCCGTTCGAGCAGCCGCGGCCGCCGAAGGATCTTGTTGCTCAACGGATTTGGGGAGCCGTCGTTGCAGGACAGCAGTGTCAGCCGATTGCGCGCGTGGTGCGACGGGATGCCAGGCAAGAGATGGAGGTAGTAGTCGACGATGGTGGAGGGAATCGGGCGGCTCGTGACGTAGACGATCCGGGTGCGCGGCATGCGCAGGAGCATCAGCAGGCACAACATCCGTTCCTCGTAGTGAACGATTCCGTCGATGCGGTGGAGCTGATCGACATCGAGGCTGAGCGACGGGATTACCACCACGGTCCGCTCCGCCATTCGATCCGGGAACACCGTCGACACCAGGGGAACGAGTCGGCGCTGCAGATCGTGAAACCGCGCCCGTTCTTCCTCCGAGCCAGGTTCGGGCAGGATGTGAATGGGACTCCATTCGTCGTTGTGCATCCCCGCCAACCCTACGCGTACGGGCGGATTGATGATGAGCGGGCATCCGCGACGTATCCTGGGTCCGTGCCGTACGAACCGCGTCATCATGTTCGCATCGTGACCGCCACGTCGTTGTTCGACGGCCACGACGCGGCCATCAACATCATGCGCCGCATCCTGCAGGCCACCGGCGCTGAGATCATCCACCTCGGTCACGACCGATCGGCGGCCGACATCGCGGTTGCCGGAGTGCAGGAAGACGCCCAGGCGGTTGCGATCACCTCGTATCAAGGCGGACATCTCGAGTTCTTCCGCTACGTGCGCAGGCTCCTCGACGAGGCGGGCGCCTCACACGTCAAGATCTTCGGGGGAGGAGGAGGGACGATCCTTCCCGACGAGGCAGAAGAGCTTGAGCGTTCCGGTATCGAGCGGATCTACACACCCGACGACGGGAGGGACCTCGGCCTCCAGGGCATGATCGACGATCTGCTCAAACGTGCCGACTTCCCAGTTGTCGACGAGACCGCACTCGATCCCCGCGACCTCAGCGTGGTTACGCCGAGACTGCTCGGCCGGATGATCTCGGCCGTCGAGCAGGAATCCGACGGCAGCCTCGCAGCCGCTGCTCGTTCCGCGGCTGCCGGAACGGCGACACCCGTCATCGGCATGACGGGCACCGGTGGTGCGGGCAAGTCCTCGTTGATCGACGAGATTGTCGTCCGATACCTCGCAGACTTCCCCGATCGAACGATTGCCATCATCTCGGTTGATCCCTCGCGGCGTCGATCCGGCGGCGCCCTCCTCGGCGATCGGATTCGGATGAACTCGGCCTCCGATCCGCGGGTCTTCATGCGGTCGCTGGCAACTCGACAGGCGAATCTGGCGCTCTCGCCATACGTCGCGTCCGCGGTGGATCTCGTCAAGGCGGCCGGCTACGACCTCGTCATCCTCGAGACTTCGGGGATCGGCCAGGCCGACACGGAGATCGTCGACCACTCGGATCTCACGCTTTATGTCATGACGCCCGAGTACGGGGCGGCGAGTCAACTCGAGAAGGTCGACATGCTCGACTTTGCGGACCTCGTGGTCGTCAACAAGGCTGATCGCAGGGGTGCCGAGGACGCCGTGCGGGACGTCCGAAAGCAGTACCGGCGGAACCACACAGCCTTCGAGGCGGCCGAAGAAGACCTCCCGATCTACGCAACCGTCGCATCCCATTTCAACGACGCTGGCACCAACCATTTCTATCGCAAGCTCATGGATCGAGTTGGACAACACACGGAGGGACGGTTCGTCTCAACGATCGATCTTCCGACTGACCACGGCGGAGAGCAGCCGGTCATCCCCAAGGATCGGGTTCGGTACCTGTCGGAGATCAGCAATACGATCCGCACCTACAACGAACGTGTCGCCGCGCAGATGGTGAGGGCCAATGAGGCGCAGGCGTTCAGTGTGGTGGCCGAGACTTCCGGGGACGCGAAGACCGATGCCGCCGGCCGTGAGTTGATGGCCGGCCTTGATCCCGACGCCGCCCAGATCCTCCACGAATGGGATGACGTGGCGGGCACCTATTCGGCAGATAGCGCCACGTACGAGGTGCGCGGTACCGAGATACATGTGGACACCGCGTCGATGACGCTCTCAGGGACGCGTATCCCCAAGGTTGCGTTCCCGCGCCTCACCGGATGGGCCGATCGTGTGCGGTGGGGCCTTCAGGAGAACCTGCCTGGTCGGTTCCCCTTCACCGCAGGTGTGTTCCCGTTCAAACGAGCCGCCGAAGATCCCACGAGGATGTTTGCGGGGGAGGGCGGTCCGGAGCAGACCAACCGTCGTTTCCACTACGTGTCACGTGACATGCCGACGGCCCGGCTCTCGACGGCCTTCGACTCGGTCACCCTCTACGGAGAAGATCCCGATGAACGCCCCGACATCTACGGCAAGATCGGCAACTCGGGGGTCTCCGTCGCGACTCTCGACGACGTGAAGAAGCTCTACTCAGGCTTCGACCTCCTCGATCCGTCCACATCGGTGTCAATGACGATCAACGGCCCCGCGCCGATGATGCTGGCGTTCTTTATGAACGCAGCGGTCGATCAGCAATGCGAGCGGTACATCGTTGAGCACGGATGCGAAGACGACGTCGAGCGAGTGCTTGTGACCCGGTTCGAGGAACAAGGGCGCGAACGGCCCCGCTACCACGGTGATTTGCCACCGGGGAGTGACGGCCTCGGGCTTCTGCTGCTCGGCGTGTCCGGTGATGAGGTGCTGCCGGCGGATATCTACGATCGCATCAAGACGGACGTCCAATCGCGTGTGCGCGGGACGATCCAGGCGGACATCCTCAAGGAGGACCAAGCCCAGAACACCTGCATCTTCTCAACCGAGTTCGCCCTCCGTATGCAGGGAGATATCCAGCACTACTTCATTGACCACTCGGTCGGCCACTTCTACTCGGTTTCGGTCTCCGGATATCACATGGCCGAAGCGGGCGCGAACCCGATCACACAGCTTGCGTTCACTTTGGCCAACGGATTCACGTTCGTGGAGTACTTCCTCTCACGTGGGATGGCGATCGACACATTCGCTCCACATCTCTCGTTCTTCTTCTCGAACGGAATCGATGCCGAGTACGCGGTGATCGGGCGGGTTGCTCGGAGGATCTGGGCGAAGGCGATGCGGGACCGATACGGGGCTTCTGAGCGATCTCAGAGGTTGAAGTACCACATCCAGACGTCGGGGCGCTCGTTGCATGCCCAGGAGATTGGGTTCAACGACATTCGGACGACGCTCCAAGCCCTCTACGCCGTCTACGACAACTGCAACTCACTGCATACGAATGCCTACGACGAGGCGATCACCACCCCGACAGAAGAGTCCGTCCGGCGTGCGCTCGCCATTCAACTCATTATTAACAGAGAGCTCGGTCTCGCCAGGAACGAGAACCCAATGCAGGGTTCGTTTGTGATCGAGGAACTGACCGACCTCGTCGAGGAAGCCGTGCTTGCAGAGTTCGATCGGCTCACAGATCGCGGCGGCGTGCTCGGCGCCATGGAGCGGATGTATCAACGTTCGAAGATTCAGGAAGAGTCGCTTCTCTACGAACGGATGAAGTCGTCGGGAGAGCTCCCGATCGTCGGTGTCAACATGTTCCTGTCCCGTGATGGATCACCGTTTGTGATGCCCGACACGGTGATCCGTTCCACCAATGCGGACAAACAACGTCAGATCGACGCGGCTCGAGCCGTTCGCGACCGAGATCCCACCGTTGCCGAAGCGGCGCTTGAGCATCTTCAACGCGCGGCGATTCGCGGGGACAACACCTTCGAGGCCCTGATGGAGGCATCGAAGCACTGCACAATCGGTCAGATCTCGCACGCCCTCTACGACGTCGGCGGACGGTACCGACGGAATATGTGAGGGAGATCCGAGTAGCAAGTAGGAAGTAGGAAGGCCCGAAGAGGAAAGGGCAAAGAGCAAAGAACAAAGAGCAAAGAGCAAAGACGGAAGATACGAGACAGGACGCGAGGCGGCCTTCGTCGACTCGTTGTCCGCTTCGGTTGCCTGCCTGTCAGTTTCCGGCTTCCGAGAATGTCCTAGTCTCAGGTCTCTCGTCTCGGGTCTCTCGTGTCTCGTGTCTCGTGTCTCACCCGCCCACTGATCCGCGCGTAGGCTCCGTGTATGCAGCTTGATCAGGTCAACAACACCATCGCCGCTTTCCATCGGGGCAAGAAGTGGATCCTCGTGCCGGACGCGGCTGCTGCTGCGACCGATACGGTCGAACAACTGCGGGAGTGGGGATCCGGTCCCATCATGATCGTGACTCCTGTGGAGGGGGCCGGTGATATGCCAACGCCCGATGTCATCCGCTACACCCGGGCCAGCGGGGACACGCAGATGAACGGAATCCGGGCGGCGCTCCAGGCCATCGAGCAACCCTCGGCCGACGTCCTGGCAGCGGTCAGTCAATTCGACCCGGATCATGAAGCGATGGTGTTCGGCGCGGGCTTCAGCCGCGCATCAGTGCTGGCTGGGAGGCCGGTATACGGCGCGAGGCCGGAACGGTGGGGTGCACTTGAAGACAAGATGATCATCGATCAACTCTGGGACGATGCCGGAGTTCGGAGGGCACCGTCAGCCGTCGTCCCCGTTGCGGACGCGCCAGCGGCTGCTGCGGACCTGGCCTCGGAACTTGGGACCGTGTGGGTCGCCGACAACACCGAGGGTTGGCACGGGGGAGGGGAGTACGCGCGATGGGTTCGCGATCCGGACGATGTGGCTCCAGCCCTCGAGTGGTTCAGCGAGCATGCTGCCGAGGTGCGGGTGATGCCGTTCCTGGACGGAATCCCGTGCTCGATCCACGGCTTCGCGACCCGCGATGGTGTTGCGGTGTTCCTTCCGGTTGAGATGGTCATTCTGCGGCGCGTCGATCGACCAGAGTTTGTCTACGTCTCGGCGGCGAACTTCTGGAACCCACCGGCTGCGATCCGAGACGAGATGCGCGCTGCAGCACGTCGCGTTGGAATGCTCCTGCGGGAACGGTACGGATACCTGGGCGGATTCGGGATCGACGGCGTTTGTACGTCCGACGGATTCCTGCCGACCGAACTGAACCCACGCCTCAGCAAAGGCCACCACCTCCAAGCGCTCGCCGCCGACATCCCTCTCGGTGTCATGGAACTCATGCACATCGAAGGGGACCTCGAGATCTCATCGGCTGAACTCGAAGAGTTCGTCCTGGGTGCCGCCCTCAACTCTCGCCGCGGCGGAATGCTGTTGCCGCTTGGCGGGCACGAGGAGCCACGAAAGGTCGGCATTCGGTTCATCGACGGTCGTGCCGTCGCTGTGGATCCCGAAGGTGTCAACGACGCGCGTATGGAGATCGGACCCGCCGTGATGGGTTCGATCATTGTCATGCGCCTCGAGGCAGATCGCACGCCGATCGGCCCCCCAATCGGCCCGCGGTCCGTTGCTGTGATCGACCTTGCTCGCGAGGTCTGGGATTTGGATATCCCCTGCGTAATAGCCGCGCCGGATAGATGCGGGCAAGACGCAGGGCGTGGTGATCAGTAGTAGGTAGCAGGAACGGACTACTGAGTACTGACTATTGATCACGGCAAGTCGAGGGGGACTTCCAAGGTGAACACGGGTTCGCCTTGGTCATTCACGGTGCCCACGAGGAGCAGGACCGGGCCGGATGGGCCGTCGTTGAGGGCAGCGCTGAACGCCCGCCAGACGTGGGTTGAGGACAGCGTGGGGACCGCCCGGTCGATCGTGATGTCGGCCGAATCAGTGAGCCGGAGTCTCACGGCGTCGACATCGGGTGCGGCATATCCGGTGACCTGGAGCGGGTAGAGACCGACACCGGCCTGGGGACTGAGGAGGACGATCCCTCCTCCGGACAGCGGGGTCGCAAGCGGGCGATCGTCACCGGTTCCGCGCAGGTCGATGACCAGCCGCGCGGGAGAGGTGGTTGTGAACGCACGGGCGGCAGCTCGTTCGTTGAGGTGAAGGTCGATGGTCAAGCCGTTTTCGGAGTCTTCCACGACATACCACTTGTCGACGAGGATCCCGTTGAGGGTGGAATCCGCAACGGCGGACTCCACGATTTCGTCTGAGAGGTTCACGCGCACAATCCCGGCGTCCGCCAGCATCGAGATACCGACGGGCCCGATCCGGGTAGCCGGTGCTCCACTCGCCGACAGAAACTCGATCTCCACACGTTCGCAGCCCTCCAAGGGATCCCACCGAACGCCTGCGATCGCTCGAGCATCGCGGCCTTGACTATCGAGAGCGGCGACGGTCCCTCCTTCGACAAACGGCAACTCTCCCGAAAGACACGCCGGCGTATCGCTCGCCTCGGTGGTTGTTGTTGTGGAGGGAGTGATGGTTGTGGTCGTTTCCCCAGACCCGCTGTTCGTACACGCAGCGATCAGCATCGCGAGAAGAGCGAGGATTGGCACGAACCTCATGAGGCGAGGTTACCGAAGCGGAGCGTTGTCGCCTGCCCAGCACGATGTGGAGTGCCAGCGGCCGAGTAGTGGCTTCGATGCCCAATCCGCCACGAGCGCCAGACTCACACCGGGCCGTCACGGAAAGAACTGGCGTGTGATAGGTTCGGCCGATGCCGTTTCCGGCACCCGACCCAGAACATGCACTCGACCTGCTCACCGGCGCGCAGCCGACGGCTCCGCTCTTCGAAGAGGCTCGCCGTTCGCGCGACGAGGTCAAGGGACGCTCGGTTACCTACAGTCGCAAGGTCTTCATCCCGGTGACGACGATGTGCCGTGACCGCTGCACGTACTGCACGTTCGCCAAGCCGCCGGGCGCCGGCGGCGTGTATCTCACACCCCAAGAGGTGATGGCAGTAGTACGGGCCGGAGAGCGTCACGGCTGCACCGAGGCGCTGTTCACCCTCGGCGACCGCCCCGAGGACCGGTGGCCAGCCGCGCGTGAATTCCTGGACCGAATCGGGCACGAATCGACACTCGAGTACGTCCGCTCTCTGACCGAGCAGGTTGTCGAAAGCTCCGGGTTGTTCCCACACGCCAATCCGGGGCTCATGGACCGTCCAACCGTGGCGGCGCTTCGGCGGTCCAATCCGTCGATGGGGCTGATGCTCGAGAACATCTCTCCGCGGCTCATGGAACCTGGAATGCCGCACTACGAGTGTCCTGACAAGGACCCCGCAGCCCGGATGGCGACGATCGAGGCGGCCGGGACGCTCAGCGTGCCATTCACAACGGGTGTACTCGTCGGAATCGGCGAGACGCCACGCGAGGTCGTCGACAGCATCTTCGCTCTCGCTGCTGCCCACGACCGCTGGGGCCATCTTCAAGAGATCATCGTGCAGAACTTCCAACCGAAGGCGGATACTCGGATGCGTGGCGTGGAGCCACCCTCACTCGAGTACTTCGCCACCATCGTCGCCATCACCCGTTGGGTATTTGGGCCGACCATGAACGTGCAGGTGCCGCCGAACCTGACGGAGGACTTCGGGACCTATCTCGATGCCGGGATCAACGACTGGGGAGGAGTGTCGCCGCTCACGATCGACTGGGTCAATCCCGAGGCGCCGTGGCCGCACCTCGACCGATTGCGGGCGGTGACCGAAGACGCAGGCTTTGAGCTCCAGCAGCGGCTGCCCGTCTATCCAGAGTTCCTCACCGAGCGGTGGATCGATCCCTCGTTGCTCCAGAAGCTCGCAAGTGCGGTTGATGACCGGGGGTACGCTGTACCGGTGGAGACGGCAACCACATGAACGACATCACCTTTGTCCGCCTGCGCCCGATCGAAACCGTTCGCGAGCGGTGGGCGGTCGCACGCCGCAAAGAGGGCTCCACCGTCGTTGAGGTCGAAGGCCTGAGTGTGAGTGACCGTGATGCGGCATTTGCCGGCGGCTTGCTGGCGGTGGCTGTACAAGATGCGCCGGCGGCCGCGCCCGCTTACGTTGCCAAGCCGGACGCGGCGCGGGTCCTGACCAGACGTGGCGCACGCGGATGGCAGGTCACGCTGATCCCGGACGGCAACAGGGCATCGACGATCGACGCACTCGCGAGAACAGGAGCCGCGTTCTTCCGCGTTGGGCGGAGCGCCGTCGTCGATGCGGCATCGATTACCTCTCTCCCCGGGATCGAGTCGCGGATCTCGGTGTTCGTCGACACAGTCGAAGAAGCGCTCGAAGCGATCGCCCACGGCGCGAGGGACCTCCTGCTGCGCGGCTGGGACACCGAGGCGATCGGGATGCTCCGCGACGCCGTTCCGCTTCCGCTTCTCGAGCGCACGGCACTACCAGTGGGTGTCGACATCATCGACGCTCGTGGCACACTCGAGCCTGACGCGTTCAAGGTCTATCTCGACCTTGTCGACGCGTCCGGCGTCGCCAGACCCCGCACCGACTGGGCGCCGGGGAAGGACCTGCCGGCTCCCCACCCGGCGGGGAGGTTCTCGTCGCAATGGGGTGACGGTGCGTGGGGCGGGGGGCCGCGAGACGGCGGCGGTGACGGGGTGCGGGATGATCTCCGCCGGATTCTCGACCGGTCGCTCGACGGCCGCCGACCCACCCGTGAGGAGGTTCGTCGCCTGTTCGAAGCTCGGGGGAGTGAGGTCGACGAGATCGCCGCGACGGCGGACATTCTGCGCCAGCAGGTGAACGGCGAGATGGTGTCGTTCATCGTCAATCGAAACATCAACTACACCAACCAATGCACCTACAAGTGTGGCTTCTGCGCGTTCTCCAAGGGCCCGCGTTCGCTCAACCTTCGCGAGGACCCGTATCTGCTGACCGTTCCACAGGTCGTTGAGCGCTCGGTCGATGCGTGGAACCGCGGCGCAACCGAGGTCTGCCTTCAGGGTGGGATCCATCCGGAGTTCACCGGTGCCTTCTACGTGACGGTACTCGAGGCAATCAAGGAAGCGGTCCCCGGAATACACGTCCACGGGTTCACGCCGCTCGAGGTGTGGCAGGGGGCCGAGACGCTGGGGATTCCTGTGAGGGAGTTCCTTCAGATGCTGCGCGACGTCGGGCTCGGCACACTCCCGGGAACGGCTGCGGAGATCCTTGACGATCGGGTGCGGGAGTACCTCTGCCCCGACAAGATCAGGACAGCGCAGTGGGCTGAGGTGATGCTCACGGCGCACGAACTCGGTCTGCAGTCAACGGCCACGATGATGTTCGGCCACATCGACGATCCCGAAGCCTGGGCCAACCACCTCGAGGTGATTCGCACCATCCAGGAACGCACCGGGGGTTTCACCGAATTCGTCCCACTCCCGTTCGTTCACATGGGCGCGCCGATCTACGTTCGGGGAACGGCCCGACCGGGGCCCACGTGGGATGAGGTCGTGCTGGTCCACGCTGTGGCCCGGATCGCATTCAACGGCCTCATCGACAACATTCAGGCCTCATGGGTGAAGCTCGGCCTCGAAGCCGGACTCACGTTGCTCAACGCGGGTGCAAATGACCTCGGCGGGACGCTGATGGACGAGTACATCTCGGCGGCCGCTGGAGCCTCGCATGGCACGATGGTCGACGCCGACGACTTCACGGCAGCGATCGAGTCGATCGGCCGGATACCACGGCAGCGGACGACGTTGTACCAAGATGCCACGGCGCTGCGCATCGTCGGGGGGATCTCGTGAGGCGCGACGCCGACACGACGAAGGATCAGCTCTTCGACGCCGCAGCGCGGCTCTTCCGTGAGTTTGGATACGCGGAGACGTCGCACGCGGACATCTCCGCCGAATCCGACATCGGCCGCACGACCTTCTACGAGCACTTCTCTTCGAAGGAAGACCTGCTCGTCCAACTGGTGCAGCGCGACCTGCCGGCACTGATCGACGAGATCCTGTCCGAGGTCAGACCGGGCCTTCCCCCGGACACCCGCCTGCGCGAGTTGACCGTTCGATTCGTGGAGTTCGTCGGAACCGACCACCTCGGGCTGATCCTCCACACCGAAGTTCCGCGCTTGTCGATTGAAGCCCAGAGAGCCATCGCCGGATCCCACCAGGCCCTTTCCACCGAGGTCATGGACATCTATCGCTCCGGAGTCGTGGAAGGCGTGTTCGTCGAATTGCCGATGCCGGTCGTAGGTCGTCTGATCCAGGAGACGATGATGGCCGGCGGCCGCACCGTGATGGATCTTCCGGAACCCAAACAACGCGTTCACGAGATCGCCGATGCCACGGCTGCTTTCCTTGTGAACGGCCTTCGGACGTAGGCACCTCGACGCCCCGGGGATGGACGCAAACCGCGCTGAATCAACGAGCAGTCCGAGTGATACTGTGGCATGTGGACGATCTCATCCAGCCGACCTATCCCAGCCGGAGATGGATCGTGCCGTTGTCGGCGACGGTGATGATCGGGTTTGGGGTCATCCTCTACGGATTCTCGGTGTACGCCACGGATGAGGCGGCGGGAGCAGACTTCTCGAAGACGGCACTCTCTCTCGCATACGGAGGATCGGTTTTCGCGGGAGGCCTGCTCGCGATCCCGGTTGGGCGGTTCGCCGACAATCACGGCGTGCGAATCATCGTTGGTTTTGGTGCCGTCTTGGGTTTCCTGGGTCTGGCTTCCTTCTCGTTGGCGAACCAATCATGGCAGGTAGTTGCTGCCTGGTGGGTGTTCCTCGGACCGGCTCAGGCGATGATCTACTACGAGCCGGCCTACGTAGCCATCGACCAGTGGTCTGCCCCGCGTGACCGTGCGCGGACGTTGGCCACCATCACGCTGATCGGTGGTCTGGCCGGCATCGTGTTCATCCCGTTGACGGCGGGGCTGGTGTCGGTCCTTGGCTGGCGGCCCGCCGTACTCCTCCTCGGCATTCTGTTGCTGGCTACGGGAGGAGCAACCGCGCTCTTTGCACTGCCGCATCGCCGCGCCGGGGAGCCCTCGCGGAGGGCATTGGCTGGGCCGGGATCATCGACATGGGGGTTCATCCGGGATCATCGGTTCCTGCTCTACACCGTGGCCCTGATGCTCATGCTCCTTGCGACCCAGGGAGTCATTACCCACCGTCTCGCACGATTCGAGGAGGGCGGTTTCCCGCTGAACACGGTTGCGCTGCTGGCGGCCGTCGCGTCGGCGATGAGCCTGCCTGGCCGATGGATCGCCCCAAGGCTTGCGGATCGATATGGAGCGAATCGGGTCCAGGCAATCATTGCGGCGATCGTTGCTCTCAGTGTCTTGCTGATGGTGGGTGGCACGTCGAGATGGCAGATGGTTGGGCACTTTCTGCTGTTCGGCCTGGCGTTCGGAGCCCTCCTCCCCATGCGGGCGATGGTCATGGGCGGATGGTATTCGGGACCGATCTACGGAAGGATCATGGGGACTCAATGGACGGCCGTCGTCCTCGTTGGGGCGAGCGGGCCCGTGATCGTCGCCGTGTTGCGCGATGCCACCGGCGGGTACCAGGCATCGTTTGTCGTCCTTGCGGCACTCTTCATGGTCTCGGCGGGCGCCATCGTGGCAAGCGGACGCGCGGACACCGGCTAGGTGTCCAAGGATCGACGTCGGTCGCGGCTTGCCAGGTGCGGCGGTGGCAGACGGGTCACTCGCCGCCGTCGTCGTCCTTGTCCGAATCGGAAGTGCTGTTGCGTCCATAGGTGACCCCGAGTGCTGCTCCGATCGCCAGGCCCACGGCAATCCACACCGGATTTGATGTCAAGGCAAACAGAACAGCACCGAAGACGACGCCGAGCGCGATACCTACTCCAGCGCTGGTTTCCGGAGGTGTCTTGTCAGCCATACGAGCGACTCTACGGCTCACAGTTGGTGAATCGGTGTCGATACGCGGTCATCTCAGCTCATCGAGATGGCGGGCCGAACCAGGACGGGTGGCAAAGGGTGACCTCCTCGGCTATCTCGGTGACGAGTGGGAGAACGGAGGGAGTCGGGACGAGCCGCTCATGGCGCATCGTCATCTCGGCGTGCGGGCGGGTCAGCGCACCGACTACTCCGGCAAGGGCGAATGGCGATGGATGGCCGGGTGGATCAAGCTTCGCCCGTCCAATCTTGGTTGGCTCCAACCATCGGGCGTCATCGCGGCCCAGTCGAGCCCGAAGCGGTGGCTTCGCCGGACCCGCGGCCGGCCCTTATCGTCCGGCCAATACGGGCGGTCGGTAGCATCGACTCCATGAGGATCAACATCATCACGATCTTTCCGGAGTTCTTCGCTTCGCCTCTTGCGACCAGCCTCGTGGGCAAAGCTCGAGAGGACGGCACCCTCGAGGTCGTGCTGCACGATCTTCGAGAACACGGCAAAGGCGTTCACCGGCAGATCGACGATGCCCCGTTTGGCGGCGGCGCGGGGATGGTGATGATGGTGGAACCCCTCGCTGAAGCACTCGATCCGCTGGAACACACCCACCGGGTGCTGCTCACCCCAGGAGGGCGGCAGCTCGACCAAGGGACGCTGGATCGCTGGTCCGACGTCGAAGAGCTGACCCTCGTCTGCGGCAGGTACGAGGGTATCGACGAACGCGTTGCTGAGCACTTCATCGACGAAGAGATCTCGCTCGGCGACTACGTGCTCCTCGGCGGCGAAGTTGGAGCGCTTGCCATCATCGAAGGTGTGACCCGTCTCCTCGACGGTGTCGTCGGGAATCCGGAGTCGGTCGAGACGGAGAGTTTCCGCGACGGCCTGCTCGAGGAGCCGCAGTACACCCGACCAGCCGAATTCCGCGGCTGGGAAGTGCCCGAGGTGCTGCGATCGGGCGATCATGGAAAAGTCCATGCGTGGCGCGAAGCTCAGCGCGCGGAGCGGACTCGCGAGCGTAGGCCCGAGCTCTTGAACCGCCAAGCGACCACAGCCAGACTTCAGCAAGAGTCCGAGTAATCCTGCCCGCTGATCGTCGCCCATGGCTCTGCGGTTTAGGTTCCCGGGTTGCTACCATCTGGGTCCGCTCTTCCCCCTGTCTTGGAGGATCCCGTGAATACGCTCGATCAGATCGAGGGCGCCCAGCTGCGCGATGACATTCCGGACTTCGGTCCCGGAGATACCGTGCGCGTGCACGTTCGCGTCATTGAGGGTGGACGGGAACGGACCCAGGCGTTTGAAGGTGTTGTGATCGCCCGCAAGGGTGGCGGCATTCGAGAAACGTTCACCGTTCGGAAGATCAGCTTTGGCGTCGGCGTCGAGCGCATCTTCCCCGTACATGCCCCGATCATCCAGACCATCGAAGTCCTGCGTCGCGGCGACGTGCGCAGGGCCAAGCTCTACTACCTCCGTGACCGGGTCGGCAAGGCCACGCGGATCAAGGAGAAGCGCGACTGACCGATTCCCCCCGACAAACCGCCGTCGATTACGACCCGTCCAACCGGCGGGTCGTTGTCGCGCCGATGGACGAAACATCGCTCGCCGCCGCCACAGCCTCGCTTGCCGAAATGGACGCTGTTCTCGCGCAGCTTGCCGAGAGGAACGGCGTGCCGCCGCTGTGGCCGCGCGAACCGGGCTTCGCGACACTGCTGCGACTCGTCCTCGAACAGCAGGTATCCCTGGCATCAGCGGATGCAGCGTTTCGCAAGCTTGAGGTCACCATGGGGGCGATTGAACCAGCGCCATTCCTGGAATTCGATGACGAGGACCTCAAGGCCATCGGATTCTCGAGACAGAAGGCCGGGTACGTGCGAGGCATCGCTCAGGGGTTGATCGATGGCTCGATCGACCTCAATCTACTGATCGACCTCCCCGACGATGGGGCGGCCTCGCGCCTGATCGCGATTCGCGGGATCGGGCCGTGGACGGCAGCCTGCTATCTCTTGTTCGCGTTGCGCCGCCCCGACGTGTGGCCGCCGGGGGACCGAGCGCTTGAAGTATCGATCGGTCGCGTCTTCGGACTCCGGGGTGCTGTACCTTCGGAGGCGGCCAACGAACGGGTTCTGGCATGGAGACCGTTGCGCGCCGTGGCGGCGCGTCTGCTGTGGCACGACTACCTCGGGGGGCGTGGGTGAACGACGACTTGGAGAATCCCGCGGGTAGTGTGGAACCTGTGACGTCGCCGGATCTTGACCCTGTTGTACCCGTACCGGCAGAAGCCGACGCGGCCCCAGCGTCGAAGAAACACGCCTTGCCCTTCTGGCTTGAACTTCCTTTGCTCATCATCGCGGCACTCGCCATCGCGGTTGTCATCAAGACGTTCTTCCTCCAGGCTTTCTGGATTCCGTCGTCGTCGATGGAGGACACGCTGCTGATCAACGACCGGGTGATGGTGAACAAACTCGCCTACCGGGTCGGAGACCTGCAACGGGGGCACGTTGTCGTCTTCGACGATCCCCGCGGGGGCGCAGCCCCGCAGGAGACGCTCCTTGAAGCCACCCGTCGGAACATCAATGAAGCGGTCGGGCTTTCTGTACCACGAACCGAGTTCATCAAGCGGGTGATCGGACTCCCCGGCGAGCGAGTCGAGATCATCGACAACCAGGTGTTCATCGACGGGGCACCGATCGACGAGCCCTACTTGAAGACCGGATCGCTCATGCCCGACTTCGGCCCGGTGGTTGTGCCCGCAGGTGAAATGTTCGTGATGGGAGACAACCGGAACTCGAGTCAAGACAGCCGGTACTTCGGGTCGGTGTCGACCGACACCGTGGTCGGCAGGGCCTTTGTGATCATGTGGCCTCCGTCACGTTGGTCGGGACTGTGACGACCGGGTTACCAACACACCACCGGTAGCATCGACCTACCGATTCCGGACGGGAGAGACACGAGTGGGCGAAGAGGATCTCGAGCGGTACGAAATCGACGTTGAGTTGCAGATCTACCGCGAGTATCGGGACGTCCTCCCCATGTTCCGGTACGTGGTTGAGACCGAGCGCCGCTTCTACCTTGCGAACCGTGTTGAGATGAACACACGCTCCGCCGACGGCTCGGTCTACTTCGAACTCGAACTCGAGGACGCCTGGGTGTGGGACATGTTCCGGCCCGCCCGATTCGTCAAGCGAGTTCGGGTGATGACCTTCCGAGATGTCAACATCGAAGAGACCGATATCCCCTCGGAGTTCTGATACTCGTCACACCCTGGTGAGACGATGACTCGATGCCAACAAGACGCTTCTCTGTCGGAATGGCGGGTGAGGCCGTCACCGCTCGATTCCTCCAGCGCCGAGGCGCCACCATTGTCGATCGCAACGTTCGCGTCGGACACGACGAGATCGACATGGTCGCCACGATCGCTGATGACCTCGTCGCCGTCGAGGTGAAGACCGGGCTGGGATACGGAACCCGGCCCTGGGAGAACTTCGACGAGGCGAAGGAGGCGAGAGTCCGTCGCGCGGCCCGTGCACTTGGTATTCATCGCGTCGACCTCGTTGCTGTGGAACTCACCGCGCAGGGTGTCATCGTGCGATGGTCACCCGGGAACGGCTGAGCCGTGGCGACGGCGCTGTTCCTTGAACCAGCACCCGCGGTGCCAGTGCCTGCGCAGGTCGGGGGCGAGGCGCGGAACGACCACGACGTGGCCGACACCTGGTTCGATCCAGGAATCACAGCCTGGGCAGACGTATGCCTTGCGGGCCTGGTACGGCTGAACGGAATGCACGGCTGCATCGTCGAGCATCACCCGAAGAACCCCCACGCGACGAAGGCAAGCGTCACAGCTGCAAACACCACAACAAGCGCGATGTCGGTTGCGGATGGCTTCTGATCACGGAAGGGGTTGAAGCCCATGCGCACAACGTAGCGCAGTGGCGCAGTAGGCGAGTGGTGCAGCGGTGCTAGTTTCGGGTCATGGCTTTCGTTGCGGTGGAAGACCGGGAGAGTGTTCGGTGGGTGACGATGTCGTCCCCGGAGACGAAGAACGCGATTCCAAGGGTCGGATGGGTTGAGCTTGCCGACGCTCTCGAGGCGTTTGAGGCATCAGAACAGAAGGCGCTGGTGATCGCCGGGGCCGGAGGAGAATTCTGTGCCGGCGCCGATCTCGGCGCCGACTTCTCCGGATTCGGGACGCCGGCCGCGAACGCCGAGTACATGCGTGGCCCAAACAGGGCAGCGCTCGCGCTCCACCGCATTTCGAAACCGACGGTTGCTGCCGTCGATGGTGTCGCCGTCGGCGCGGGGATGAATCTCGCGCTCGGCTGCGACATTGTCATCGCGAGCAGCCGAGCTCGGTTTGCCGAGATCTTTGTCAAGCGAGGGCTCACCCTCGACTTCGGTGGGACGTGGCTGTTGCCGCGGTTTGTCGGCCTCGCTCGCGCACGTGACCTGGCGCTCACCGGTCGGATTGTCGAAGCCGACGAAGCTCTGGCGATCGGCCTCGTGACCCGGGTCGTCGAACCAGATCGGCTCTCGGCTGAGGCAACGGAGATCGCCAACGAACTCGCCGCCGGCGCACCGCTTGCGCAACGGTTCATCAAGGTGGCACTCGACCGTTCTGAGAACATGACGTTCGAGCAGGCGCTCGCATTCGAGGAACAGGCGCAGGCGACCCTGCTCGGTTCCGAAGACCTGCTTGAGGGGGCGGCTGCGTTCTTCCAGAAACGTCCGCCTGAGTTCAAGGGTCGCTGATTCAACACGCCTGTTGGTTGATGGCCGGGCAGCGATGAGATGCCGCTGGCGTGTTGGCGGTGTTTCGTGGCAGCATGGAGTCATGTTGTGGGTGACGCTGATCGCCGTAGTCGTGCTCCTTCTCCTGGTTGTCGTGGCCGGCCATTTCCTACTCACATGGGCCGAGCGGCGCGGGTGGGTCTACTACCGGTCAACCGATCGGCCAAGACCGCAGTCACTCGGCCTCTTCGAAGAGATCTACCAGCCGTCGGTGACCCACGTGATCGACCAGCACGTGATGGAGGAAACGGAAGCCGACCAAGCCGAATCTGGCGAGGACGCCTAACTCACGCGACGACGGCTGTCCCGATTGAAGGCGGGTCAGGGTCGAACGACCCTGGCCTCGTCCGGCTCCGAAGGTGAGCCTTGGTTCATGGGGGCAGTCCGTGCCAGATAGCCGAATCCGGATCGATCCGGAGTTTGGCGCTCGGCCGGACAACGATCGTGGCCGCCGCACTGCGTGGTTCGCTATCGCAGGTCTCGTGGTCGCTGCGGGCATCTTTGGGTGGTTCCTGGCTGTTCCGGTGGGAAGCGACCCGATTGATCAAGAGATCGCATCTGACAGCACGTCGCTCGCGACCGTGCCCGCCACGCAAGCCGCTGTTGGAGAAGCCGCCGTCGAGCTACGTCCGCCCGTACAACGTTCGTCAACCATGGCCAACCTCGGTGGTGCACTCTCGGATGTCGTTCCCGGCTTCACGGACGAAATCACCATGTTGGCAACTCCACCAGAGAGCTTCAAAGTCGTGCGGTGGCGTCCTTCGGCGGCGGCGACGGAGTTGGTGTTCTCGCTGGATCGGATTGCCGAGTACGGCTGCTCGCCGGAAGGCCTGGACGCTTCGGGGAGTTGGTTTGCTCGCACCCGGTGTGACGGAACCCTCATGGTTCATGCGATTGCCGACGCCGCGGGCAAACCAACGAAGTCCGAGTCGGTGGGTCTCAATGTCGGCTCAGTCGCCTGGCACGAGACCGTTCCGGGTTCGCTCGCATGGATCTCGTGTGCTCGATCGGAGTCGAGCCCTTCCACGCTCTACTCGCTCGATGTCTCGGATCGCACCGCTGAGCCGGTGCCGCTACGAACCTTCGACCAGCCTTGCGTGGACGGTGTCTGGCTGGAGAGTTGGACCAACGACGGCGCGTTGGTGGGAAGCCTTCACGAAGAGAGATCTGAGCAGATCCTCATCGGTCCCGATGGGGCGACCGTGCCCTTCCACGCTGCGTCGCAGCCGCTTGTCGCAGGAGCGGAGCACGAATACCGCCTCGCGGTGCCGGGCCTCGGGAGCGAAGAGCCGGTCGGCGATGTGGCGTGGACGCCCGACGGGACGCTCGTCGCGGCGATTGTCGACGAGTTCTGGGATACCGACGCCCCGAGGCTCTGTGTCATGGATGTCGAGACCGGTCAGCAGATCGCCGAGGTGTCGGAGCACGGTTCCGATATCTCCGCGATGGCATGGTCGCGCGATAGCCGCTTCCTCCTGTACGAACTGTGGAACTCCGACAGCGAACGTGGGGGGCTGGTGGTGTATGACACAGCCACCAACACGACGACACGCGTCCCACTTGCCGAGATCGTCGACGAAATCAGGACCAGCGAAGCGAGCTAGCCGTGTTGTCCCCCACGGTTGGTCACCCGGCTTGTGCGTGTGCCGCCGAGAGCGGCGAGTGAGGCCCTAGTGGTCGTGGCTGTGATGGTCGTGTGAGTCCGAACCGGACTCGTCAGGAGCCACTCAACAGCCGGGCTCACCATGGTTCCCGCAACACGAAGTGCCGTTCTTGATCTTGATGGCGTTGTTCTTCGCCACCAGACGGAGCTTCTCGAGGAGCGGCAGGTCGCTGTTGCTGAAGTTGTTGAAGTAGTCGCGTGGGTGGGGTCGTGGCATGAAGCGACCGTAGCACGCCGAAGTCAGCGAAAGGTGTTCGCCGTCGAGAGACGTCCTGCAATTCCCTCTGGCGACACCCGGTTCGATGCGCGACGATTGAAGGGCTTCAAGGAGGGACCGTGAGTGTGGCTGTCGGGATGCTGTTCTTGGTCGCAGGCCTCGCTGCTGTATTCGCCGCACTTCCGCTGACGCACCGCCTGGCCCGCGCCATGCCGCAGTGGGTGTTCAGCAGAGGTGATGTCGAACGGCTGGCGTCAACGACGTTTCTCACCGCGTTCGTCGGGCTTCTCGGCGTGGTGACGGGGGTGGCGTTGCTGCTCCTTGCCTTCGTGCAGCGATAGCCGTTGGTTCGTCAATCGGCGGGTTCGAGCACTCGTATGCGCGGCTCTTCCGAAGATGTGTCGGTGCCGTCTCGAAGGCGGAGAGGCGGGATCAGGGAGTCGACACGGAGCCAACGCTCAACGGCGTCCAATCGGTCCGGGTCCCGCCCGATCTCGGTTGACCTCACGGCATCGATGACTTCGAGGGCATTCGAGAGCGACTTGAGGGCCACGACGAACAGGCCGAGCCACAAGAGGAATCCGACCAGGCTCGTATTCTCTGCGGTTGAGCGGATCATCCATGCCACCGACGCGATGAGGAACACTCCGACGTGCATCTGGAGGCGAAGGCTCCTGACGCGGTGCATCTCGTAGATCCTGGCGCGCGCCATTGCTCCGCTCCGCGTGCGATGAGCCGAGACGGCGGGTTCTTTCTGCCACCCGAATCCGCGTCGCTCTATTTCAAGGCGCCAGCGGCGGTCGGTCGGCCGGTCCAATCGCTTCACCCGGTATTGGCCGGCATTCCATCCGCTGGAGTCTTCCTGCCACGCCAGAACACCCACGATACGTCTGCTCCTCATGGCCCTGTTCGCAGGCCTCGACGACATCTTCACACGTCGATCGAGCAAACGGAAGGGCCGGCGCCCCCTGAATCTGGTTCGGGCGCCGTGGGGGTAGTTCGCGTCACACCCGCGTCGTATGTTGGATGAATGAACGCAGCAATCACATCAAGCGTGATCATCGGTGTTGAGCCTCATCCCGTGCGTGTTGAAGCACACATCGGTGGCGGAAGGGCCGGATTCGTTGTCGTCGGACTCCCGGATGCAGCGGTGCGCGAAGCCAAGGAACGAGTCCGGGCCGCCATCGCGTCCACCTCGAATGCATTCCCGTCGAAGCGGGTCGTCGTGAACCTTTCACCGGCAGATCTCCCGAAGGTCGGCTCCGCCTACGATTTGCCGATAGCGCTCGGTGTGCTCGCCGCAAACGGGAAACTCCCGCCGGGTGCGACGGACATCGTTGCGCTCGGCGAACTGGCCCTCGATGGTGGGGTCCGTCCCGCCCGAGGTGGACTCGGGGCGGCGCTTGTGGCACGAGACCTCGGCAAGCCGTGTCTGCTCCCATTGCGATCGGTGGCGGAGACTGCGGGTCGCCGCGACCTTGGGGTGCGAGCGGTCCGATCCCTGGCCCATGCCATGGAAGTCGCGCGCGGCCTGCACCCAGGCGATGACGTCGATCCGATCCTGCACCAACCACCTGAGATTCCGGACCTTGCCGAGGTGAGGGGCCAATCGGCGGCGCGAGCCGCACTCGAGATCTCCGCAGCCGGCGGCCATCACCTGCTCTTCCGGGGCCCACCCGGCTCGGGCAAGACGATGCTGGCCCGCACGTTGCCCGGCCTGTTGCCACCCCTGGACGATTGCGAGGCACACGAGGTCGCCCTTGTCTGGGCCGCGGCGGGGCGGCCACGGCCCGGTCCGTCGATCCCGCCGTTTCGCGCTCCGCACCATTCCGCCTCGATGGCAGCGTTTATTGGTGGAGGATCGGGTGTTCCGACACCCGGGGAAGCCGTGTTGGCCCATCGGGGAGTGTTGTTCCTCGACGAGTTGGGCGAGTACCCACCGCAGCTCCTCGACGCACTTCGAACGCCCATTGAGGACGGGAGTGTGGTTGTCGCCCGGCAGGGTGCGACGGTCGAGTTCCCATGCCAGATCCAAGTCGTGGCAGCCACCAATCCGTGTCCGTGTGGTTTCGAGGGCGACCGGATCAAGCCGTGCCTGTGCGCCGAGTCGATGAAGGCGCGCTACAAACGACGGTTCTCCGGCCCGCTTCTCGACAGATTCGATCTGCAGGTCGATGTGCCGCGATTGCGGGTCTCGGAGCTTTCGGGGCCCCGAGGTGAAGAATCGGCGGTCGTCCGGGCCAGGGTGGCGGCGGCCCGACGCCGCCAGTTCGACGAACGGGGACGCCTCAACCGCGAACTGCGGCGACAGGACCTCGATGCGCTGACGTGGACCGAAGCGGCTCTCCAGCGGTTGTCCGACGCTGCGTCGGGGGATCGGCTCACCGCCCGCGGTTGGGATCGGGTCCGACGGGTGGCCCGAACGATCGCGGACCTTGCCGGGTCGAGTCCGGTGGATGCGCCGCACGTTGACACGGCGCTCGGCATGCGGGTGACACTGTGAGCGACGCTCACCGTCTTCAGCTGGCGTTCTCCGGACTCCATCCGGAACGCATCCGTGATCTCACCAACCGGTTTGGTGGCCCGGCGGCGGCTATCGCTGCCATCACGCGACGGCGGGTGAACGCGTCCGAGGCGATTCGCCGCAATCTCGCAGTTCCTGCCGTACGTCGGGAGGCGGAGCTGACATCGCTCGGTATCAACGTCGTTCGACGTGGAGTGCCGGCCTATCCGGCCCACCTCGATCAATACGAAGACGCGCCGGACCTGCTGTTCGTGCGCG
>Ga0272442_10002782_pt1 | contig 25002 bp, 16 predicted proteins | sample SSMForm2O_FD_200262 | JGI IMG/M metagenome (GOLD analysis project Ga0272442, IMG submission 200262) | Marine sediment archaeal communities from Little Sippewissett salt marsh, Falmouth, MA, United States - SSM-Form-2O | ecosystem: Environmental > Aquatic > Marine > Wetlands > Sediment ... | reverse complement strand
AGCTCGCGTACCTGAACGCGGGCGTCAGCATCACGCTTCGCGACGAGCGCCGCGTCGACGGCGCAGAGGTGCGGGAGGAACGGTTCTTCTACGAGGGCGGCATCGTCCAGTACGTGGAATACCTGCGTGGCAACAAGACCCCGTTGCACGACGAGGTCGTGTACCTGAAGGGGGCGCAGGAGGGCACGGAAATCGAGCTCGCCATGCAGTACACGGATGGGTACAACGAGGACACGTTCACGTTCGTGAACAACATCAACACGCACGAGGGCGGCACACACCTGTCCGGCTTCAAGGCCGCGATGACGCGAACGATCAACGCCTACGGGAGCAAGAACGCCAAGAAGGGCGAACCGAGCCTGTCCGGTGACGACGTACGCGAGGGCCTGGTGGCCGTGCTCTCGGTCAAGGTCCTCGAGCCGCAGTTCGAGGGTCAGACCAAGACCAAACTCGGCAACAGCGAGGTCCGGGGCATCGTCGAGAGCCTGGTGAACGACAAGCTGGGCACGTGGCTGGATGAGAACCCGTCGTCCGCGCGCAGGATCATCGAGAAGGCGGTGCAGGCGGCCCGGGCGCGCGAGGCGGCTCGCAAGGCGCGCGACCTGACGCGGAAGAAGTCGGCCCTGGAAACGGGTGTGCTTCCGGGCAAGCTGGCGGACTGTTCGAGTCGCAACGCTTCGCTGTCCGAGATCTACCTGGTCGAGGGAGACAGCGCCGGCGGTTCCGCCAAGCAGGGGCGGGATCGGGAGTTCCAGGCCATTCTCCCTCTCAAGGGGAAGATCCTGAACGTCGAGCGGGCCCGGATCGACAAGATCCTGTCCAACGACGAAATCCGGGCCATCATCACCGCGATCGGGTCCGGGATCGGCGAGGAATTCACGCTCGAGTCGGCCCGGTATCACAAGATCGTCATCATGACGGACGCCGACGTGGATGGTGCGCACATCCGGACGCTCCTCCTGACGTTCTTCTTCCGCCAGATGCAGGAGCTGATCGAAGCCGGGTACGTCTACATCGCCCAACCCCCGCTGTACCGGGTGTATCGCGGGAAGAAGGAGCTGTACTGCTACACCGAGGACGAGCGCGCCCGGGCCGTCAAGGAATTCTCGAACGGCAAGGGCAAGAGCACGGTCAACATCCAGCGCTACAAGGGACTCGGTGAGATGAATCCGGAGCAACTCTGGGAGACCACGATGAATCCGGAGCATCGCACGCTTCTGCAGGTCACGATCGACGAGGCCACCGAGGCGTCACTCCTGTTCGAGCGACTGATGGGAGATGACGTGGAGCCGCGCCGGAAGTTCATCGAGGAGAACGCGAAGTTCGTCAAGAATCTGGACGTCTAGGCACCGAGGCCTCATGGAAACCAAGCGCACGGTCGTTCCGGCCGCGGAGGAGATCCTCGGCGGGTACTTCCCGGTGCTCGATCACGGATTCGTATCCCTGATCGACTACATGGGCACCGACGAGAGCATCGAACAGGCGGCGCGGGTCAGCTACGGCTTCGGCACACGCAAGACCAGCCAGACCCGCGGCCTCGTGCGTTATCTGCGGAGGCATCGGCACACGACGCCGTCCGAGATGGTCGAGCTCAAGTTCCATTGCGCGATGCCGATGTTCGTGGCCCGGCAGTGGATCCGACATCGCACGGCGTGCCTGGCCGGGGACACCGAGGTGTACTTCGATCTTCCCGGAGGCATCGAACGCCGAGGCAACCAACTCTACAAGCTCACGATTGAAGACCTCTGGAGGCGCTTCCAACCCACTCGAAACAGGACGAGACCCGACAAGCAGAAAGATCCGTGGTTCAGGCGTGATCGAGTGAGGAAGATGCACCTGCGTCAGGCCAACGAAGACACGCTTCGAATCCAGCACACGAGAGTGGTCGATGTCTACCGCAACGGCCCCAAGCCTGTATTTCGAGTGGTTCTGGCTGACGGAAAGGCGATCAAAGCGACGGCGGACCACAAGTTCCTGTTTGCGGACGGTTGGGGGACACTGAGACAGAAGACCGGACTTGAGGAAAGGGCGGGTCTGGCTGTCTGGAACCGGGGTGACCACTTCGTTCATGTGAATGGGATGGTGTGCGAGGACCCGGCGCTGTATACCAGCAAGGAGTGGTTGGACTACGAGTACAACATCAAGCGGCGGCCGTTGGCCGACATAGCCGAAGATTGTGGCTGCTCGACCCATACAATCCGGAAGTGGCTGAGACGTTTCGATATCCAGGCCAGGGACAACCGCGGCGCATTCGAGCAGGGCAGTGTCCCCTGGAATCGGGGAAAGACCTATCGGTCGGGTCCCCGTGACCTGACCGATGACCACCTCGCGACAATCCGAAGAACCCGATCGGGGTCGGCGTCGAACTTCTGGAAGGGCGGAATGTCGACGAATCGGGACTCGATCGGGCGTTGGACGACCCAGGTCGCGGCGAAGATCCACGCTCGCAACCTGTGGACCTGCCAACTGTGTGACGAGCGATCGGGTGAGCTTCATTGCCACCACATTGTCCCCGTCTGGGCGGATCCTGCCAGCGCCAGGGACGAGGCGAATCTCACCTCCCTGTGCTCTCCATGCCACCACTCCATTCACGGCAAGGAACTGGACTACGTGGAGCGGCTTGGTGGACCGCCCGTCAGAACGGAGTGGAGTGAGCGTAAACGTCCGAAGCGGGGCTGGAACAAGCTCGAGAAGACACGCCTCGTCCGAATCGAACGGATCGAGTACGTAGGAGTGGAGGATACCTACGACCTCGAGGTCGAGGGACCGCACCACAACTTCGTTGCCAACGGGATTATCACTCACAATTCAGTAAACGAGTACAGCGCTCGGTACAGCCTGATGCCGCTGCTGTTCTACAAGCCGGACTACGACGACTTCGCCATCCAGAGCGCCTCGAACCGCCAGGGTCGGGAAGGGGACTCCGCGCCACGCGAGATCTACGAGGAAGCGGTGCGCCGGTGGGAGGAAGTGCGAAGCCTCTCGAGCGACACGTACGGCTGGCTGGTCGAGGAGGATGTGGCCCGGGAGCTGGCCCGCATTGACCTGCCGCTCTCGACGTATACCCAGTGGTACTGGAAGATCGATCTCCACAACCTGTTCCACTTCCTCAGCTTGCGGGCTGATTCCCACGCCCAGTGGGAGATCCAGGAGTTCGCCAAGGTCATGGCCGGGATGATGAAGCGGGTCGCTCCGCTCAGCTACGAGGCGTGGCTGGACTACGAGTTCGCCGGTGAGCACATGAGCCACGGAGAACTCGTAGCTCTCAGAGCCCTGGTCGACGCCGGAGAGGACGGGGTACGCGCCCGCGACGGGGTCTCTCTCGATATCGAGGCTCTGAAGGGCACCGGCCTCTCGAAGCGCGAAGCCCTCGAGTTGATCGAGAAGCTGCGTCCCGCCGAGCGTCCGGATTTCGAACTCGACCTGTCCCGGATGCAGTCTCCCGAAGTGTTCCAGTCACGCATGCAGGCCGCCGTTCCAGGCGATTTCGAGTAGTCGTTGTCGCCGTCCGGTCAGGCCTGACAGGGCCGCCCGCCGCCTGGCGGCACTTTTCTCCGAGTATTCCGTAGTAGGACTTGTCGTGGGGCAGGGGGGCGCGGAGTTGGACAGGAGGCAACGGATGCGGGAAGGAACACCCGTTCGCAAGCTGGGCGTCGTTTTGATGATGCTTGGGGCAACCGCTCCCGGCAGTCTGGCGTCCATTCCGCAACAGGTGACCGAGGTCCAGACGCACGTCGAGGCGGCCGAACTGAATGTCCTGGCGGAGTCGGGCGGCCTCAAGGCCACCGGCGCTTTCCCGTTCGACTACCAGTACCTGGCTTTTCACGGCGGTTCCCCTGAGTTCGTAGCCCTGTGGGCCGCTGCAAGCGTCGAAGCAGGCCGCATCCGCGGCGTGTTTGACGGGGGGTGGCGGTACTCGCTGTCTCTCGGCCTCGAGCTCTTCCAGGACGACTCGCTGGTGGTCTCGAAGACTCGCCGCACCGACTTCGTGTTCAGTCGACAGGTAGCCGACACGACGCGTGACGGATTTCCCCTGCAGACGATGGTGAGCGTACCACCCGGCGAATACGACTACCGGCTGGTGATCAAGGACATGAACTGGCCGGACGACCGGTCCGTGAACATGGTGGAGGGAAGCCTCACGGTTCCGGTGTTTGATGTCACGGGTCCCGTGGTCAGTTCGATCGCCGTAGCCGCGGATTCGATCGGCACGTTCGCGCCGGCCTCTGGGGTCGACCTGCAGCTCAACGCCGCCGCGATCGTCGAGAAGGCCGCACGCCCCTATATCTACTTCGAGGTGTACGGGCTGACCCCCGGCAGCAGCTACCGCGGCGAGATCAAGTTGTCCTCCACGTGGGTGTCGCGCGGGCGGGGGGAGCAGTTCACGGGGCCGTACCAGCCATTTCAGATGCAGTATCGCGGGAGTGTGCCGGCCGATCCGACGGTTCCGGTGAGGGCCGTCATGCGCCTGGACACGCGGGACGCCGAACCCGGACCGTACGAGGTCCAGGTGAGGGTGACGGATCTCGAGACCGGTGTCCGGAGCGAGGTTCGGAAGGCCCAATTGAAGATACGTGCGCCGAGCACGCGTTCGGCCCCGATCACGGAGGTCGACGTACGGACCGACGGAGGCTCAGAGGGAAGGTGAGGATGACGAAAGTGGTGCCTGACTTCTACCGGGTTCTGGCGGTCGCGGCGCTGGCCGTGCTGTTCGGTTCGGTGGCCTCCGTCGGGGTGACCCATGCCCAGACGATGCCGGCTCCGGTCTATTTCGACCTGACCAACCGGGGATACGAAAAGCTGGCCAATCGGATCTCGAAGAAGCTCGAGCTCCGGGCGGACCCCGACGACGAGGACGTACAGTCCCTGCTCGACAGGTGGGAGCGTGAAGAAGGCGGACCGGATGGTGGTTGGGACTACATCGCCGTGACCCGGTTGTGGCTCCGCGCAGGCAGCGCGGCACAAGCCGAGATGGCTCTCATGGAAGCCGAAGCGTCCGGTGAGGTTCCCGCGCCGATCCTCCTGCTCGACCAGGCACGTGTCGCGTTCCTGGGCGGTCAGATGGATCTCGGTGAAGAGGCGTACTGGAAGGGTTGCGAGGGGGCCGGCGAGACGGCCTACAAGGAATACTGGCTCGATATCGAGGTGCTCGCGACGCCAGAGGAAATGGACGACTGGGATCGGTTTCGCCGACTCCCGATCACGCAAACGGACCTCTGCGCCCACCTGAGGCGCTTCTGGAATGAGCGTGCGCTGGTTTCGGCGATGGAGGTCAAGCAGCGCATGTCGATTCACTTCGCGCGCACGCGGTACGCCCTCGACAACTACCGGCGCCGCAGCTCGCGGAAGGGGGCCACGTTCTCCAACCGGCTTGGCCGGCCCACGAACTCGGCGTACGACGATCGGGGCCTGATCTATGTACGAATGGGCGATCCGGACCGAAGCACCAGCTTCGCGGGCAACCCCTCGATCGGGCAGGACGCGGTCAGCGCCGAGTGCTACCAGCCGAACGAGACATGGGCCTACGATTATCCCGGTGAGACCCGCGTGTACCATTTCTCGTCCAATTCGGGAGCGGACGACTACTGGCTGATCGAGAACCTGGGCCTCGTCTACCGGTGTGGAAACCCGGCGGCGTCGCTGGCGGGGACATCCGGCGCCGCGATAAGCGGGGTGCTGTCGCCGGTCAATGAGAGCAGTGCCGTGGTCATGGGGGCGGCCGCCGCGCTCGTATTGCAGGACCTGTACCGGTCCCGGCAGGGCGTGGACCCGAGATACGCCGGGATCGCCCAGCAGATGAACACCGACCTGGGTCGGAACGTGTTCAGCAACCAGACGCGCATTTCGAGCGGATCCGATGCACTGAATGCCCAACGGGTCCTGTCCCAGGAACGGGATTGGACCCTGGCCGACGGCACTTTCGCGGTCGACTCCGTTCCGGATCGCCCTCCGGTGGCCGCCGACACGCGGCTGCTCGTCGAGGAGCTCCAGTTCGTCAGTCCGACGGAGGGGAAGAACCGCGTCTGGATCAACGCGGTGATCGAGGCGGAGAAGCTCACCGCCGTCGCTTTGCCCGGGGGGGAGTTTCGCTACCGGGTGGATGCGCGGTGGGTGATCGTGGACGCAAACGGCGAGTCTCAGATTCGTAACTCGTCCTTCGAGGCGGTGACACCGAGAATTCTGGGACGGGACGAGAGTCTTCCCGTCCGGCTGGCGGCCGATCTGTTCCCCGGGCAGTATCGCTACTCCCTTCTTCTGCGCGACACCCGACTGGCGCCCGGGCAGGAGCAACTGTCCGGCAACTACCGCCGGGTCAACATGACCGTTCGCGAACTCGGCGCCGGGGCTCCGGCTCTTTCTGACGTCGCTGTCGCGGCCGATTCAGGGGGCGTCTGGTCGCCCGGTGGTGGAATCCGGCTGCGACCCAGCCCGGCCCACCTCACCGGTGCGGACGGTGTGGGCTACGTCTACTTCGAGGTCTACAACCTGACTCCGGGAGGCCAGTACACGACGCAGATTCGGCTCGAGCCCGAGGATGGTGACGCAGATGACGCGTTTGAACTGTCGTTCCCCGGCGACGGGGCCACGGACACGAGCCGGATGGCGAGGCGCTTGCTTCGGGTCGACCTGAGGGACACCGAGCCAGGCAGCTACGTGATGCAGGTCTCGGTCACCGATGAAGCGACCGGTGCCTCTACGCTTCCGTACTACACGTCGGTGACGGTGAACCGGACGGTTCCCTGATCGGATGGAGGCCGTGAGAATCGGGTTCGCTCTCTGCGCGCTGGCGACCCTGTGCTGTGCGGCAACACCGGCGCTCTCGCAGACCATGCCCGGTCCGGCGTATCACGATCTGCTCGCCAGAGGCAACGAGCGCCTGGCCCGCGACCTGACCCGCCTCCTGGACCTGCGGGCGAACCCCGACCGGGACGACGTGGAGGACTTCCTCGACCGGTGGGAGGAGGATGGAGACGGGCCACGCTCCGGCTACGACTGGTTGGCCGTCGCACGTATGTGGCTTCGGGCCGGGGAGGCGAACCGGGCGGAGTCGGCTCTCGAACGAGCCGAAAGCGGGATACCCGAGGCCCTCTTCCTGATCGACCGCGCGAGAATCGCCTTCCTGCGCGGCGATATGTCCGGGACAGCGGACTACTGGGCCGCCTGCGGCATCGCCGACGAGACCGCGTCGACGGAGATGTGGCTGGACATCGAGGTCCTGGCCACACCCGACGAGCTGGCCGCGCGGGCCGGGTTTCGAACTCTGCCGGCGGGTGACCGCGATGACTGTTCGTTCCTCCGGCGCTTCTGGAACCGCCGGGCGGCGGCTGCCGGAATGGGAGTCGACGAGCGAATCCTGTTTCACTACGAGCGCAGCCGGTTCGCGCTCGAGCACTACCGCCGGCGTGGTCGCGTCCGGCCTCGCTTCGCCGCCCGATTGGGTCGCCCCACGAATTCCGTGTACGACGATCGAGGTCTGTTGTACATCCGAATGGGGGACCCCGACGAGGTCGCGATCCACGGTGGCAGTGAGTGCATAGAGCCGAACGTGTCGTGGGCCTATGACCGTCCCGGCGGGTACCGGGTGTTCCACCTGTCCCCCGCCGGTGGCGTCGATGACTGGTACCTGCTCGAGAACCTGGCGATGGTGTACCGCTGCGGCACCTGGGACAGGAACCCGATGGTGGCGATCTCACCGCTGTTGCTGGACGTTCCCGGTCCCCCGTTCTACGACCTGTACATGTCACGCATGGGTCTGGACCCGAGATACGCCCGGATCGCCAACCATGCGCTCAATCTGATGGGCGACGACTTCGCGGGTTCGCGGTTGGCGGAGGAACTGACCGAGGAGCGCGACTGGACGTGGCAGGATGGATTGTATGCGGTCGCGAGCGTCCCCGAGCGCCCTCCAGTCGACCTGGGTGTGAACTTCGCTCTCGAGTGGCTGCAGTTCCGGGCTCCCCGTCCCGGGCTCACTCGCGTCTGGCTGAACGGCCTTGTCGATGCGTCCGCTCTCCGGCCGGCCGAGCGGGATCGGCAGGAGGTGTATCGTGTGGACGCCGTGTGGACGCTCCTCGACGAGGAGGGACTGTTGTACCGGCACATCCCGTCCTCGTACGATCTGCCGGTCATCGAGGAACTGGATGACGATACTGGTATCGCTCTCCGCAAGTCGACCGACCTGCCACCGGGCACGTACCGCTGGATGCTGGTGGTATCGGATGCCAACTCGTCCGTGGAGGAAGACGGCGAGAAGGTCCGGGGCGGCTACGCGAGTGGAGAAGTGACCGTCCGGGACCTGGGAACGGACTTGCCGGTCTTGTCCGACGTGGCGGTATCTGTGGATTCAGCCGGGGCGTGGTCCCCCGCCGCCGGCATCCAGCTCAATCCGTCTCCGGTTCACGCTACGGGGGACGACGGAGTGGCCTTCATCTACTACGAGGCCTACAACCTCACTCCGGGCGGGCAGTACGAGACGAGAGTGGTGCTCCAGCCGGAAGGGGGCGGCCAGCCGTTCGACCTGTCCTATCCGGGTACGGTCCTAAGAGGCGCCAGCATCGTGACCCGCGGACACCTGCGGGTTGATCTGTCCGCCTCTTCGCCGGGCCGCTACGACGTGTCCGTCACCGTGAGAGACCTGACGAGCGGGCATGTCACCCTGCCCGTGGAAACCGAAATTCACGTGAATCGGGACTGACCGGGGCGCCGCCTCGCCTATAGTCCGAGTTCCGCCTGGGTCTCGCCGTCCAGTGTCGAGTCCATCGCTGACGCCGCGAGGGACTCCGTATCGCCAGACTCCGTATCGCCGGACTCCGCATCGTCGGATCCGTCGTCTCCGATCTCCGATGCTTCCTCGCCCGACGAGACGCGCAGCGGATGCAACGCGACGATCGGCCCCGCGCGTCCGCTCAGCGCATCGATCCGGACCGCGGCGCCCCGCCTCGGCTTTATGGGCAAGGACTCGACAGAAATGGGGACGACCTCGCCAGACGCCAATTCGCACATGCCCAGGTCGCCGGGATGGACCGCGAGTACTCCAACGAGCAAACCCGCACGATCCGTGTCTGGCAGCAGCGCCATTCCCTTTCCGGCCCGACCCTGGCGTTTCAGCTCCGTGAAGGGAACGCGCTTCCCGAATCCGTCCGCCCCCACCACGAGCAACTCGCTGTCCCTGCGCGGAGCCAGGGCGGCCACCAGCCCATCGGTCTTTCCGACCTCGATCCCCCGAACTCCCTTCGCCGTTCGACCCATCGTTCGGACTTCGTCCTCGGAGAAGCGAATGGCCAGGCCTTCCCGCGTGGCCAGCAGCAGATCGCCCGTGCCGACGCTCGGCCGCACCATCATCACTTCATCACCGCCGGCGAGCCCTATGGCCCGTATCCCGCCGGAGCGCACGTTGGAGTACTCGGACAACGCGGTGCGCTTGACCTGGCCACCCCGGGTCACGAACAACAGGAACTTCTCCTCGTCGAATTCGGGCACGGGTACCACGGAGACGATGCGGTCTCCGGCCTCGAGTTCCACCAGGTCGGAGATCTGCTTCCCGCGCGAGCTGCGGGTGCCGCGGGGGAAGTCCTTCACCTGGACGGAGTGCACGCTGCCCCGGGCCGTGAACAGCAGGATCTCCGTGGCCCCGCGAGCCACGAAGGTCTGACGCACGAAGTCGCCATCCCGCTGGGCCATGGCCTCGGCCCCCGACATGCCGCCGCTGCCGCGGACGGCCAGCGCCTTGGCGTACCCGAGCCGACTGATCATCACGAGGGACGACTCGCCGCCCTCGCCGGAAGGGAGCGGGAACGGCTCGCTCTCGTCGAGAATCTCCGTCCGCCGGTCGTCTCCGTAGCGAATGACCAGTTCGGCGAGCTCGGATCGCAGCAGGTCGCGCCGGGCGGCGTCCTCTTCCACGAGGTGCCGCAGTTCCTCGATCCGACCCTGCAGGCCCTCGAGCTCTTCGAGCAGCTTCTTTCGCTCGAGTTGAGTCAGGCGGGCCAGGCGCATGGCCAGGATGGCCTCGGCCTGTCGAAGCGAGAGACCGAACTCCGCGCACAAGCGGTCGGCGGCCGACTTCGGAGAGGTGGACGCCCGGATCAACTCGATCACGCGATCGATGTGGTCGAGCGCGGTGAGGAGACCTTCCAGGACGTGGGCCCGGTCTTCGGACCGGTTGAGCTCGAAGAGCGCTCGCCGTCGGATCACGTCCAGCCGGTGGCGAACGAAGCACTCCAGCGCCTGCTTGAGATCCAGCTGCTCGGGCTTCCCATCGACCAGGGCCAGCATGATCACGCCGAAGGTGCTCTTCAGCTGAGTCTTCAGGAACAGCGTCTTGATCAGCTTCTTGAGGTCCACGTCGCGCTTCAGCTCGATCACCAGGCGAACGCCGTCCCGATCCGACTCGTCGCGCAGGTCGCTGATCGCGTCCACTCGGCCGCTGCGCACGATCTTCGTGATCTGCTCGATCACGCGCGTCTTGTTGACCTGGTACGGCAGCTCGGTGACCACCAGCGACGTCTTGCCGTACATGCCCTCTTCGAGGTGCATGCGGGCCCTCATCTCGACCAGGCCGCGGCCTTTGCGGTAGGCGTCGCCAATCCCTTCCCAGCCCCAGATGTATCCGCCGGTCGGGAAGTCGGGACCCTCGACGAGTTCGACCAGGTCTTCGACGCTGCAATCGGGATGGCGCACCAGGTGATCGGTGGCGGCTGCCAGTTCGCGCATGTTATGCGGCGGGATCTTGGTGGCCATCCCGACGGCGATCCCGTCGGAGCCATTCAGCAGCAGGTGCGGCAGGCGCGCCGGAAGGGACGTGGGCTCCTGCAGCCGGCCGTCGAAGTTGGGCGTGAAATCGACGGTGTCGAGATCGATGTCGGTGAGCAGCTCCATCGCCACCTGGGCGAGCTTGGCCTCCGTATACCGGTAGGCGGCCGCGCTGTCTCCGTCGATCGAACCGAAGTTCCCCTGTCCGTCAATCAGCGGGTAGCGAAGCGAAAACTCCTGCACCATGCGGACGAGCGTATCGTAGACCGCGCTGTCTCCATGCGGGTGGTACTTGCCGAGCACATCCCCGACCACGGTCGCGCACTTCTTGTGCTCCCGCTCCGGGAGGAGGCCCAGTTCGTACATCGCATACAGAATTCGCCGATGGACGGGCTTGAGGCCGTCCCGCGCATCGGGGAGAGCGCGCTGCACGATGACGCTCATGGAGTAGTCGATGAAGGAGTCGCGGAGCTCCTCCTCGATGAGGCGGGTGACGATTCTTTCGTTGCGGGCAGTCGTTTTCACAGTGAAACGGCGCGTCCTTTCGGCACCTGGAGGGTCTGATCTCGAACCACGATCGGATTGTCGCGGGCAGTGTCACGAGGCACAAGAGCCCGGCCGGGGACCGGCACTTCGCACTGCCTCGTGCAGCCGCGGAGATGGGGTGGAGAAGAGGTGTGCTGCTATTCAGCCGACCAGAAGCTCGGCCGTCTCGCGCTGGGGGTCGCTGGGAGCGGACGGCAGGGCGAGCAGGGTCGCGGGCTGCCGGTCGTCCTCGGGCACGTGGAGGATCATGGTGCCCGGGTCGAGAGTCGTGGAGGAGTCGAAAGGCCGCGCACGGCCCGATGCGTCGATCGCCAGCGTCCGTCCGTCCGCGAACTGGCCGGCGAGCCACATCCCGTACTCGAGCCAGATCGTGATCGGGTCGACGTCGCCGCCGGCGATCGCCGGCTCGAGTTCCTCGCGATACCGACGGCTCGCTTCCTCGAACGCCGCCGGGTCCGACGACTTCAAGCGGACGAGGAGTTTCCGGTAGGCCGGCCGCATGTCGACCAGGCCGGCCCGCTCCAGCGCTTCGTCCGTTCGTCCGCGGGCCTGCTCTTCACTCACCGGCGGCCATCGAGTTCAGGAACTCGGTGTTGTCCTTGGCCCTCTTCAGGCGCTCGATGAGGAACTGGATCGCCTCGGCCGGCGGCATGTCGGCCAGGAAGTTCCGGAGCAGGTAGATCCGGTTCAGCTCGATCTCGTCGAGGAGCAGCTCTTCGCGCCGCGTGCTGGACCGGTTGACGTCGATGGCCGGATAAATCCGCTTGTCCGCGATCTGACGATCCAGGAGGACTTCGCTGTTTCCGGTCCCCTTGAACTCCTCGAAGATGACCTCGTCCATGCGGCTGCCCGTCTCGACCAGGGCCGTGGCGATGATCGTCAGGCTGCCGCCATCCTCGATGTTGCGGGCGGCCCCGAAGAAGCGCTTCGGCTTGTGAAGGGCGTTCGCATCGACGCCACCCGACAGGATCTTGCCGGAGTGAGGCACGGTCGTGTTGTACGCCCGCGCCAGCCGGGTGATCGAATCCAGGAGGATGACGACGTCCTTCTTGTACTCCACCAGTCGCTTGGCCTTGTCGAGCACCATCTCGGCGACCTGGGTGTGTCGGTCGGCCGGCTCGTCGAACGTGGAGGAGATGATCTCGGCCGCGACGTTCTCCTCCATGTCCGTGACCTCCTCGGGGCGCTCGTCGATGAGGAGCACGATCAGGTATACGTCCGGGTTATTCTCGAGGATCGCGTTGGCGATCTTCTGGAGGATGATCGTCTTTCCCGCCTTGGGCGGAGAGACGATGAGCATGCGCTGGCCCTTGCCCACCGGCGACATCAGGTCCATCACCCGCATGGAAATGTCGCCGTCCAGTTTCTCCAGCCGGAGTCGCTCCTCGGGATAGCGAGGGCGGAGATTATCGAATGCGATGCGATGCTTGGCTGCCTCGGGGTCCTCCGTGTTCACTTCCTCGACCTTGAGGAGGGCCAGGTACCGCTCTCCCTCTTTCGGCGGCCGAACGCGGCCGAGGACGGTGTCTCCCGTGCGCAGGTCGAATCGCTTGATCTGTGACGGCGAGACGTAGATGTCGTCCGGGCCGTAGAGGTAGTTCCAGTCCTGGCTGCGCAGGAATCCGTAGCCTTCAGGCAGGATCTCCAGCACGCCCTCGCCGCGCAGCACTACGTCAGAATCGAGCAGGTTCTGCTCGATTCGGAAGATCAGATCCTGCTTACGAAGACCGGAGAAGTTGGCGATGCTCAACTCCTCGGCCATTTCGTGCAGTTCCTCAATCGACTTGGATTTCAGTTCGGCGATGTCCACGGGGTACTCCGGTGGTTGGGGCGGTCAGTTCGAACCCACGGTCTGACCTTGCCGCAGGGCAGCCTGCAATCAGAGAATCAGTTCAGATAATGGTCGTTCAGCGGTCCGAGAAAAGCGGGTTCGGTGAGAGTCGGGTGGTTCACCCTCATATAACCGGATCCGGGGCCATGGTCAAGATCGCGGCCGGCACCTGCAGGGTATACGTTCGAAGCCGGCCGCGGTTCCACGGAGAAGGCAACCGCGGCCGTCCTCGGATCCGATACGTACGCGGAGGTAGAAGACATGGCACGACACAACCGGGAGGCGCGCGGCATCGATCAGCTGGGCACCCTGTGGCGCATCAGCTACCAGCCCGATTGGTTGAGTCGAATCAAGATTTCCCGCCAGCTTCCCGGGGACCGGCGTCGGTCGATGGTGACCCTGTTCCGCAATCCCGCACGCAGGGCCGAGGCGCCTCCCGGCAGGATGGTACGCACGGGTGTGTCGGCCGTGGATGGCTCGGCGGATTTCCGGGTTGCGGTCGAGGATCCTGACGGCGTCGTCGAGTCCGTAGTGGTGGTCACGCGAAGGAAGCGCGGTCGCAGAAACGAAGTGGTCAAGTACGTGCTCGAGGCGCGTCTGCCGCCGCCTCGTGGCTGAGTTCCAGGGCTAGAACAGCTTGAAGCGAAGCCAGCGCCCCGGATTCTGTCTCAGTTCCGACTTCAGACTGTCCAACCTCGCGTAGAAGGCCGCTTGCTGTCGGGCCAGCTCGTCATCGTACACGGCTCTTCCCGCGGTTCCCCTGCCGGCGCGCAGGTCGCTGTCCAGCCGGTCCAGGTTAGCCGATACCCGTTCCAGGCCGTTGGCCAGATCGAGCACGGCTTCCGTGACTTCAGCGGCCCGCTCCTCTCCGCCGAGACTTCGCAGGGTGCTCGCCATCGATTCGACGGTGGCGCCGAGCGAATCAGCGGCCAGTCGCGCCGGGAAAGAGGTCTCGGCCCGCAGCGTCTCGGCGATGGTGCGCACCTGGGCCGACATGGTCTTCATCTGGGCGATCAACAGTGTGTCGCGCCGGAGTTCGGCGACCGTCCCCGGGCCCTCCCGCATTCTCTCGGTCAGCTGGGCCGACAGGAGAGCAAGCGTGTCCACCGCGCCACGGGCCGAACTCGCCAGGGACAGGAGGTGATCCGTCGATCGGGCCACGGGCACGGCCAGCGTATCGGCGAAGTCATAGGGTCCGCTCTCCGGGGTGCCCGGGTCCAGCTTGAGGACGACCGGCGCCAGGAGCGCTGAGCTGCTGATGATGGCTTTCGTGTCCGCTCGGAGGAATGGAACCGCCGCCCGGTGCAGGGTGGCGTGGACCACCACCCTGCTTTCCGCCCGTCCCTCGGGATCGCCGAAGTCCACGCGCGTAACCCGACCGGACGGGGAGCCGGATACCCACACGTCAGCTCCCGGAATCAGGCCGTGGGCCTCGGCGGCGACGACCACGATATCGGGGCCCTCGGCCAGCGCCCTCCTGATGGTGTCGAGAAAGAACACCGTCATGGAGATGGTCACCAGACCCGCGAGGATCAGGATGCCAGGCAGGTACTCCCGCCAGCGCCCGGACCTTCGCACAGGTCTCAAAGTCTTGCGCCAGCGCCGGAGGACCGCGATCCATCCTCGGTCGCGGAATCAAACCTGTGGGGGGTGATGCTTCGTCTCGGGAACATTGATTACAGCAACTGTTATCCGATTCACGGTCCACTGCTGGAAGGAGCCCGTCCACCCTGGCTCGAGGTGGTCGACGGTACGCCTTCAGATCTCAATCGCCGCCTGGCGAGAGGAGAGCTGGACATCGCTCCGGGTTCCAGCATAGAGCTTGCCCGGCATGCGCGCGAGTATGCGGCTCTCAGCGGACTGTGCATCGGCAGTGACGGTCCTGTCGAGAGTATCGTCTTCGCCACTCGCGTTCCGGCGGAGGAGCTCGACGGAAGGACCGTCGCTCTGCCCACGGCGTCCGCTACCTCGAGGTGCCTCCTGCGCATCCTCCTCGAGGTCCGGCTCGGCGTCCGGCCCGTCTGGACCGACTTCGACCAGGAGGCCAGCGATCCGCTTCGCGTCGACGCCAGCGATGCCGATGCGGCTCTGTTCATCGGAGACGTGGCCCTGCGGAGGGAGCGTCAGGCGGGGGAAACACACCTCGATTTGGGCGAGGAGTGGACGGAGTGGACGGGGCTGCCCTTCGTATATGCCCTGTGGCTTGTCGCCGACAGCGCCGTCGAGCAGCCGGAGACCGGTGACCTGCACCGCCTTCTCCTGGCCGGCCGCGATTCGATTTCGGCGGACAGCGAGTCGCTCGCGGAGCGGGCGGGAGCCAGGTACGGCTTTTCCCCGCCGAGGCTTCGTTCCTACTGGTCCCGAATCCGGTACGACCTGGATGATCGCATGCTCGCGGGGCTCCGCCGGTTTCTGGATCTCGGAGCAGAGATCGGTGACGCACCACCGGTAGAGGAAATCAGACTGGTCCCGTGACGGCGCCAGCCAGAAACTGTCACAAGTCGTCTTCTCCATATGCTTCCTTTCGCGAACTCTCGTCGTAACCGAGGGCGCGGCCGTGCGCCCACACTGCGCAGCGATTGAAGAGGAGGCGAGATGAGTCGTTCGGTGAACCGGGTCATCCTGGTGGGCAACGCGGGGTCCGATCCGGACGTTCGCGAAACACCTTCCGGCAGTACGGTCGCCCACCTGTCCCTGGCGACCAACCGGGTCTTCCAGCACAACGGACAGGAGCAGAGAAAGACGGAATGGCATCGACTCACCTTCTGGGCCGGCGCCGCCCAGACCGTGGAGAAATGGGTGCGCAAGGGAACGCGCATGTACGTGGAAGGCCGGATCGAATACGGCTCCTATGATCGGGACGGAGTCGCCATTCCGACCACGGACGTGATCGTTCAGGAGTTCGTCTTCCTGGATCAGAGGGCGAACGGAGACTCGCTGTCGGCGGAGATCGAGCTCGAAGAGTCGCCCCTGCTGGACTGAAACACGTTGCGCGATTCGCACGCCGATAGCCAAACTAGTGCGGGTTCCAAACGACGATGGAGCGGCGATGGCGTCAGGCTCAACGCAGGCCGATCCCGGTCACGGCGGTCCGCACGGGGGCGTAGCCGAGTGCGAGCAGCTGGACCCGATCGACGCAGCGGTGACACCGTCGCGCCGGGTGCTGGTTACCGGCGCGTCGGGTTTCATCGCCGGGCACCTGCTTCCCCGTCTCGCTTCGCGTGGCCACCGCGTGCGTGCCTTGTGGAGAGGGAGGGAGGGGCCGGGTCGAACCCGCATGCCCGGAATCGACTGGGTCGAGGGCGACGTGACGCTACCGGACACCCTGTCACGAGCCACCTTCGAGTGCGACGTGATCGTCCACCTCGCGGGCTGCAGCACGGCCCAGCCGGGGAGCAGTCTCGAGACGGTAAACGTGACCGGAACCCGGAACCTGCTCGTGGCCGGACTCGACTCGGGTGTCCAGCGGATCGTGTACGTGAGCGCCCTCGGCGCCAGCCCCGCCGCCGGTCCGTACTACCGAAGTCGTTTCCAGGCGGAAGACGCTGTCATGTCATCGGGAGTCGAGCACGTGATCCTGCGGCCGGCGGTCGTGTACGGTCCGTCAGACCATTTCGTCACCTCCATACTGGCTCTTCTCCGGAAGCTGCCGGTGTTCCCGATGCTCGGCGACGGTACGTTCAGGCTTCAGCCGATCGCGGTGGAGGACCTGGTGGACGCGCTGACGCAGTCCGTCGAGCGTCCAGACGTCGAAGGCGCCCTGTACGAGGTCGCCGGACCCGACCGGATCAGCTTCACCAGCATCGTCCGGACGGTCGGGGAAGTGGCGAATCTGCGGCGGCCCATTCTTCCGTTGCCGGATGGAGTCGCCTCGCCCGTGACGCGGCTTGCCCGGGGCGCCGGCTTCGCGACGCCTTTCACGAAGGAGCAGTTGGACGTGTTGCGACGGGGTAGCGTTCTCAGCGGAGACGACAATCCGCTCCGCTCCGTATTTCGCATCAAACCGTTGCCCTTCCGCGATGCGCTCGAAGACTATCTGGCGTCCGGCCTGGAAGGGCCGGCAGGCGGTGGCCGGCCGGGAGGGGCCACGTGACTCGCGCGGGAGGCCTGCCTGTCATCGGGGGGAATGGCTCACCGGCCGAGGACCATCACGGAGCCGGATTCCTCACAGTAGGGAACTTCCTCTCCCTGCTCCGCATTCCGCTCGGCTTCATGTTCCTGATCGTCAGCGAACCCAAGTGGGTGGCCGCCATCGTGATCGCCGGCGCCGCCACGGACATGCTGGACGGCCTGATCGCACGTCTGACACATACCGAGTCCGAGATCGGGGCCCTCCTGGATCCGTTCTGCGACCGGATCTTCGTGTTCCTGGCCCTGGTTTCGTTTCTGCCGACCGGTCGCATCGACTGGGCGGAGTTCCTGATCCTGATTCTCCGCGACATCTTCACAGGCGGGGTCTTCTGGGTGGGCAGGCTGGCTGGCAAGGAGATGCCGTTCCACTCGAGGATGGGGGGCAAGGTGACGACGGCGCTCCAGGTCGCGGCGCTGCTGACCCTGATCTTCTATCCGGACTATGTGAAGGTGCCGGTGTTCCTCGCCGGCCTCTCAGCCGTCTACGCGATCATCGACTATGGAATGGCGGGCGTACGAAGAATGGCGCCCGCCGCGCCGAACGCCTGACAAGGCGGGTCGCGAGTCAGCGCTCCAATACGTTGGGAGTCAGCGGCGCGCCCGGGGCCATGCGTTCGATTCCACCGACGACCACCTGGGTTCCGACGTCCACACCACTCAGGACCTCGACCCATCCCGGAGTCCGGACACCGAGGACTACCTCGACCCGCTCGGCCATTCCCTCGCCGTTCACCGTCCACACGTAGTCCGCTCCCTGCAGCGGAAGGATCGCGTCCTCCGGTACGACCACGGCCTGCGGGCGCACCTCGGTGGCCAGGCGCGCCTCCAGGAACATGCCCGGCTTCAGGGCACGGTCGGCGTTGGATACCTGCGCCTTGACGGTGATTGTACGGCCCGGCAGCTGCACGCGCGGATCGACGAAATCCACCGTTCCCTCGAACACGCGGTCCGGCACCGACGCGACGCCGAACGTGATTCGCTGGCCCACGGCGAGGCTCTGCGAGAACCTCTCCGGTACCTGGAAGCTGGCGCGCTGCGGGTCCACGGTCTGGAGCGTCGTAAGAGCGTCATTGGATGTGACGTAGTCGCCCAGACTCACGTATCTCTCTCCGACGACACCACCGAATGGCGCTCGAACGACGGTTCGATCGAGCCTCGTCTGCTGCAGCTGGAGCTGCGCCTCCGCGCTCCGGAAGCTCGCCTCCGCGAGCTCGAGATCGGCTTGCGACGAGGCGTTGCGCTCAATCAGCTCCCGCGTACGGTCAAGCGCCTGCCTGGCCAGGTCCCGCTCGGCTTCGAGGCGCGCCACCTGGCTGAGGAGTTCGGCGTCGTCGATCTTGAACAGGGCAGTCCCCGCCCGGACCTCGGTTCCCTCACGGGCCAGAATCCGGACCATGCGGCCGGCAATTTCCGGGCGCAGGTCGATGGCCTGCACGGCTTCGATCTGTCCGTTCGCCCCGATGGCGTCGACGACCGTGTCGAGGCGCGCCACCACCACGTCCACGGGCATGCCTCTGGGGGGCCCACCGGGCCCGCCCTGGCCTCCGCCACCCGGCGGTCCGCCCTCCACGTCGTCACCGCCCGAGCAAGCCCCGACAGTGAGACCGACGGCGATGAGCACCGCCGCGGTCCTGCCCGCTATTCGTACCGTATCTCGAAGCTTCACAGATTCCAAACCCCTCATTTGTCGAACAATCGGCGGCCCAGGATGGCCTCGACACCGGCCAGCGCGAGCCGCGTCGTGAAGCGTGCCTGGACGAGGCCGGCTTCCGCCTCGGTAACATTCACCTGTGCGACCAACAGGTCGAGGATCGTGGTGGCCCCCGCCTGGTATCGCTCCTGCTGGACCCTCAGGTTCTCGCGCGACACGAGGACTCCCCGTGCCGCCAGTTCCGCGCTGGCGCGCGCGGCGTCGTAGGCCTGGTAGGCCGCCACGATATTGCGACCGACTTCCCGTTCGGTGTCCAGCCGCGCGGCCTCCGCCACCTGCCGGAGCGTGTTGGCCCGGTAGACACGGATTTCTCGATTCGCACCGTCCCACAGCGGGAAGTTGAGCGCCACGCCGTAGGTGGTCCGGGTGGTCGCATCCGGAATGACCTGATCGTCAAACCCCGCCCACTGGCCGAACAGGCTTACCGTGGGCAAGTAGACGGCCCGCTCCGACTTGAAGAACGCGTCCGCGACGCGCGCCTCGGCCTGAACGACTCCCACGCGCGGACTTTCCGTCAGGGCCTCCCGGTAGGCGTCGGCCTCGCTGATCGGAAGCTGCCGCGCCGGTAGCGTATCCAGAGGAACCGCGTCCGCCGGACCGGAATGGCCGATCCGGCGTCCCAGCTGGAGTCGAGATACCTTGACGGTCGCATCCTGCTGAAGCTCTTCCACCTGCGCACGCGTGAGCTCCAGGAGCAGCTGCAGCGAGTCTGTCTGAACGGCCGCACCCGAAAGCACACGGGCCCGTGCGATATCGAGTTGCTGTTCGGCCCGAGCCGTCCGTTCCTGGGCGACGCGCAGGAGTTCGGTCTGGGCGATGACCTCGTAATAGTCGGCTTCCGTCCCCAGCGCCGTTTCGAAGCGGGCCTGGAGTTCGCCGGCCCGGGCTCCTTCGACTCGCGCTGCCGAGCCCTTCATGTTGTGGATCCGGGCGCCGCCGGTGAACAGATCGTAGCGGGCGCCCAGGGTGGCGGTCGTGAGTTCGTCCGCGAGATCACCGGTTCCGATGTTGAACTGGGGCGAAGAGAACCGATTGAAGGACCACTGGAACTGGGCGCTGGGGATGACGAACGCCATCCACGCCTGTCGGCGCACCCAGTCGGCGTCTCCTACCTGTCGGAGGGCCGCCACGTAGTCGGGATCGACGTTGGCCGCCAGCTGAAGGGCCTGGGCGAGCGTGACCGTCATGACCGAATCGGGAGCCGCTTGCTCGACCGGTACCTCTCCGAGCGAAGACAGACCACCGCCGAGCAGATCGTCGGCCGCTGCCGGGCCGGGAAGGGCAGTAGCCAGTTGCGCCGGGGACGCAACAGGGACCGAGAGGGCGACGACGGTCGCCAGGGACCACAGGGTCGGGATCGCGCGCCGCCGCCTCATGACGCCTCCACCTCCATTCCGATTGGATCGATCGGGGCGACCCCTGTCTTTCGGCCTCGGAGACGCGCCCCGAGCGCATCGAACAGCGTATACACGGCCGGCACGAGGTAGAGCGTGAGCGCGGTCGAAAAGACCAGGCCCCCGACTACGGCGTACCCCAGAGGTCGCCGGCTCGCCGCTCCGGCCCCCAGTCCCAGCGCGATAGGCATCAGCGCGAAGATCGTGGCCACCGACGTCATGAGAATGGGACGCAGCCGGATTCGGCCCGCCTCCAGCATGGCCTCGACACTGTCCAGGCCGCGGCCCTTGAGCTGATTCGCGTACTCGACCAGTAGAATGGAGTTCTTGGTCACGATACCGATCAGCAGAATCATGCCGATCTGGCTGAACAGGTTCAGGGTCGAGCCCGCCGCCAGCAGGGTCAGCAGGGCCCCGGTGACGGCCAGCGGCACCGCGAGCAGCACGGTGAGCGGGTGTATCAGCGACTCGAACTGTGCCGCCAGCACCATGTACACCACGATCAGTGCGAGGACGAACGCGAAATAGAGCGCGTTTCCACCTTCTTCGAGTTCGCGGGACTCACCCGCCAGGGCGGTCGTGCTGCCCGGGGGGAGTACCTCGGCCGCGGCCGCATTCAGCGAATCGATCGCCTGTCCCAGGGCCAGCCCCGGCTGCAACGCCGCGGTGAGGGTGAACGACGGCACCCGGTCGAAGTGGTTGAGCTGGCGCGGTCCGATTCCCTCTTCCACGCGCGCCACCGCGTCCAGGGATACGAGACTGCCCTGTCTGCCGCGCACATAGATACCGGACATGTCACCGGGCGTCGCTCGCTCGCCTGGCTCGAGCTGCACGATGACGTCGTACAGCTTGTTCTCCCGCGTAAACGTGCTGACACGCTGCCCGCCGAGCAGGGCCTGCAGGGAGTTGGACACGTCGGCGATGGCGACCCCGGCGTCCTCCGCCCGGTCCCGCTCGTAGCTGACCGTGAGCTCAGGCTTGTTGACCCGAAGGTTGGTGTCGACGTTGAGCAATCCGGGGATCTGCCGGGCACGCGCCGTCATCCGATCCATCGCCACGGCCAGCGAATCAAAATCCGGGTGCCGTACCACGTAGTTGACCGGACTGCCGAAGCCGATGGCCGCCGGAGCGCTGGCGAAGGCGAACACTCCCGGGATGGCGAACAACTGCGGCCGGATCTCGGCGAGGACCTCGTCCACGCTCCGCTCCCGTTCGGCCCAGTCCGCCAGGCGGGCGAATATGATCCCGCTGTTCACTGCCCCGAAGAAGCCCGTGATGCTGAAGTAGCTCTCGACTTCGGGAACGCGGGCCAGAATCTGATCGACCTGCATCTGGTAGCCCTGCGTGTACTCGAGTGAGGCTCCTTCGGGTGCCACCAGGAAGGTGACGATGGCGCCCCGGTCCTCGGGTGGAAGAAACTCACGCTCCAACCGGGTGAACACGAAGACGGCAAGCAGGACCGATGCGACTCCAGCCGATACCACGAGCAGCCGGTGGTGGATCGCTATTGCCAGGGTGCGGCGGTACAGGGTCGCGATTCCCTCGAAGGTGCGCTCGAAAACCAGGAACAGCTTACCGTGTGACGCCGGGACCCGAAGGATTTTCGCGCTGAGCATCGGGGTGAGCGTCAGGGCCACGAAACTCGATACGATCACCGCGCCCGCGAGAGCGATACCGAACTCGTTGAACAGGCGTCCTGCCGTGCCCTGCAGGAACGCGAGCGGCGTAAACACTGCCACCAGGGCCACCGTGGTCGCGATGACGGCGAACGCGATCTCCCGCGTGCCCTTGATGGCGGCCGACGTCGGGTCTTCGCCCAGTTCCTCCTGGTGCCGGTAGGCGTTCTCCATGACGATGATGGCGTCATCCACGACGATCCCGATCCCCAGGATGAGCGCCAGCAACGTGAAGTTGTTGATCGTGAAGCCCAGGGCGTACAGGACCGCGAAGGCGGCCATGATCGACGTCGGAATGGCCAGTCCCGGAATGATGGTCGCCCGGAAATTGCGCAGGAAGACGAAGATGATGAACACCACCAGGATCGCCGCCAGGACGAGGGTTTCCTCGGCCTCCTGGATCGACCGCCGGACGAACAGGGCCTGGTCGAAGCCTATGTTCAGTGAGATTCCCGGTGGAAGCGTAGCTTCGATCGCCGGGATCTCGGCCCGAACCGCGTCGGACACTTCGATCAGGTTCGCCTTGGACTGGCGAACCACGCCGACGGCGACGGCCGACTCACCGTTATACCGCAGCGACCAGCGATCATTCTCCGCCCCGAGCTCTACGCGGGCGAGATCCCTGAGCCGGATCACCTGACCGTCGGCGCTGGATACCACGAGAGCGCCGAACTCGTCGGGGGTCTTCAGTTCGCCGAGGGAGCGCACCGTGAACTCCCGCCTCTCGGACTCGATGCGACCCGCCGGCACCTCCACGTTCCGAGACCGGATGGCGGCGATCACGTCCTGCACGGTGAGCCCTCGCGCCGCGAGCTCCCTTGTTTGGAGCCACACGCGCATCGCGTACCGGCGTTCGCCGGCGATCTGGGCGCGGCCGACCCCGGGAAGCGACTGCAGGCGTCGCTTGACGATCCGATCCGCGATGTCGGAGAGCTGCAGAAGGTCGTAGTTTTCGCCGGCCACGGCCATCCACATGAAGGGCTGAGCGTCCGCTTCCTGCTTGGCCACCACCGGCTCGAGGATGTCCTGCGGCAGGCGTCCGCGAACCCGGGCGACTTTGTCTCGAACGTCCTGGGCGGCCAGCTCGAGGTCACGGTCGAGGGTGAACTCGATCGTGATGTTGCTGCTCTGTTCCCCGCTCGATGATGTCAGCGTCCGGACGCCGGGAAGGGTGCTGAGCTCTTCTTCGAGAATATCCGTCACCGTGGTTTCCATCACGCGCGGATTGGCCCCACGCAGGAACACCGACACGGAGACGATGGGCGGGTCGACGTCCGGCAATTCCCGAACGGAGAGCCGGGTGAAGCTCAGGAGCCCGAACAGAACCAGGGCCGCCGCGACCATGCTCGTGAGCACGGGCCGGCGAATCGATGTATCTGAGAGTATCAACGCTTCCTCACCACAGATGACCAGACCGACGTTCAGACCTTGTTACAACACGTCCCGGCTTTGTTCCGTTGTGATTGGCGCAACGGAGCACAAGGATCGCAAGGATGAGGGTGAAAGGGAAGAACTGGCCTGGTGGGTCCGCTTGCGGGTCAGCCCAGTTCGAGCTGCGCTTGTGCGGGCTCGGGCGAAGGCGGGGCGGGGACTGCGGGCTCGTCCCGCTCCGGTGGACTGGTACTCTCACGATCCTGATCGCGGGAATCGGGTACCGGTTCGGGCGCCACGGGCCGTTCCGCCGCCGCCAGGTCGAGGTCCGGCCGGATTCCGAGATGGTCGAGCACGAGCCGATCCTGCGTCGTCACGATCACCTGCCGGTCCGTCGCGAGCCTCTGCAGCAGGTCCCACACGTCGCGTGATCGCACCTCGTCGAGGTGCGTGAAGGGCTCGTCCACCAGCAGCGGATGGCGGGTACCGTCGCCCGCTAGGAAGTCGGCGGCGCCGAGGCGGATCGCCAGCAGCACCACGTGCTTCTCCCCGAAGCTGAGAGGCGGAGAGTCCAGCGTCACCTCGCGGCCGGCTACGCCCACACGGGCGGTTGCCAGGTCCCCCACCGCCGTCACCGGACCGAGCTGGCCCCCGGACAGCTCGTCGAGCCTCCGGTTGACCGCCGTGAGGAGTCGGTCCTGGTCCGTCGCCCGAAATTCCTCGTAGGAGTCGCGGACGAGCTCCCACGCGAAGCGCCGGGCCGCCACCTCAGACTCGGCCTCGAGGACGCGGCCACGCAGCCCTGCCAGCTGCTCCTCGAGCGCGAACACGTCCTCGGAAGCCCGGTCCAGGTCCCGGATCTCGAGATTGAGGCGGGTATGCTCCTCACTGAGAGCATCTCTGCGGGCTCGTCGATCGTCGCGAGCCGACTCCACCGCGGGGACGGTAGGATCGACGCCTTCGGGAAGCAGGGGGGTCGAGGGCTGCTCCTCGAGTCGCAGCTGGACCCTGGCCAGGGCCGTACGGGCCGCTTCCCGCGCTGCCTCCAGCCGACGACGGACGTCTTCGCAACCCGGATCGCCGGACGGCGCCGGGTCGAGAAGCCGGGCGGCGCGCTCCGCGGCTTCGCTCGCCCGGTCCCGCGCCCGGCCCGCGGCCGACCGGGCTTCCTCCTGGCGGGCGAAGTGGGTCCGGTGCGCCGCCAGGTTCGCCGACAGGAGTTCGGGTGCGGGGATTCCGATGGCGATCGAGTCCAGTTTCGCGCGGGCCCCGGCGAGATCTTCTTCCAGTCGCCGGACCTGGTTCACGGCGTGCGCATCCGAACCACCCCCTGACCTCGCTTGCCACACGGCGGCCCCGGCGAGGATGAGGCCGGCGGCGGCCATCACCGCGCCCGCCGCGCTGGACAGGGCCAACCCGACCGCTCCACCCAGAATTGTCAGCGCGATGCCCGCGACACCAATAGTGGATCGCCACGGGGAGGGTGAACTGGACTCGTATGCGGCCTCGCCCGCCAGCTGCTCCTCCAGGGCCGCGACCCGGTCCCACAGCAGTTCGGCTTGCCCGAGCCGAGCTTCGAAATCGTCCGGG
>Ga0272442_10002781_pt1 | contig 25008 bp, 21 predicted proteins | sample SSMForm2O_FD_200262 | JGI IMG/M metagenome (GOLD analysis project Ga0272442, IMG submission 200262) | Marine sediment archaeal communities from Little Sippewissett salt marsh, Falmouth, MA, United States - SSM-Form-2O | ecosystem: Environmental > Aquatic > Marine > Wetlands > Sediment ... | reverse complement strand
CACCATAGACCGAGCATTACATGGCATAGCCCGAGCGTTACATGCCATAGACCGAGCATTACATGGCACAGCCCGAGGATTGCACACTATAGCCCGAGCATTACATGGCATAGACCGACCGTTACATGGCACAGCCCGAGCGTTACATAGCACAGCCCGAGCGTTACATGCCATAGCCCGAGCATTACATAGCATAGCCCGAGTCTCGACCTTACGAGTGTTACGCTCGGATTCACGACTGCGATGCCCGGACTCACGAATGAAACGAAAATTTTAACAAAGGAGGACAAAATGGCATTGATATTGGACAACGCTTTTACGGATGATACTTACGACATGCGAGGCGACAGGCTCTCGCTGATATCTGCGAATGTAGATACTTATGCTGCCGAGCTCGCCTTGCCCGACGACCTGAAGAACTGGGGGCTCGGCGCCTACGCCGCATGGGAATCCGCACTCGTTACGGCGGGTATCGAACGCGGACAGCGGGACACGGCGTTCGAGACATACCAGCGCCTGTTCGATGAACTCAGGGATGGCTATATCCGCGTGAAAGAGCTTCTCTGGGCGCTTATCGAGGACACCGAAGACGGAACACAAATTGCCGAACAATACGATATTATCCAGCAAACCCCGCGCACGAGACGCACACTAAAAGTTTCAGCGGAGCAGATTAAGGAAACAAGCGACATCCTTCGTGCCGAGGGCGACCCGCGAGTGCTCGCAGAACCGATTATAGATACTTTAATTGCAAAAACGGATGCGATGGAAACCGCATGGCAAACCGCGCAAACGGAAAAGAAGGAATCGCTTGCCGCGTATGACACACTTGCCGCGCTTTACAATGAGGACGCTCAAAAGTTGCGACTTGTGTATAATTATGCGACGCTTTCATGGGGGAAATACGACCCGAAGTTGTTCTTACTTGGTTTTGCGCCTTCGGTTGTTCGTCCCGGTGGCGGTCAACCCGACGCTCCGACAGGTCTTGCCTGCGATGTCGAGACGAAAACTTTCTCATGGGATGTTGTCGCGGAAGCCACCAGCTATCAACTTGCGTTCTCCGCCGATAGAAAGGTATGGGATGAAGCTTACGCCGGTTCCGAGACATCGGTCGTTTTCGACCCCGGTGCTGGCGAATGGAAATTCCGCGTTCGCGCTCGTGATGTTGACGGATTTGGAGATTGGAGCGGGGTGATTGTCGTAAATTTTAGCGGTGGGGCGTTGCCTGCCCCGACCGGTTTCGGTTTCGATAACGATTTCCAGAAATTTTTCTGGGACAGTGTCGTCGGCGCACTCATGTATCAACTCGAGATTTCCCGCGATGACGGAGCGACCTGGACGCAGGTCTATGACGATGTCGATACCTATTTCGATGCTTCTCTTCTGGAGCCGGGTGATGCTCTTGCTCGCGTCCGCGCAATCGATGGCTATATGGAGCCGGGCGACTGGAGCGACCCGCCGCTCGCGGTAACATTCAGATTGCGCACCCCGACGATGCTTATCTATGACCAGTATCGCAACCAGTTCACCTGGGATTTTATCCCCGGCGCGGACGGCTACGAGTTCGAGCTCGATGATAGCGGCGGCGGCGGTTTCGTGCAAATTTACAGCGGACCGAACAATCATTTCGTTCACGCTCTTGCGAAAGGGACATATAAGTTCCGTGCCCACGCCGAGCGTGGCGCGGAGCAATCCGGCTGGTCGAACGAGTTCGAGACTGTGATTCTGTTCGCCGCCCCTGCGAATCTGCATTACGATTCCGGTGCGCACAAAATCAAGTGGGACAAGGTTCCGGGTGCAGCGCAGTATCAGCTCGTGAACGAAATGGGCTCGGTGAATTATATCGGCGCAAAAAACGAGTTCGGCGATATGCCGAGCGAGCCGCAGCAATACCGTGTCCGCGCCGGCGATGGCACGATGTTGGTCTGGGGCGAGTGGAGCGCATGGACACAGCTTGGGTAGAGCCACCCTCTCCCGCAAGCTGGTGAGGGGAGAATGGAAACACCCGAATAGGCAACATGAAAACAGGCGAAGCCTGCGAAGTCGAGGAAAGTTGCCATGAAAACACCCGAAGGGTGCGACAGGGAATCCCGACTTGTCGGGAGGAAAGTTGCCATGAAAAACACCCGAAGGGTGCGACAGGGAATCCCGACTTGTCGGGAGGAAAGTCGCCATGAAAAACACCCGAAGGGTGCGCGCAGCGCCGGATGAGGGTAACACCTGCCACCTGAAACCTAAAAAAATATCTTGCTCTTTGATAATAGCATCATTATTTGATTTATCCATTAAACCACAAAAGGGGGAAGATGTATTATGAAAATTCAGGAACATCAGGCAAAGGAGCTCTTTGCCGGTTACGGTATCCCTATTCCAGCCGGTAAAGTCTGTTACACAGTCGATGAGGTTCGGCAGGCATATTTGGATATTGACGCTCCTGTTGCCGTGAAAGCTCAGGTATTGGTTGGCGGACGCGGCAAAGCGGGTGGAGTCAAACTTGCACAAAACCTCGAGGAAGCCGTTGCCGCGGGTGAAGCCATTCTCGGTATGGATATCAAAGGACTTACTGTGGAGAAAGTCCTGGTCGGCAAAGCAATCGATATTGCAAGCGAATACTATATCGGTTTCACCAATGACCGCAACAATAAATCTGTCGTTATGATGGCAAGCTCGGAGGGCGGTATCGAGATTGAAGTGGTGGCAAAAAACGCTCCCGAGAAAATTCACAAGCTGAATATCAATCCCGCTTACGGACTGCTCGATTTTCAGGCGAGAGAAATGGCGCTCAAACTTTTCGATGATATGAAGATAGTCCGGCAAGCTGTGGATATTTTCAAAAAGCTTTATCGATGTTATATCGATACCGATTCATCGTTGACCGAGATAAACCCTCTTGTTCTGACCGCTGACAACAACTTGACCGCTCTCGATGCGAAGATGAATTTCGATGATAATGCTCTTTATCGCCATCCCGAAATCGATAAACTTCGTGAACCCACCGATGATGAGAAAAAGGAACTCGATGCCAAGAGCAAAGGTTTCAGTTATATCAAGCTCGATGGCGATATCGGCTGTATGATAAACGGCGCGGGTCTTGCGATGGCTACAATGGATTTAATCAAGATGTATGGGGGCAATCCTGCGAATTTCCTCGACATCGGTGGCAGTTCCAGCCCGCAGAAAGTTATCGATGCTATGAATATCCTCGTTAGCGACAAAAATGTTAAGGTCGTCATGATAAACATTTTTGGCGGAATCACCAGATGCGACGATGTCGCCAACGGTCTGGTCGAGGCAATGAAACAGATAGATATCGGTCTTCCCGTTGTGGTTCGCCTTACCGGCACCAATGCTGCCGAAGGTCATGAGATTTTGCAAAATAGCGATTTAATTGCAGCGACCTCGATGAGCGAAGCTGCTAAAAAAGCAATTTCATTAATTCAATAACCTGCGATTTCAATTCATTTATAGGCGGCTAAATCGCCAAAGGATGGGAAAATGAGTATATTAATCGATGAAAAAACAAAGCTGCTTGTTCAGGGTATCACCGGAAGAGACGGTAAATTCCATACTCTTAAGATGAAGGAATATGGAACCAATATTGTAGCCGGTGTATCGCCGGGGAAAGAGGGACAGAATGTCGAGGGAATCCCTGTTTTTAACACAGTTGAGAAAGCTGTTAGTGAAACCGGCGCGGATGTATCCATCATTTTTGTTCCCGCAAAATTCGCTGTCGATGCGATTTTCGAGGCATCAGCCGGCGGAGTAAAACTGGTTGTCGCTATCAGCGAAGGCGTCCCGACTCTCGATATGATTAAAGCGATTAAGTTTATGAAACGATATGGAACGAAACTTATCGGACCCAATTCACCCGGATTGATTTCACCCGGAAAAAGTCAAGTGGGGATTCTACCTGGTAATATTTTTAAGCAGGGCGGTGTCGGACTTATCTCACGAAGCGGAACGTTGACTTACGAAATCGTTGGACAGTTGACCGGAGCCGGTCTCGGGCAATCGACATGTCTTGGAATCGGTGGCGACCCGATTATCGGACTGCATTTTATCGAACTGCTCGAGATGTTCGAGAACGACCCCGATACGGAAGCGGTTACACTGATTGGAGAAATCGGTGGCGATGCCGAGGAACATGCCGCCGAATATATTAAAAACAATATGACAAAGCCGGTGGTTTCATTCATCGCCGGTCAGACCGCTCCTCCCGGAAAAAGAATGGGACATGCCGGCGCTATTATATCGAGCGGCTCGGGAACTGCAGCGGAAAAAATTGAGGCATTCGAGAAAGTCGGTGTGCCGGTTGCAAAGGAACCTTCGGAAATTCCCGTTTTGATAAAAGAGAAATTAAAGTAAGGTTGCTGTAATAATTCACTAACACGGATATTTCACAAATTATTGACTAATATCATCAATGAAATTTCAAACCACAGAGAACACGGATTTTTAAAATACTTTTAGACGGGATTAACAGGATAAAGAAGAAGAATATTTGAATAGACATCCTGTTAATCCTGTACAATACTGGGTATCCTTGTTTTTTATCTGCGCTCTCAGTGGCTAAACTCTTCTATGAATGCGGGGTAGGAACCGATAACCGATTACAAATTTCTCTGTATCCTCAGTGGCTGATTTCATGGCGGTATGCGGTGTGATACGGTGCGACTCTCGATTCTAAATCAAATCCCGGAAATATGGGAGCAGTTTTTCGTAAGTGCTTTCGAGCGCTTCGGAGATTATCTTATTATCCGCAAGAACCGGCATGAAATTGGTATCACCACCCCATCGCGGGACAATATGCAGATGAATGTGGTCAGCACATCCCGCACCGGCACAAACACCGAGATTAAATCCGATATTGAATCCCTGCGCGCCGAGCGCTTTTTCGATTGCATCTACGGAAAGACGCGTAAACTGCATTATTTCAAGCATTTCGTCATCGGTAAGCTTTTGAAATTCCCCGACATGGCGATAGGGCGCAATCATAAGATGTCCGTTATTGTATGGATATGTGTTGAGTAATACATAACAGTTCACGCCGCGGTGAAGAACAAGATTTGTGTCATCGTTCTCCGGCTCTTTCTGTTTTTCGCAAAGAAAGCACTCGCAGCTTTCAAGTTCACTTGTGATATATTTAATCCTCCATGGCGCCCATAGTCTTTCCATTTTGTTCCTCCCGCTTCGATGTCCGTCAGCTAAAGCAGACGGCAATGAAACTTGTGCTCCATTCATTATCGGTCGATTTATCGAACGGATAACCGATTACCGATTACCGATTACCGATTACCTCTTTATATCCCCCAAATCTCCCTAATTACATCTTCCACCTCATCGAGTGGGATTTGAATATCCCTGTCGGAGATAGCGTTCTGTGGGTCGGGATGGACTTCCATGTAGATACCGTCAGCATCGAGAGCGACTGCGACTTTGCCGAATGTTTTCACAAATTTTCTGTCGCCTGTGGAACTATCGCCGCTACCTGCGGGTTTCTGGCAGATATGTGTTACATCAACAATGACGGGATAGCCGAGTTCCTGCATTGTGACAACGCTTCTCGGGTCGAAAATCAAATCGTGATAGCCGAAGCTGACACCCCGTTCGGTGAGAATGATTTGCTCGTTTCCCGCTTCGGAAATCTTTTCTGCGATTGGTTTCATATCCTGTGGTGCGAGGAACTGCCCTTTCTTGATATTGACCGGTTTTCCGGTTACTGCGGCGGCGAGAGCAAGGTCTGTCTGCCGGCATAGAAATGCAGGGATTTGCAAGACATCAGCGACCGACGCGACCGCTTCGACTTGATAGCACTCATGGACATCGGTGAGAACGGGGATTGCGAATTTCTCTCTGATATCGCTCAAGACCTTGAGTCCTGCGGGAAATCCCATTCCACGACCGAAGTGGAGCGATAGCCGATTCGCTTTGTCATACGATGCCTTAAAGATGAATGGGATTTCAAGTTTTTCGGTGATTTCCGCAAGTTTCTCCGCAACTGTGAGCGCCATTTCCGCCGATTCGATAGCGCACGGACCGGCGATTAATACTCGTTTTCCTCCACCTATTGTGATGTTACCAATTTTGCTAAAATTCATGTTTATCATTCCTCCATAGAAACCAATCTTGCGCGTGCTTTTGTGTTTTCCGGGTCGAGCTGAAGCGCCCGCCACCAATGGTGTTTTGCCTTTTGGATTTCCCCCAGTTCATAATAGATATCGCCGATATGAAACTCGATTTCCGTATCGAGCGCATACCTGTCTTTTGCACGGAGAAGATACCTAAGCGCTTTCTTCGATTTCCCCTCGCGGAATAACGCCCATCCGTAACTATCGAGATACGCCGGATTTTCAGGGTCTTTCTCCAGCGCAATATCGATAAGTCCCTTGCCATACTGAATTTTCGTGCTGTCATCGACGAGAATATAACCGAGATAATTTAGAACAAGCGGCGTCTCGTTACCGGAATCGATTATTTCCTGCATAAGAATTATCGATTCGGAGCGAAAGCCGGAACGCTCTCTCGTGTCTGCGAGCGCGAATAATGCGCCGATATCATCGGGCTCAAAACGCAACGCCTCGGCGAACCATTGTGTCGCAAAATCATAAAGCCCTATACCTCGAAGAGCCACTCCGCCCCAATACCAGACCATTCCGCTATCGGGGAATTCGGTTACAGCTTCGATGAGAGTAGCGAGTAAGCTTTCCGGCTCTGCCATCCGCGACCATGCAAGAGCGAGGTCTGTATAAATGTCGGGTGAAGGCTCGAGGTCGAGTGCGCAGCGATACATGATGACAGACGACTCCGGACACCAGATTTCATCATAACATTTGCCCGCGAAATAATAACTTAGAAAATCCGTATCATCCCATTCTAACATCTGCAAAAAGGCATCGAGCGCAAAATCATAATAATCATACTGATATGCTACGGATGCATACTGCTTAAAATACATTGTTCCACGAATCGAGTCGCGCTTCATATATTGCTCGGTGGCAGTTTTTATTTTATCGAGACGACCCACTACGAAAAGCTTTTCGATGTATTGCTCGAAAACTTCGCTATCCCAGGGAAATTTTTTAATATATGATTCAAGAATATTCATACCGGAATCGAAATCTCCCGATTCGAGATAGGCATTGGCGAGTGAAATATACGGCTGTGTTCTATCCGTGTCAAGTGCAATTGATTCGTTCAGATACTCGATTGCTTCCTTAAATCTTCTATCCCGGCGATATAGTTCACCTATTGCCGCTTTGATTGCTGGATTATCGGGATGCTTTCTATCGAGTCTTTTCAATGTGCGCATAGCGGCTTTGGTCTCGCCGGAAATCGTCGAGCAGAGAACCAGTATTTCAACATCGGCTAAAAGCGGGATACCCGCCTTTTCCATGTATCTTCCGGCATCGCCACATCGCCCAAGTCCCGCCGAAGCAATTACAAGAACTCTGTAGATATCTTCATCTTCATATCCTGTATTAAGCGCTTCTTTAGCTTGAACATAAGCCTGAGCATAGTTCCCGATTCCCAGATAGCAATCAGCAATTTCAACCTGCAAAAACGGATCGCCGGGGTCATATGTTTCTGCAAGGATATACTCTGTCAGCGCTGTGCGATAATCAGAAAGTAATGTTTTCTGCAACAGTCCTTCGATATAATGACTAAGCGCACGGTTATCTTTCAATTCGCTTTTATCGCCAAACAGCGGGAAAGTAAACAATAAAAAAGAGATTCCAATCAAAATTAAAGCTATGTGATTTCTTTTTTTCATCGAATTAGAATAAGACCTGACAAGCTTTGTGTCAAGTCGGGTTTTATAAAAAAGTGCAATCAATCGATTAACTCCCACTCCACGAGAACGAAAAACCTTTGCCGAATCTGCGCTTGAAGTAATATGATGTGATAAAATCACAGAAATCCTGAAGGTTCTTTATGTTTAAGCTGTCACTGAATATTATCACACCTATACAATTCGTTAGTGTATCGGGGACATTTTCGGGAATAATCCAGAGTGCAATCGAAAGCGTGTCAGCATAGGAGGCAATTGAATCGACTGCATCGAAACCGATAATCGATAATTCACCCCGAATTCTCGATTTCAAGCATACGACAAGGGAATCAGCTATCTGGTTCTCGGAGAATAACCACACCTGTGGAGCATCAGCCACACCGACAATTGAATAATCCTTTGATGTTCTTTGCGAATTGAAATGAAGCGTCAATCCGCTTGCGCCCTGTATAAAGAACCATGCACCCACCGCAACGGATGCGATTGCCGCTGCTACTCGAAAACCTTTTAGATTGCCGGCAACACTGAAAAATGCGACCGGTAGCATAAAGAGCGATGTTGCGAAAAAGAATCCGATGAAAAGAGTAAATCCGCCAAACGCACCGCCGGTAGATGCCGCGCGTGCAACTGCGAGCAGAAATGGTGGGCAAAGCTCGAGTCCGGTCAACAAACCGAGCAATACTGGATGAGAAGCATATCTCGCGGAAAAGTTCTTTATTGCGGATTTTGCACATCGACCGGGTTTTCGTTCACCTTTGATTCCGTAAAAAATCAGAAATGCACCGAGCACAACGAATGAGCCAAAAGTAATCGGTTGCCGGATGGTATCCGGTATTGCGCCGCCAAGCATCCCGGAAATTGCGCCAAAAAATGCATACCCGACAAACCTGCCAAGCAGTATTTCTCCGAAAATTAAAAGCGAATTGCTAAATGTGCGTTTGCTTCTCAGCATAAATGCAAGAAGCACCGGACCGCATGTTACAAGGCAGCCCAAACCAAGTGAAATGCCAAGAAGAAAGCCTTCTCCAAAAAAACTCAACATTGTGCATCCATCCGGTTAACGATATAAATAATTATCATATTCTTCCATAAATGTTACAATCATATCGGCAACAGGCAATCAATTTTCTTTGTCTTGTGTAAAAGAAGTATGTGTTTTTAATTCAAAGGAATTTCTCCCGATTTCCGAAGGGGTGGTTCGACACATAGAAACATTTTAGAGAACTTCCGTGAAATCTTTAAAATCCTATTATCAGCACATCGTATTTTATCTTGCGGTTTCAAAAACATACCCTATTTTACAAAAATGATGTTTTGAATACAAGGAGGTAAAAAATGTCTGAAATAACATTGATGGAGCATGCTCGTGCCGGAAATGAATTACCTGAATTTAATGAAATTGCCAGATACGAGAAGGTTTCAATAGATAGAATCCTTTCTGGAGTGTCCGATGGCACAATTGTTGTATTAAAAAACCGTGTCCGTCCACGGAACATTCGTTCGGTCGGGATTGGCGGTGGGCTTTGCATTAAGGTCAATGCCAATATCGGGACATCCGAGGATGTAAATAAAATCGATTTAGAACTTGCAAAACTTCGCGCTTCCGAGGATGCCCGAGCCGATACGGCTATGGACCTTTCAACCGGCGGTGACCTCAAAATTATTCGAGAAGCGATAATAAATGCGAGTTCGATTCCTATCGGCACGGTACCGATTTATGAAACTGCGGTTCATCTGCGAACCGACAGAATTGGCATGGTTAACATGACACCGGACAATCTGTTTCAAACAATCGAATCGCAGGCTAAACAAGGTGTGGATTTCATGACTGTCCATGCTGGTTTAACAAAGCGTGCTATCGAACTTTTGTTCGATGCCGGCAGAATAATGAATGTCGTTAGCCGCGGTGGTTCGTTCCTTGTGCAATGGATATGTAAAAACGAATGCGAAAATCCCCTTTACGAACATTTCGACAGACTATTGGATATTTGCCGCAAGTATGAAATCACACTCTCGCTCGGTGATGGCATGAGACCGGGCGCTATCGCCGATGCCACCGACAGACCGCAAATCGAGGAGCTTATCGTTCTCGGGGAATTGGTGCGCCGCGCCCGGGATGCGGGTGTGCAGGCAATGGTCGAAGGTCCCGGACATGTTCCTCTTCATCAGGTTGAAACAAATATGAAAATTCAAAAAACGCTGTGCAATGACGCTCCATTTTATATTCTGGGTCCGGTCGTAACGGACATTGCGCCGGGGTACGACCACATAACCTCCGCAATCGGCGGTGCGTGGGCAGCATATTTCGGTGCGGATTTCCTTTGCTATGTTACAAAAACCGAGCATTTATCGCTGCCGGATGTCGATGCTGTCCATGAGGGTGTTATCATAACAAGGATTGCCGCGCATGCAGCGGATATTGCCCGCGGAACACCGGGCGCTTCTGAATGGGATAGGAAAATGTCGAAAGCAAGATTCGACCTCGATTGGGAAAAGCAGTTGAAACTATCGATAAATCCAGAGCTTGCACGGGGTATCCGCGAGGAAAGCCTGCCATCGGATGAGGATGTCTGCACGATGTGCGGAGATTTCTGTGCATTGAAAGCTGTGCGCGAAATTTTGCCCAAAAAGCCGGACAAGAAATAGCAATAACTCTCGATATGGATTTGAGCTAACCGGGATTTTTAGAAATGCAAATCCTTATAATCGATAATGCTTTAGTCACAGAACACAGAGAAAATTTTTATCCCTTTTTTCACCACAAAATTCGTAAAGTTCTTTTCTGGTGTATTCTTCTTAGAATTCTCTGTGTGCTTTGCGGAAATTTCTTTCTTCATTCAATCACTATGATGAATTCTTCGCATCAGTCGCTTGCACCATGAATATCCAGAATTGTAATTTCGGAGTCTATTATCCCCTCTCTTTAATATTGTATCCTAATTGATTATTTGACAATTATTTATATCGCACAAAGTTTCTCCACAGTTAACACAGACACAATGTCCTCACAATATCCGTGTCGATTCTGTTGGTCGAGGAACTTTTACAACCAATATTTTCAGCGGTACATCGCTTTCGTTATACCAGCAGTGGACGATTTTCGCAGGGCTTTCTATCACTGTATCCTCGACGACCTCGAGTTTCTCATCTCCAATTTCGATTATACCTTTGCCGAAGAGCACATAGAAAAAGACATCTACCGCCGTAATGTGCCGCTTAAGGGATTGCCCCGGTTCGATAGTTAAATGAAATGCAACGGCGTTTTTCTTGTCGTAGAGCTTTCGGGCATCCACACCGTGTGGGTTCTCGATTGATTTTGCGTTCTTGACTTCGATTGTTTTCATTGTCACTCCTTTTTTATAGTTATGTATCAGTGAAATAAAAAACTAACAGGTCGAGCGTCTCGCTTGAAGACCGCGCATCGTTTCGCGACCGGGATAGTCGGGTTGTTAAAGCTGTGTTATATGTTGTTCGTCATGTGTAAATCTTCAGTTGTTCGGAGCTATCTGAGTTTCCCCATGCAGAACCTTTCGATTCTTTGATTGAAAGCTGGACTAATCACAAAAGCAATCAACCATGTGTGGCATAGGATTATAAACATTGTCCATGAACGAAACAATGGGAAACCAAAAGCAACATATACAGTGTTCCAAAAAGGGAGTTTATCTGGTATGGCAAATGCGCCCACAAGTATCACAGACATAAATAAAACCGCTCCAAGCATGATAATGAAAATAAGCAGAATCAGAATCCTTTTCCCTGTGGTCATCACACTGTCATCAACGGTAGTTGGACATTCGGAAGCCAAATCGGAGGCGATTTCCACCGCAAGGTCTCCTGCAACCGCTACTTTCTGAAGAATTTCCTGCGAAAGCTTCCGCTCGAGTATCTTTCTGATTACAATAAGCATTAATAGTGCTGCAAAAATGAGAATCAAAAGAACTAAAGTTACAATTGTGAAAGCATTTAGGAAACCGATAAATGCAATAAGGCTTACTAATACACACGCGATTATGACAAATATCCACAGAAATATCATCACGAACAAACCTGCCAAATAGGCGCCGCCGGCTCTTACATATTTCCCGGTTTTCTTTTTCATATTTTTTTAGAAATATTAAGGCTGTTTCTATTTGTGCGTTGCTTTATCATTTGTTCTGTAATTTATAATACTCTCGCGAAAAAGTCAATCATTCTTATTTGGCTTAAATTGCAAAGCCCCGATTGAAATCAGGGTTTTTTTCACTCAGTCCGTTAAAACGAATTCCCGCACCACCCTCAGTTAAAACAAACGGCAATGAACGTGATAAATCGTCCCCTCTCATTATATTTCAAAGAGTTAGTTGTTTTGAGAGAAAAGCAAAGAAAAGGTTGTCGATGATTTTCGAAATCATTTACAGACGAGATACGGTTCTATCTGTTAGACCAAGATTCTTTTTCAGTACAAAAATAGCGAGAATCCCTGAGATGAGAAATGATATAGCGAGACCGGAGAACAACCCGGTTAAATCGAACAGGTGAGAGCCCACATAAGCCAGTGGAACATATAATACAAACATCTGCACAATCATTAACACCGCGGCATGTATGGGTTTGTTTAGAACATTTAAAACCGAAGTCGAAAGCATTAAAATCCCATGCAGACCATAACCTATTGGTACTACCCATAAATAGAGTGCGATTGTGGAAATGACTTCGGGATTAGCATTGAAAATCGATGCGATAGGTTTTGCAAAAATAGCTAACAATACAAATATCACTACACCAAAAATCGATGAGAAGCGATTACTCAATCTCACAGCCAATTTAACTCTATCGAATTTTCGAGCGCCGATATTTTGCCCGACAAACGGTGCAAGAACCGATGACAATGCCCTGATAGCTGTCATCGAAAAGAATTCGATTCGAGTTGCGACACCGAATGCAGCAACCGTTTTCGTTCCATAAGTAGCCACAAGACTTGTTATCACTCCCATCGCAAGCGGAACAACCATTCTCGTCCCGGCGGTGGGAATACCGATAAATAGTATCTTTTTCCACGAATCCCAAACGACTTTAAGTGAAGGTCTTTCAAGCGTAATCATTTTATCTCGATGCCAGAGGACATGCAATGATACAATCATCACAGTGGCTCTTGCAAAAACTGTAGCAAATGCAGCGCCTGCAATCTCGAGTCGTGGGAAAGGACCGATACCGAAAATCAACAATGGGTCGAGTATGCAATTTACTGTGGCGGCAATTATCATTATTGCAGCGGGAGTTTTCATATCGCCACCGGCACGGATTGCATTGTTGCCTACCATTGGGACAACGACGAAGAACATCCCGAGATACCAGATATTCATGTATTGCTTGATGAGAATCAAGATATCGGGCGTTGCACCGAGAAGTCTAAATACCGGTTCGATTGTCAGGAGCCCGATGATTACAAAGATAATAACAATCAGAAACGCGAGAAGGAGAGCATCGGTAGTAAAACGCTGGACCTTGTGACGGTCGCCCTCGCCGATTGCCCGGGATATTAAAGCTGAAGCTCCTATACCGATTCCAAGTGCGATACTATTGATAATCAATACCACAGGAAATGTGAAACTCAACGCGGCAAGTTCATCCGTACCAAGCCGACCTATATAGAAGGTGTCGACCAGATTGAAAACAACCATTCCGATTATACCGAACATCATCGGTATTGTCAGCCGGACAAGTGTTTTGCCAACAGGTCCCTCGATAAGGAAAGCTTTTTGGGTATCGTGTGTTTTCATGCCTTTTAAAATTCCTCCACTCAGCGTTTACGCAAATTATCAATTTAGTCATTCCAGCGCAAGGGATTGAACCGAAGAAAGAAGATAATAATTTTGATTGAAATGCAAAGAAAAGAAATTTGTAGTGCGTCACGCTCTGTGTAAAGTCCACCATTTGCTGTGTATCCCCTACCCTGTTAGCCAAAGTAAACCGCAATGAATGTGAAAAGTCTTCCCAACAGTGTGAAAAGTCTCTCACTGTGTTAACAGACCTTCCCATAATGCTAAAAGCCGTCCCTTCTCGTTATATATCATTGACTTAGCTGTTTTTCGCAAAATGCGAAAATTTAAAGGGAAGATTATATCATATATCTAATATACGGTTTCTGGATAATTTGTTGAACTGATGTTTCACCTAGAAGCTCTTTAATTTCCTGCACTATACATACTCTTGGTATTTGCTGTGTAAGCCAATAAATGGCATTACTTGACCAAATATATTCTACAAAGGGAGTAATTACAAAAGGGATCAATACAGTTATATTACTGGGAACCTCATAATTTGTCCCAATGCGTTTGTCAGACAACCAAGCGGCTTTTCTGTCAATTTGCGCTATTGCTTTTTTTAATTTCTTTTTACGAAATTTTAAGGCTTGGATGTTACCGATTTCGAAATCAAATGATATATTTATGCACTTAATTTCACCCATGAATAAAAGATTGTTATAAAAGAAAGCTATATCAATATTCTCAAAAGAACCATCATTATACTTTAAATCTGTATCAACAATCCATGGTTCAATGTTATTTTTTGTAAGATATTGTTGGACATATTCCGTAAAAATTGAACCCTTGCTCTCTATTTCTCCCCTAATGAAATGTGTTTGAGTTTTTAATATTTCCGGTATTGCAGCAAAATCAATAATGATTGCGTCATCAGCGGGAATTAGTAGTGGTCGTGGTCCTCTTGTGGTTAAATTAATTTCAGAAATATTATCCTGTTTTAGAGTCATTTCGTCCAATGCAAGACCCATTTCACTAGTATCAGTAGTCAAATTATCGAAGATTATTGAATCTACCTCTTTAGAAATTTCCTTCAACCTTTCTAAAAGGAATTTTTTTGATTCAACAATATGATAAGCCCTATTAAATATTGATAATCGAAAAATTGGATGTGTTGCTGATCTTCTAAGTCCCAACCATGCCACAAGAAATAGAGATAGAACAAAAGTTACCCAAGAGAAGCCAAATGAATTTTCGAATTCTGTTGCTAGAAATAGATTGCATTCATAGTAGTTTCTAAAATCAAAAGGTAGCCACAAAAAATTTGGTGTCATATGTTTGTCAAATATATCACAATCCCTTAGTCCAAATACCCTATGAATAGGATAATCACGAAGTTCAATTAGGTCAAAATTGTATCTTGGTAATAGACCCATTCCTTCTGTAGATAAACTATCGAATTGGAAAACAGGGATACCAGTAGTTGTTGCTAAGGAACCATATCTTCTATTTCTATCATCATATATTTTAATTAAATGATCAGTTGCTTCTGTATTGTCCACATAGTATTCCCCATTCTCCTGAATAACAAATTCACCAACTTTATATAATCTTCTAATCAATGTTGTTGTATGCCAATATTCATAAACAAGTCTTTCCAAACTTGCCATTTCCACAAAATCATTAAAATCAAATTCCCCTAAGTAAGTTCCAATAGGTGCGAATTCAGTTGCCTTATCTCCGAGAACCTTTTTATACTGACCAGATGCGATTTTATCAATGGGTACCTTGTTTTCTTCAAAGACATATAATAATTCCTTTCCAGATCGTTTTTGCCCATATTTAAGGAATGCACACTCCATCATACTTCTATAAAGGTAGACTGTCTCCGGGCGCTCATTTGCAAAATAACTCCCGGGAGCGGTTCTTCTATATAGGTGAAACCAATAACTTATGCCTTTCGTGCTAACTATTGTTTTAATTTCATTTTCAAGTAGTCTTTGAAGGCTCTTTATGCAAATTATTCCTTCAAGAGTTGTCATCGGTATTTCTTTTTCTTGAATTGATAAAAAGGTATTAACAAGTGTTTTTGTTGGCTCTTCACGCAAATGCCTTATTAATACTTCCTTACCTTTAATGAATTGCATAAAAAGAGGTTGATGATATTCAAATATCGCATGAATAGGATTTTTATTCTGTTTTTTCATTTTAGTTCTCATTGAAAATAATGCTCAATATTTAATTTCACTGCGTTGTTTAAGTTTCTTACTTATCTTTCCATACCTTTCACCACCTTCTTTAAATAACTCATCATCTTTCAATAGTCAATCTGTTTCAGCCTCCCCCCACATCCTCTTGCTTCCTCCTCAAAACTCGCTATATTGCATATCCTGAAAACAAGACAACGAGGGAATTATGCTCCTTTTGAAGAATTGCATGAGACTGGTACTGAAATTCAGCAAATTATAGAAAAAACTCCGAAGGATTGGTGTCTTCGGAGTTTAATACTTGTAAAACAATAATAAAAATCAGTTATTCCGCTGTAGCTGCAACACGCTCTTCTTGTGTCATTTTGGCAATGCGTTCGACATTCGCTACATCGAGTCCGAGGCCCTTTGCAACGCGAGTGCCATAGTCGCTATCGACTTTGAAAAACAGTGCGGTCTGGCGAAGTTGAATGCGTTGTTTGGCGTTCTTCAGGTGTCCGACAATGTTGTTGATAAGGTGCTCGCGCTGGATATCTCCCATGACTTTGCGATAGAGGTCACCTGCTTGCACAAAATCGACATCCCCCAGTTTGTATTCGTGACGCGCAGCCATTCCACTGACATCGATTGGTGGAGGTGCATAACTTGAATCCGGGTTCGGTCCTGCGAAGCTATTGGGCCAATAGTTGGGGTCGTTGCCGCCGTTGTCGTCGCCGCGGAGTGCGCCGTCGCGCTGATAATTGCTTGTTGGGCAAGCTTTCGGCGCGTTAATCGGAAGAAGATGATAGTTCGGACCGAGACGATAACGCTGCGTATCGCGATACCCGAAGAGCCTTCCTTGAAGCATCTTGTCCGGCGACGGACCGATTCCAGGCACAAAATTTGCCGGAGCAAAAGCAGCTTGTTCAACCTCGGCAAAATAATTTTTCGGATTACGATTGAGAACCATTTTCCCGATTTCGATGGGTGGAAAATCGCCATGAGGCCAAACTTTAGTTATATCGAACGGGTCGAAGCGATAGTCTTTCGCTTGTTCGGGAAGCATAATTTGAACCTCGACACGCCACGAGGGGAAATCGTCTTTCGCGATGGTATCATAAAGGTTACGGGTGGCGCAGTCCGGGTCGATACCGCGCATTTTTTCGGATTCTTCCCCTGAGAAATTGTCTATACCTTGTTCGGTTTTAAAGTGAAGTTTCACCCAGAAATATTCACCGTTTTTGTTATACCACATGAAAGTGTGCCCGCCGTAACCGTTCATATTGCGGAAACTTCTAGGGGTGCCCCGGTCGGAGAAAAGGATTGTAACCTGATGATTGGATTCTGGGGTAAGCGAGAGGAAATCCCAGAACATATCGGCATCCTTGAGGTTTGTTTTAGGGTTGCGTTTCTGAGTGTGGATGAAGTCCGGAAATTTTAGCGAATCACGGATGAAAAACACCGGAGTATTGTTTCCTACGAGGTCGTAATTACCCTCTTCAGTGTAGAATTTCACTGCGAAACCACGGGGGTCGCGCTCGGAGTCGGCTGAACCTCTCTCACCTCCCACAGTCGATAAACGAACGAATACCTCGGTTTTTTTACCGACCTCGGAGAGGAATTTTGCGCGTGTATATTTCGAGACATCTTTTGTAACCTCGAAATATCCGTGAGCGCCCGCACCCTTAGCGTGCACTACACGTTCGGGGATGCGTTCGCGGTTGAAATGCGCCAGCTTTTCGATGAGGTTGACATCGTTGAGGGTTACGGGGCCCTTTTCACCAGCTGTCTCAGAACTGATATCATTGTCGATGGGCGCCCCAAAGCCTGTGGTAAGTTTTTTGCCATCATCTTTCATGAGCTTTCTCCTTTTTTTATTATTTACTTAGTTGAGAACTCTTTTCCATGCAATTTCGCAAGGTTTTAGAGCAAGACGATAGTAAGTTGTGATGTATCAAGCTCACCCGGCATTGTTGAAATCTAGTTCAACAGCACTTACCAATTCAAAATAGCTTCAGTTTCCGCTTTGTCAACATCTATAATATAATTTGATTCTGCTGGTTTAATCGGTGCATTCCATAAGCTTGCCGCAGAGTTCGTCCGGTGCAATAATAGAAATGTTATCACCTGCATCGGCAACAAGTTCTCTTGCTTCATCGATTAAATCTACAGGTGCAACAAGGAAAACTTTAATGCTATATGCCTTGCAAGTGAAAAGGATATCCTTTGTAGTGATTGCCATACCCTGAACCGGAATAACCTTATGCAGATAACCAATTACTGCTGTGATTTTATCCTCTTTAGTGATGTGGTTGATGTTTTTACCGTGGTTATCCCAACCATTGCTGACTGGAAGAGAATCTACACCCAGAATAGTCAGCCTGGTCAATGTTATAGGGTCGGTTCCCTCGAAATACGCAATTGTGCCCATTTTTCCTCCAATTTTTGGATTTTCAAATCTAAAGTGATACTGTTTAAACGACGCCCTGGTCAATCATGGAATCGGCGACTTTTATGAAACCTGCGATATTCGCACCATTAACATAATTAACATAGCCATCCGGGTCTGTTCCATGCTCGACACACTGCGAATGAATTGCCTTCATTATCGAATTCAGCTTCGAATCGACTTCCTCGGCTGTCCAACCGATGTGCATTGCATTTTGAGTCATCTCGAGACCGCTTACGGATACGCCGCCTGCATTGGCAGCTTTGCCGGGAGCAAAAAGAATTTTACTATTCAGTAAAATTTCCGTAGCTTCCGGTGTGCACGGCATATTTGCGCCTTCACAGACTGAAATTGCGCCGTTCTTTAGGATGTTTTCCGCATCGTCTTTGCCAAGCTCGTTCTGGGTGGCACATGGTGCGCAAACATCAGCCTTAACTTCCCAGGGACGTTTGCCCGGGAAAAACTCCACGCCGAACTTATCGGCATAATCCTTTACCTTGTCCCTTCGACTGGCGCGCATCTCGAGCATATAATCAATCTTCTCCCCCTGAATACCATCGGGATCGTAAATATATCCATCGGGACCGGAAAGCGTAACAACTTTTGCACCGAAAGCGGTTGCCTTTGTGGCTGCGCCCCATGAGACATTGCCGAAACCGGATATAGCTACCGTTTTCCCATCGAGTGAATCGCTTTTAGTCTTGAGCATTTCCTCGATGAAATAAATCACACCGAAACCTGTCGCTTCGGGGCGCACGATACTTCCGCCCCAGTTGCGACCCTTGCCTGTCAAGACACCGGTGAACTCATTCGCCAGTTTTTTATACATCCCGAATAGGTATCCGATTTCACGACCTCCGACACCGATATCGCCTGCAGGAACATCGGTATTAGGACCGATATGTCGATAAAGTTCGGTCATAAATACATGGCAAAACCGCATGATTTCATTGTCGGACTTGCCGACGGGGTCGAAATCGGAACCGCCTTTACCGCCGCCCATCGGAAGTGTAGTCAGGGCATTCTTAAAAATCTGCTCGAACCCAAGGAATTTTAAGATGCTAAGGTTCACGCTTCGATGGAAACGCAGACCGCCCTTGTAGGGTCCGATAGCGCTGTTGAACTGGACGCGGTAACCACGGTTAACCTGGATTTCACCCTTGTCATCGACCCAGTTAACACGGAAGAGTAGGACGCGTTCGGGTTCAACAATCCGTTCGAGAATCTTGTAATCATCATACTTGGGATTCTTCTCGATAACCGGCATAAGTGAACTAACAACCTCAAAAACCGCCTGATGAAATTCAGATTCACCGGGATTCTTTGCTTTGACTTTCTTCATGAAAGTCTCGACGGTTGCTGACATGATTCCTCCTTGTTATTAGATAGTTAAGCCCCAGGGGGCATCGAACTCGATTCCATCGTTTTTCTTCCCTTAACAATTACCTACCAGCTACTGGACGAACACATGGATTCGCCCCTACTGCAACTCCTCGAAAATACCATTCTCTTTTTTTTTGCGAACATTATTCCAATCGAATACACGCCCGTTCATCACGATATAAACTCCAACGGGCAGGAATTGGCAGGCTGCAACACTGCATCCGAGGTTAAACACTGCGTCGGAATTATTCATAATATATGGTTTTATTGAACCTGTAATTACGATGGTTTTGTCCAAACCGGTTTCGCCCAGTAATTTCGCGGTTTCCACCATCCTGTCAGTGCCGTGGGTGATGACGATGTTGTCTTCGGGTGCGTTCCTGCATGATTGGAGTATCGCCGACCGGTTCGGGTGTTGGATATGAAGGCTGTCTATCAACTGGTTGATTTCCAGTTCGATAGGGACGGTGCAGCGGACATATTTAAGGATTTCCGGCAGGTGCGAGTCTTTGAATGAAAGGTTGCCTTTCAGTTCGTCGTAGCTTTTATCGAAAGTTCCTCCGGTAATGACTATTCGAATCGCCATTTTCCTAACGCCTCCATCGTTCTTGGTATCGAATTCTCATTCGAGTGTATCAACATAGCTTCAATACATATACAATTCCCGTCGTGTGCTGGATTGCCGATTATTCTTTCAGATATCGTATCAACAAAGATTTATAATAGGGAAATGCAGAATAGTGTTTGTGAATTTTTTGTCAATAGAAATCGTGATGCTCTTTAATGAATTATGCTAATAACGACATACAAAAGAATCCTTGAAATAATAATCATTTGGATTCTCATCGTTCATCAACTAAATTCTAACCAGTTTTATTAACTGACTAAACTATTGTAATACAAATTGCAAAAAATCGTGTTGTTTCCAATTCACCGATTCTCGATGAAAATATTAAATATTAAATATCAAAATGCAAAATGATATATTTAAAATCAAATATTTATTCTCATTATACGCTATGCGTCCCATCTCCAACTTCTTTTTGCTTTTTATATTCTCTACTTTTTTCCATGTGCTCTGTGGCTTTTCTGTGGAAGGGCCCTTTTTCATTTTGATTTGTCGTTTTAATTATTAATTTTTGATATTTGATTTTGAATTCGACAATCATGCATTAACTGAAAAACCACAGTGATTTTTACAATAGTTCAGTAACTAAATCGTGATGAAATCGGACAAGGTCGATATGAAAAAGTTTATCGAAAAAATACGCCGGAGCAAGACCTGTTTCTGGACAGGTGTAGTGCTTTTGATAGTGAATCCGCCTTTAGGCTGGGCAGGATTTATGATGGGTGGATACCTTTCGGCGAAATATCAAAATCCGAAATATCTGATTATTTCAACAATATTTTATGCAATAACCTGGGGCATGGTTGGCGCTGGAATTTTCCTTGCGGGACCAAAGGGTGTAGCACTTGCTAAATCAACAACTAAAAAAATATGGCGAAAAATTCTTGGTAAAAGGAAACGAATAGATGCCGACAACTAAAATACCGATACAACCTTACGATAGAAGTTTCGATGATGGCGCTAATCCATGGGGTTCGCTGCAGTTCCTGATTTTGTCATGGCTGGCATTTCTCGCTGTAGTAGTATTACTGGCGTTGGTGTTTTACCTTTCATATCCTCGACTTATCGAAATCTCTGAAATTATTGCTTACATCGTTGGTGGAGTTTTCGTTCTAATTGCAGTCGTGCTTTCGGGTGGACTGCTGCTTATTACACTCACTACAATCACAGGATTGGACTTATTATACCCTCACGGTGAGGCACAGATAACGATGCGCATTTTGCCAACTGTTGTATATCTTATCGGTACATCGGTTTTCGGAGTTAAAAAGGACAAGCTTCGCGAAAGTTTTACAGCCGTTTCAAATGCGCTTTTCAAAGCGCAGGCAAAAAGAGGGAGGTTTTCTGCTGACAGAGTTCTAATTCTTCTGCCACACTGCATTCAATGGCATGATTGCCCATGGAAAATAACATGGTCAATCGAGCATTGCCACGAATGTGGAAAGTGCCCGCTCGGTGATTTGATGAGAATTCATGGTCAACTGGGGATTTCGGTATATGTTGCTACTGGCGGAACAGTTGCGCGCCGGGTTGTTATCGAATCTCGTCCTACTATTATTCTCGCAGTCGCATGCCCGCGCGATTTATCCGAAGGCATGGTCGATGTATATCCAATCCCTGTATATGGCATCTTGCTCTCGCGACCAAATGGTCCGTGTTTCGACACGAATCTCGAATTGTACAAGGTCTTCGATTTTCTCGAGCAATTCAGACCGGATGCTTATAATTTTATGAAAGACTTAAATGATAAAAAAAAACAATGTTAATTCCCAATCACTAACCCGGATATTTCACAAATTATTGACCAGCATCATACAAAGAAAATTTATATCACTGAGAACAAAGAGATTAACATAAAGAACACTGAATTTTGAAATAGTTCTCAAGAAAGCAGTCTGTTTTCTGTGGCTATATTCTTCGTAGGTGCGGGTAACTCTCAACTCTGAATCTATGCCAACCGTGGTTTGAGAAAACGACGCAGATTGTAAATAAAGATAAGAATTATTGCAAAAACCGCAGTATATAATGCGCTTGGCAATATATAACGAATAAGTCCATAGAAAAAATTACCTCGATACTGTGTAAGACCGAGATATATAACTCTATCCACAAGCCCCGCTACAAATATCACCGCGCCATCGAGAAACGGGTGATCTATATTGAGCTTCTCCCGCATCGATGAAAGGAACATCGCGGCTGTCGCGCGCGCTGTCATCCCCGCACCCATCCACTGTGGATTCAGGCAGTCGAGTAAAAATCCCGAGAATCCACCCCATGCAACTGTCGCTCGACTATCCGAATGAGCGCTTATCAGGACGAGCGATAGAATTCCTAGGTCGATATCGCAACCGAATAAACGTATCGGTGCCAGAAGCGATGTCCCGGCATAAGTCGCGAGCGATATTAGTATGAATCTTGATATAAAAACCATGAGTCAAATTTTAAAAAAGAAAAACTTATATCACGGTAAAAAAGACCACCGATGGATTAATTCAATAATGTGATTATTCTTCAAGGAATCTTGATGAAAACTCGATTTGTATCGTGCTTGTATGATAAAAATGCAAAATTTATAATAGCAAATTTCTTCAGTGTCGTCATCAACGGACAATGCTGGTTCTCTCGAGACGAACTTTTTCCAGCGCATCACGCATATTGATATTGACATTGAAAACGAACGGTATAATCAGGTTAAACCACACAAACAGCGTTGCAATGGCGATTACAAGCGCATATATAGACCATCCGATGCCATATTTTTTTGTCTTAATGCATCTGATGATAGCTGCAAGTGCGATTCCGATAGCTGCGACACACGCGACACCGACATCCCAGAGCAAGCCATGAAAAGCTAGCCATGCCCAACTTTCCTCCATCACAACATCGGGATAAAGATTGAGAAGTATCCACGATGTTATGATAATAAGCATCACACCAATTAGCGCAAAGGTTAAAGCCGCTTTGGCTGCCGCTACTGTTTCAGTTACTTTCCCCTCTCTTTCAAGATTTTTGTTTCGAAGTCGTGCCATCCAGAACTCGCCAATAATTGAACAAGTAATAATCACTACTATCCATAACTCAAAACTTTCTGTAACTGTGGCAACATAGGATGCAAGCAAAAATGCGATTACAGTTGCAAATCCAGGGGGCCAGGCTTGACGAAATGAAAACTTCTTTGACATATTTGCTCCTTGTTTATTATCTCGTTAGTTTCATTCGGCTATTTGAATACAATAATAATAATTGGTTGGCTTTTTGGCAAAGAGATATTATTTAAAAATGTGCATTATAGCTTTTTTAATACACGATTGAAAAACACAAATTATAGTAATTCATTTATGGCAAATAAAACCAAGAAAACAGGTCTTCAAAGGCTTTTTATAATCGGTATTGCAGTTTTGATACTCGTCTGGACCGGTTTTATTGCGCTCAATTTCCTGCAATATAGACAGTTCTATATATTTGCCCAGCGCGACCTGGGCGAAAATCTTGCGCTTCTATCGCAAAGTGTTGCATCTTCGATTCCAGCAGAATGGGTTGAAGCTGTCGAATTAGGAATGCCCGAGCTTGCCGAAAGCGACCCATCGGATTTTTTGAATTCTCTTGTCGATGACAGGAGAGTATTCACTATTGCAATCCTCGATACTGCGGGAGCGGTAGTCTATTCAACCGATCCACATCTTGAAGAGGGTTCTCAAAATCCTTATTGGGCATCGGAGCTTGGAGCGATAAAGACAGCAATTCTTGGGATTGCAACATACGGAGGATTGCGAATAGTCGGAGACCAATATTTGCGAGTTGCTTTTGCGCCAATTTTCGATCCTATGGGCGATATCGCTGCTATTGTGGGCATCGAGGCGGGCGCCGACTATTTCGGTCTCCTGGCAACACTCCGAAAAGGACTGTGGTGGCTGGGAATTGTAAGTGCGATTGTGGTGCTTTTTATTGTAGGACTTCTTTGGTTTGGAAAAATCGAACTGGAAAGGTTATACTCCCGTCTCGAGCAAGCCGCGACACTTTCGGGTATCGGCATGATGGCGGCAACTCTCGCACATGAGATTAAAAATCCATTAGCGATAATAAAAGGTTCCGCATCAGCTATCCCGGATTCACCGGAACAGGAAACTCGTGAGCTTATCCAGTTCATCGATGAGGAAGTCGAAAGACTTGTGGGAATAGTTGAAAGTCATCTTGCTGTTGCCCGCGGAAGAGAATTCCCAAAATATTCGCAAAAAATATCCGCTGTTGTTGACAAAATAATCCCGCGCTATCAAGAGCAGCTTGGTCAACGAGGAGTGGGCGTTATTGTCGAGGTTAGCGACGATGTAATTGTGCCATATTCATTTTCCGCAATAAGACAGGTGCTTTATAATCTTATGGAGAATGCATCGGCAGCTACACCGCAAGGCGGGATAATTCGCATTAAAATTGCGCAAAAAAAAATCGATGGTATGGATTTTGGAATAATAATGGTTTCCGACACGGGAAAAGGAATACAGAAAGAACAGCTAAATAATCTGTTTGAACCGTTTCATACAACTAAAAAAGAGGGAACGGGACTCGGGCTTTATATCACAAAAAAAATAATCGATGGTCATAACGGCAGTATAATCGTTGAAAGTCAACCCGGGAAAGGCACAATATTCACGGTAGCTCTACCGAAATACTGACACAGGAATCCAATACGCATCGATTATCGGTGGATTCTTTCCCGATATTATTCCCCGGCTAATTCATCATCATTAAGGAGCTTTTGAATCCAATCATCAAAGAATTCGATTGGATGATATCCAATAACTTTTTTTTGTATCATTCCTTTCCGGTCGATA
>Ga0272442_10002780_pt1 | contig 25028 bp, 13 predicted proteins | sample SSMForm2O_FD_200262 | JGI IMG/M metagenome (GOLD analysis project Ga0272442, IMG submission 200262) | Marine sediment archaeal communities from Little Sippewissett salt marsh, Falmouth, MA, United States - SSM-Form-2O | ecosystem: Environmental > Aquatic > Marine > Wetlands > Sediment ... | reverse complement strand
GGGGTCGTTGCCTCATCGACAGGGAGAACTTTGATCTGCCGCCATTCTCGCTCCATGCATACCTATCGGCATCTGCTCCAGTCCAGCTTTAGCGCTTTCTGAAATTATTTGCGGACGCGTCCTAAGGTCATGACCGCGACAGCTGTAAGAATCTGTATCTTCAAGAGCCCGCTCCTTCTTCACGGTTTGACCGTTCATCCCGGAAGCAGTTTCGTGGAAAAGTGGAAAAGGGGGTTTTCGCGATTTCCTGCTCGCCGGGCGTCGGGGCCTTCCGGGTCGCTTCCGGAGAGAGGTCCTCCTGCACCGGCGCGGCGGGGCGACGACGGTCTTGATTGGGGGCCTGCCCCCGGAGAGAATCACGGGCCAGAGAGATCCAATGAAGGGATGAGCGTGTCCGATCTTCCGAAGACGCCCGGCGAGCGGGGCCAAGGGGTTCGCTACGGGAAGGGGAACAGTGGGCCGGGCGGCGGTCAGCGACACCGTGCGCTGATCACCTGCACTCAGCCACACGCTCACCGTTGACTGACCACTTACCGGGCGTCCTCGTCGTCGGGGGTTAAGACCGAACTTCCGACGAGGCTCGTGACAGGGCTGGCCCCAATATCCAACCGCCCAACACGGAATAACCAATATCCAGGGCAGGTACCGGGTATCCGGTCCTGGTGGTGTCAACTCCACTTGGCCGGTTGGGTGTTCCGTGTCGGGTTGCCGGCTATTGGTGTTGGCGCTGACCCCGAAGTGCCGGGGATGGGTTGGGCGCCGGCCTGAAGTGCAGTGGCGTGGGCCGGTGGAAGTCGGGGGGAGGGGCAGTGACCTCCGGCCACTGGTCTACCAGGACAGCTTCTGCTCGCAGGAGCGGTAGACCAGTCCCAGCGCGCGGCAGGCGACCATCGCGAAGTAGATCATCGCGGCGGTGCTGAGGATCGGGCCGGCCAGGGGGATGGCTCCCAGCAGGACCATTACCCCCTTGCGCAGCGGGGCGATCACCAGGCATATTCCGGCGGCAAGCCAGTACTCCCTGCCGCACGCGGAGATGCTGGCGAAGAGCCTTACCGGGTGCAGCGCTTCCAGCGCGCTGCGGCGCACGAAGAAGATCAGCATGGCCATCGGCAGCACCAGCCCGTTGATCTCGCCGGCGATCAGGAGCATCACGTCGTTGCCGATGTCGCCGAGGTCTACGACCCGCAGCGCGGTCAGGACCGCCAGTCCCACCGTCGGCAGCATCAGCACCAGGTAGATGAACGCGGCCTTGATCGGCAGCACGAACTGGCCGAAGTCGAGGTCCGGCCAGTCCGGGCTCTGCTTGCCGCCGTTGATGGTGTCGAAGGTCACCTTGCGGAAGAACTCGATCAGGTAGCCTATGAATATCAACGATACGGCCAGCGCTATCGGGAAGACTATGAATATACCCGCGGCGATGGCCAGGCCGGTGAACAGCAGCGCGTAGAAGACCCCGCCCATCCCGATCATGATCGGGCCCGCGCCGCGCAGCGGGTAGGCGAAGACCTCCAGCGGGCGCTTCGAGAGCGGGACTATCTCCACCGGGACGCTGATGCCCTCCAGCGCCTCGGGGCCGGCCAGTTCGAGCAGCCGGGTGCGGGCGTAGGCGTGTCGCGGGTCGAGCTCCAGTGCCCGGGACAGCATGTTGACCGCCTCGTCGCGCTGGTCCAGCTCGGCGCAGAGCCCCGCGGCGCGGACCAGCAGCTCAGGGTCGCTCCAGTCGCAGTCGTTGAGCTTCCGGCGCAGCTCCTCCAGGCGCGAGGTGAGCGTGCTGCGGTCGGGGGTGCCCTCCGGCGCAGCGCCGCCGGCAGCGGCCCCCGCCCCGCCCGCACCCCCGGCCGGAGCTGACGGCACCTCGTCGAAGCCCATCTTGCGGCTGCCGTCCATGCGTTCCTGATCTCCTTTCCTGCGTGCCCCGAACGGCCCGCGGCGGATCATGTCCGATCATAGGCCGGCCGCGGCGCCCTGGCAACTGCGAGGTTGCGGGATTCCCGAGCGCTCGCGAGCGGCATTCCCGCCCTTTGGCAGCGGCTCCCGGGGATCCGGAATCGCTTTGCGTGTCGGATACACGTGCAAGGAGCTAGTGCATGCAGCCCATCGGACCGCCGATGACCGAGCACCGGCGCGGTCAGCATCACGAAACCGTCGAAGCCCTTCTTCGCGCCATCCACTGCTCGACTGTTCAACTGCTCTCCTGCTCGGGCAGGCCGTCTTCCAACGGCCTGCCAGGGGGCGGTGTCCGGGGTCTTGACGCGGGACGGGTGCTGCCCGAGAATCCGAAGCGGGAGGTGATCATATGAGCGAAGAAGAACTGCAGCCCGTGCCGGTTCCGGGGAATGGCGAGGTCGACGGTGCGGGGACCGGGCCCGGGCCCGAGCCGGGCGGGCGCGAGGCGGAGGACGAGGAGGATTACACTCCTCCCGAGACCCTGCCGATTCCGGAGCGGGAGGCGCCGGGCTCCTTCCCGATCCTGGCGGTGGCCGCCGGCGCGGCGGCGGCCGTCGGCCTCGGGCTGGTCATGTTCGGCCTCTCGCGCTTCGTCTACATCTACATCCTGTACAACAGCGTGATCGGCATGGCAGTAGGCTGGCTGATCGGCTGGGGGGTGGAACGGTCCAGGTATCGCAGCGTCGGCGCGCTGGCGGCGGCAGCGGCGGTCTGTTCCTTCCTGGCCTACCTGGCTTTCAACGTGGCCTACTGGCAGTACCTGGTCTTCGAGTCCGCAGAGAAGATCGGGTTCCTGCAGTTCCTGCTGCTGCGCGCATCGGAAGAGCCCTTCATCGGAGGCCTGGCTATCGGCGCGATCGGGAACGGCCTGGTCTGGCTCGCCGAGTACGGCATCACGGTCTACTTCGCCTGGGCCCGGGTGCGCGGGGCGCTGCGGGCCGTGGACGTCGAGGCGGTGCCCGCGGAGGTCACCGCCCTGGTCCTGCACTACCAGGGCGAGGACTGCGACGAGTTTGAAGTGCGCCGGCAGCTGGCCGGCAGGGGTTGGAGCGACCCCGAGGACCAGGATCGCGCGCTGAAGGCCGCCGCCACCCTGGTCACCATGATGCAGGATGCCGGGGAGGAAGAGGACTGAGCCGCCGCCGGCTGCCCTCGCGCTCCGCTCGCGGCAGCAGGCCGGCCAGGGCCGGCCCGGAACTCGTTGACCGGTTCGTCGCGGTTCCGGATTCCAGGATGGATTGAGCATGGCTTTCTCGCGGCTGTTCAGTCCCCGGTTCGCCCCGTGGTTCGATCTGAGCGGGGATCCCGTCTACCGCTGGGAGGTCCGGCGGTTCTGGACCCGGCGGTGGTGGATCATCGCGACGCTGGTGGTGCTCGGCGGTGCGGGGCTGCTGGCGTCGTTGTCGGTCTTCCAGAGGGTGATGATGCTCGCGGCGGTCGGTGGTACCGTTTCCGCCGACAGCGGGCCGCCCTGGTGGGGAATTCTGCTCTCCGCGGTGGCCACCCTGCCGGGCAGCAGCCGCCTGCCGCTCACGCTGCTGGCGGTGATCGCCGGAGCCCTCGCCATAGCGCCCGAAAGGGAGTCGGGGCAACTGGAGCAGTTCGTGCTCACGCCCATCGATCCCTGGAGGCTGGGTCGGGCGCGCTACGCCGCCAGGATGCGGGGACTGGTGCTGTTGTTCCTGGTGCTGGGCTGCATCGGGCTGGCCGCCGTCTTCCTGGCGGCGGTCACCGGGGACATCGCGTGGTTTCCCGTGCCGGGGCAGATGCCCGGCACGGTGCGGGGCACCTGGAGCAACGTCTCGGCCAGCTCGTACTGGGGCGGCATGGTGTCGCTGCACTGCGCCGACCTCCTGGTCACCCTGCTGCTGGACGGCGCCATCGGCCTGGCCTTTTCCTCGCGGATGAGGTCCACCGGTGCGGCCGTTGGATTGGCGCTGCTCTTCAGCTTCGTGGTGGTGCCGTTCATCGTCTGGCTGCCGGTCTCGGTGCTCGGCGCCGTGGTCACTTTTGTCTTTGTGGTCTTCAAGTCCACAGCGAATCCGAATTCCATGATCAGGACCATGGCGCTGATGCAACTCGGCGGCACCGTGCTGCACATGGTGCTGTGCCTGGTCGGGGTGCGGGTCTTCCTGCGAATTGCCCGAAAGGGACTGGCGCGGCTTTTCGGCAGGCCGGAGGCGGTTTGAGGCCTGGCCCTGTCGGGCTCGGAGCGCTTGACTGCGGGGTCGCACCGGGCACCGTCTCTGCCGGGAGGCCGGCTGACAAGTGAGTAAGCGGTGAGCGCGGAAGCACCGAACATCCTGCTGCTGATGACCGACCAGCAGCGCTACGACTCGCTGGGCTGCTACGGCTTCGAGGCCGGGCACACTCCCAACCTGGATCGCCTGGCTTCCGAGGGCGTGCTCTTCGAGCGCTGCTACGTCAACAACCCGGTCTGCACCCCCAGCCGCGCGAGCATGCTCACCGGCAAGCACCTGCCGGGTCACGGCGTCTACCGGCTCTACGACAACCTGCCGGACGATGAAGTGCTGGTCACCGAGCGCCTGCAGGGGCTCGGCTACCAGACCGCGCTGTTCGGCAAGCTGCACGTCAGTTCCAGGGAGTTCGAGCACTACCGGCGGCACCCGCACGACGGGTTCGAGATCCACGAGCAGTGCATGGAAGGCACGCTGCAGATGGAGGCGCCGCTGCAGGCCTACGCACGCTGGCTGGAGAAGGAGCACCCCGGGTTCTACGCCCGGCTCTTCGAGCAGCGTCGCGCGCTGAAGAACGTGCCCCGGCAGTACCACATGACCCGCTGGGCGGTGGATCGCACCGTCGATTTCATCAGGAACCGCCGCGACGGGCGGCCTTTCTTCGCAATGACCAGCATCTTCGATCCACACAGCCCCTACGAGGACTACCCGCCGGAGATGGCCGACCTGGTCGACGCCGCGCGCATTCCCGGCCCGCTTCGCTTCGAGGACGAGTTCGCGGGCAAGCCCCCCGACCTCCTGCGGGAGGGCTGCTACTCGCAGCTGGGAGACATCGAAGACATGTCCGCCGAAGAGATCGCGCGCATGCGTTTCGGCTATCACGCCTCGCTGGCGTTCATGGACCAGGAGTTCGGCCGGCTGCTCGAACTCCTGGAAGTCGAAGGCCTGGCGGAGGACACCCTGGTGATCTTCTGCAGCGACCACGGCGACATGCTCGGCGATCACGGCCTGCTGGCCAAGGGCGCCTTCTTCTACGATCCCTGCACTCGCGTCCCGCTGATCCTGCGCCTGCCCGCCGGCAGGTGCGGCGGGGGCGGGCTGCGCGTGCCGGGCCTGGTGCAGCTCCACGACCTGGCCGCCACGGTCCTCGACGCCGCGGGAATGTCCGCGCGGATGGTTGCGGGCCTGATGCCCGAGGCGCGCAGCCTGCTGCCGCTGGCCGGCGGCGAGCGCCAGACGGTCCGCGACGCGGCCATCTGCTGCTACCGCAATTCCGGGCCGAGCCTGGAGAAGAACGCCGACCCCTACTGGGACCCGCCGATCAACTGCACCATGCTCCGCGAGGAACGCTACAAGCTGAACCTCTGGCACGGTCCCGAGGGGGCCATCGACCGCCGGCCGGAGGGCGAGCTCTACGACATGGAGAGCGACCCCCTCGAGGCGAACAACCTCTGGGCCGGGGCGGAACACCGCGCGGTCCGCGAACGGATGACCCGGCGCCTGCTCGACTGGCTGGCCGCGAACGAGGGACCGGGCCGCGCCAGCCGCGGCGGGGAGTGCCGCCCGGCCCGCAAGCTGGACGACGGCCCCAAATAGTGGAGCTCATCCTGCCGAAGAAAGCGCCCTTATCGCTGCTGAACGTGAGTCGGGGGCCCGGTGCCCGGTGCCGGGTGTCGGGTTGCCCCTGACGCCCAACCTGACATCTGGCCCTGGGTTCAGGACAACAGCTCCAGGACCTCGTAGCACTCCACGGTGCCCACCTGCACCCGGCAGGCTCCGCCGGCCGACGAGAGCTCCCGGGCCTCCGGCCCTGCGCGCCATGGCGACCAGAGCCGGGCACCGCTGAACCCGGTCTCCGGGAAGATCACGACGACGTCTGCCGCGGGGTCTTCCAGGTTGAAATTGAGCAGGTGGACCAGCAGACGCCCGTCGGGGGCGCGGCGCAGTTCGGCGGCCAGTCCTGCCGGCCCCTGCACGCGCAACCGGACCCGGCCCTCGCCGGCCCAGCGCAAGGCCTCCAGCAGCGAGTCGTTGTTCTCGGCCAGCCGCCACATTCCGGGCTTGATGTTGGGGCCGTCGGTGCAGTGTTCGTAACCGTCGAACGGCTTCGCGGGGACCAGGCCCCGCAGCCAGGTGAAGCGGCCCTTGCCGAAGTCCCCGCGAAGAACCGCGCCGGGCGCAGCATCCGCGAGCGGGGCGTATCCCGGGGCGGTGCCGAAAACCTCCTCCAGCGCGCTGGCCGGTCGCGCCCGTCGCCAGGTGTCGTAGCACGCGGTCGCGCCGGTGGCTACCAGCGCGCCGCCTTGGGCCACGAAATCGCGCAGCAGCGCGGCGGTTTCGTCGGACATGCACTCCACGTCGGGCAGCAGCATCAGCCGGTAACGCCCGGTGTCTTCGGCCAGCGGGTCGGCGATCAGGTCGAAGGGCACACCGCCGGCCAGCAGGCCGTTGATGGCCAGGACCCCGGCGACGTAAGGCTCGACGCAGTTGGTCATCCGCGTGGGCACCGACTCCACCATGGCGACCTCGGCGCCGGGGCCGGTTCCCTCGAAGAGTTCCGGCCGGCCGGTGCGGAAGGCTATCAGTGCGTCGGCCTCGGGCGTCGCCCCGTCGGCCACGTCCAGCGTGCGCCCGATGCGCGTGATCTGGCCCTGGTTGAAGACCAGCGCCTCGGCCACCGCCAGCCGGCGCTGTTTCGAGTCGGCGCCGCCGGTGCCGGTGTGCACCGCCTCGGCACCGATGGTCCCGGCCAGCTTGTAGCCGTGGACCCGGTGCTCGAAACGGACGCCGGGAGCGAAGCCCGGCAGCCAGGGATCGCGCTCGTTGTAGAACATGTCCAGCCAGGGCCCCAGGCGGTGCATGTCGATGCCCTGCCAGAAGGCCCCGTTCTTGCCGTAGGGGGGGTAGACGTTGTACTCGATCAGCGCCTCGGGCCGGCGGTTCTTGACGAACTCCCAGATCTCCGCGAAGCGGCGGCGCATGTTCTCGCAGCGGAACTCCATCCACTCCTGCATCACCGGGCTGGTGATTTGCCGGCAGGTCTGCGGCGGGTTGAGACGGTTGAAGACCGGGGGGCGGACGTGGTCCAGTGCCGCGAAGCCGAAGCGCTCTTCGGCCCGGCGCCGACCGTCATCGGTGTCGGTCGGGTAGCGCTGCTTGAGGAAGGCCACGAAGGCCGCCCGGCACTCCGGGCAGTGGCAGGCGTCCGGTTCGGAGGGGCCCTCGACGTTGTCGAACCCGAAGCCGTCGCCGCGAACCTCCTCCAGGCCCAGTTCCAGAACGCGCCGCAGGTAGGGCCAGAAGCCCTCGCGCACGAAGCAGGGCTTGTAGCGGAAGTCCTGGTGGCCGTAGCGGATCCGGACCGGCTGGCCCTCCTCGTTGATGCAGACCCAGTCCATCATCTCCGGGACCTCGTCCAGGAGCGTTTCGTATTGCAGCGTGCCGAACTGGGTGTAGAGCTGGACCCTTATGCCGTGGCGGTGGCAGAGCTCGACGAAGGCGCGGGTCAGCTCTATCTCCGGGGCCTCGGCGGCCAGGCCGTTGCCCTTGTAGAAGTGGGTCCGCACCCAGTTGACGCCCCGCTCCGCCAGGGAGCGGACCAGCTCCGCGGAGTGCTCGCGCGCCCAGTAGGTCTCCTCGTTGGTGCGCGCCTTGCCGGTCCTGCGCCGGAAGCTCAACGGTTCGTGGATGCCGGCCCCGACCATCGCGGGTACCAGGACGTTGCTCTTGTGCTCGCGGGACTGCGCCATGCCTCGATCCCCCCCCCGGCGGATGCCGGAACGGCTGCAGAAGCCGGGCCTCAGACGCCGGCGCAAGCGCGTGCGCCGGCGGGCCGGTCTACGTGCGGCAGCTTCCCCGGCGCCCGGGTTACACGTTCATGGTCATCAGGAACTCGGCGTTGGTCTTGTAGTTCTTGCACTTCTCCAGCAGGAACTCGACGGACTCCACGATGTTGAGCTCGTTGATGTACTTGCGGAGCATCCAGACCCGCGGCAGCTCGTCGGGGTGCAGCAGCAGGTCTTCCTTGCGGGTGCCCGACTGGTTGATGTCGATGGCCGGGAACACCCGGCGGTTGATCAGGCGCCGGTCGAGGAACAGGTACATGTTGCCGGTGCCCTTGAACTCCTCGAAGATGACCTCGTCCATGCGGCTGCCGGTGTCGATCAGCGCGGTGCCGATAATCGTCAGCGAACCGCCGTTCTCAATGTTGCGGGCGGCGCCGAAGAACTTCTTGGGGCCGCGCAGCGCCTGGGAGTCCACTCCCCCGGACAGGATCTTCCCGGAGTGCGGGGTCTCGTTGTTGTAGGCCCGGCCCAGGCGGGTGATGCTGTCGAGCAGGATGACCACGTCCTGGCCGTACTCGGTGAGGCGCTTGGCCTTCTCGATGACCATCTCGGCGACCTGCACGTGGCGGGTGCTGGACTCGTCGAACGTCGAGCTGATCACCTCGCCCTTGACCGAGCGCTCCATGTCGGTGACTTCCTCGGGGCGCTCGTCGACCAGCAGCACCATGAGGTAGACCTCGGGGTTGTTGCGGGCGATGGAGTCCGCCAGCTGCTGCAGGAGCACGGTCTTTCCGGTGTAGGGCGGAGCGACGATCAGGCCGCGCTGGCCCTTGCCGATGGGACAGACCAGGTCGAACACGCGCATCGAGTAGTTTTCGGGGGTGGTCTCCAGGATCAGCCGGTCCTCGGGGAACAGCGGGGTGAGGTCCTCGAAGTGCGCCTGGCCCAGCAGGTTCTGCGGGGGTTCGAAGTTGATGCTCTCCACGCGCAGCAGCGCGAAGTAGCGCTCGCCCTCCTTGGGGGGCCGGATCGCGCCGCTGACCACGTGGCCGCTGCGCATGCCGAATTTGCGCACCTGGCTGGGCGAGAGGTAGATGTCGTCCGGGCAGGGCATGTAGGAGTATTCCGGGCTGCGCAGGAACCCGAAGCCGTCGGGCAGGACCTCCAGCACCCCCTGGCCGTAGAGCGTGCCGCCCTTGCCGATGTGCTGCTTGATGAGGCGGAAGATGACCTCCTGCTTGGGCAGGAGGTCGGCCTCTTCCACGCCCTCGGCCTTGGCCATGTAGCGCAGGTCGAAGACCGACAGGTACTTCAGCTCGGTGATCAACAGGCCGGACTCGCGGTACTCGGCGAGCTTGGCGTCGAGCTCCTCCTGGGGCAGGTTGCATTCCGGGCCCTTGGGCTCGAACACCGGTCGCTGGCAGGCCTTGGGGTGCGGGGGCACGTCCGAGACGGCCGCGGCCTTGGCGTTCTGGTGCGCGGCCGCCGCCGCGGCCGGCGAGGTCGAGATCACCTGGTTGTAGTGCACCGGCGTGCGCCCCGCGCGCTGGGGGTCGTTGCGTCGCGAGTCCTTGGGAGATCCGCCGCGGCGCTGGTTGCCGCCCGAGCGCCGCCCGCCGTTGCGTCCCCCGCCGTTGCGCTGGCTGCGCCCGTTGTGGGAACCGTTGTTGCGACCGCTGCTGCGAATGCTGTTGCCCGGACCGGGGCGACTGCGCTGCCCGCCTGCCGCGGCGGCCGGCGCCGCGTTGGAGTTGCCGCCGGGGGCCAGTCTCGAAGCATAGGGATTGGACCCCGGAGACGGGTAGCTGATACGAGGGGACGCCGGCGCCGCGCCGTCGTTGCCGGCCGCGGGCCCGGAAGCCTCGTCCGCTTTGGGCGCGTCCGCTGCGGCCGGTTCGGGCGCCTTTTCCGGAGCTTTTTCGGCAGCCGTCTCGGGCGCCTCTTCCGGGACGTCCTTGGGGGCCTTGTCGGCGGCAGCGGTCTTTCTGGTTCTGGCGGCCTTTGCCGGATCCTCGTCCTTCTTGCGGGCGACCTTGCGCTTCCTGGTCGCCTTCTTCTTGGGTTTCTCGTCTCCGGCTTCGGCCTTCTTCTTCACGGGCATGAAAACTCCTCCAAGATCGAGGCCACCTCGGCCTCGAGAGATTGCAGATTGCCTGCATTGTCGATCACGCGGTCGGCTCGACCGCGCTTCACTTCTGCGGAAAGCTGCCGGGCCTCGCGGCGCGCGACCTCTTCCGCACTCCATCCCCGCGACTCCGCGGCCCTCTGCCGGCGCACCTCGGGGGGCGCGTCGACGACCAGCACGGCGTCGCAGGTTTCGTCCAGTCCCATCTCGTAGAGCAGCGCGCCGGAGACGACCACTACGCTCCCGTCCGCAGCCGCCCGGCGCGTATCGACCCGCTCGCGGACCCGGGCGCACATCCGTTCGTGGAGAATGCGTTCCAGGTCGGCCAGTCGCCCGGCGTCGGCGAAGACGATCTCGCCCAGCCGCGAGCGGAGCTCCGCCTGATCCCCGATCCCGGCGACCTCCGGAAACCCGGCGTTCACCTCGGCACGCACCTCCGGCTCGGCCAGCAGCGCGTGGCCGATCGCGTCGAGTTCCAGGACCTCGGCGCCGCGGGCCGCCAGCGCGTCGCTGGCACTGGTCTTGCCCCCGGCCACCGGACCGGTCACCCCCAGCACCAGGCAGTTGCCGGCGTCCGGCGTCCGGTGGTCAGCGGAAGGCACGATGCCCCCCGGCTCCGGGCGTCCGCCCTCGGGCCGCCGACCACCGAAATCCGAACACTAGTAGGTCACCTTCTTCATGAGCTCGAGAATGTCTTCGCTGCGGTACTCGACCTCGTAGGGATTCAGCCAGCTCTCGCCCTCGCGCCGGCGGGGCAGGTGAAATCTCCTGACTCGGGTGCGCACCCGACAGGTGTACGGCGGCCCGGAGGACGGTTTGAAGGGCGGTATCTCCTTCCTGAGCGCGCGTTCGGCGGCGCGCAGCGCGGCCATGCGCACTTCCTCGCGGGCGCGCTCCCGGGACAGGTGCCGCGCGGCCTCGATACCGATGCCCACCTTGGTCTGGGCGGTCTCGATCTCGGGGATCAGCCGGCCGGCCTCGGCGCAGAGCTTGTCGTCGCCGGTGGCCAGTACCAGCGGAACGCCGTGGCCTCCGGCGATCGCGGCCATCGCGCCCAGTTCGCCGATCTCCTGGTCGCAAAGCCACCAGCGCCGGCAGTCGGCGTGACTGAAGGAATGCGCCAGGGTCGCCTCGGGGGTCGCCGCCATGGCGTGGGCCCCCACGAAGAAGGCCGCGTCGAAGCTGGCGTCCAGGTGCGGCAGCCAGGAGGGATAGCGCCCGCCGCTGATGACCTCCAGGCGTTCGTCGGCCAGCTCGTAGATCAGCGACTCGGAATGTCCCTCGACCAGCACCACGCTGGTGGCCCCGCCGTCGAAGGCGCCGGCCGCCGCGGCGTTGACCTCGCCCATCAGCAGCTCGCGCGTCTGGCGGTGGCGCCTGGCTGTCATGTGATCCTGGCCCCGGCGATCGTCCCAGTGGTCGACGCCGGCCACGCCTTCCAGGTCGGTGAACATGTAGACCTTCAGGGCCATCACTTGACCTCCAGCCAGTTGGGCCCGGTCCCCACCGAGACCTTGAGCGGAACGCCCAGATCCACCGCGCCGATCATCAGCCTTTCCACGCCGCCGGCGAGTTCCCCGAACTCGTCGGGCGGCGCCTCGAAGAGCAGCTCGTCGTGGATCTGCAGCAGCATGCGCGAACGCATCTGCCGGCGCAGCATCTCGGCGTGGATCCGGTTCATGGCCACCTTGATGAGATCCGCGGCCGAGCCCTGGAACACGGTGTTGATCGCCGCGCGCTCCGCGCCGCGCCGGACGTGCGCGTCTCCGGCATTGATGTCGGGGAAATAGCGCCGGCGGTCCAGGATGGTGGTCACGAAACCGCGCTTGCGGCACTCCGCGACGATGCGGTCGCGGCACTCGGCCACTCCGGGATAGCGCGCGAAGTACTCCTCCTGGAACTCGAGGGCCTCGCTCTGGGCGATGCCCAGGTTGCGGGCCAGGCCCCAGCCGGTCTGGCCGTAGATGATCCCGAAGTTGACGGCCTTGGCCCGGCGGCGCTGGTCTTCGTCGATCCGGTCTTCGGGGACGCCGAAGACCTGCGCGGCGACGAAGCGGTGAATGTCCTTGTCCTCGCGGAAGGCGGCCCGCAGGGCCTCGTCGTTCGAGAAGTGCGCGAGCATGCGCAGCTCGATCTGCGAGTAGTCGGCCGAGAGCATCTGCCAGCCGTCCTCGCCGGGCACGAAGCAGGCGCGGATCGAGCGGCCCAGCTCGGTGCGGATCGGGATGTTCTGGAGGTTGGGGTCGCTGGAGGACAGCCGTCCGGTGGCGGTGCCGGTCTGGTTGAGCGTGCAGTGGATGCGCCCGGTCCCGGGGTTGACCCAGCCCGGAAGCCTGTCGACGTAGGTGTTGCGGAGCTTGGCCAGCCCGCGGTACTCCAGCACCAGCCTGGGCAGCGGGTGCATCGGGGCCAGGTCCACCAGCGTGCGCTCGTCGGTGGAGTAGCCGGTCTTGGTCTTCTTCTTGCCGGGCAGCTCCAGTTCGTCGAAGAGCACCGTGCCGAGCTGCCGGGGGCTCTGGATGTTGAACTCCCGGCCGGCCGCCTCGTAGATCTCCTGCTCCTTGACCTCCAGGACCTGGGAGATGCTCGAGGACATGCCCCCGAGCATGTCGGTGTCGACGCTGATCCCGCAGCGCTGCATGCCCGCCAGGGTCTCGACCAGCGGGACCTCGACCTCCTCGAGCAGGCGCAGCAGCCCCTTCTCGACCAGCTTCTGGCGCAGGACGCGCGCCAGGCGCAGGGCGATGTCGGCGTCCTCGCAGGCGTAGCGCGAAACGGTCTCGACCGGCACGAGGTCCATGGTGGTCTGGTCCTTGCCCTTGCCGATCACCTCGCTGGTGGCGGTCTTGCGGTAGCCCAGGTGCTCCATGGCCAGCGCGTCGATGTTGTGGCGCTGCTCGCCGGGGGCCAGCAGGTAGTCGGCCAGCATGGTGTCGAACTTCACGCCGCGCAGTTCGATGCCGTTGCGGGCCAGGACTATCATGTCGTACTTGATGTTCTGTCCGGTCTTGGCCAGGTTGGGGTTTTCCAGCAGCGGCTTGAAGAGCCGCTCGACCTCTTCCCAGGGGCAGACCGGTTCGCTGCCCGGGGCGCGCACCGGTACGTAGAAGGCCCGGCCCGGCTGGATCGAGAAGCTCAGGCCCACGATGTCGGCGCGCATGGGGTCGATGCCGGTGGTCTCGAGGTCCACCGATACCAGCTCGGCCTCGACCAGGGCGTGGGCCAGCTCGCGCAGTTCGCTGGGCCTGACCACCGTGCGGTAGTCGGCGTCTTCGCTCTCCTGGCTGGGCGCCACGTTCTCGAGCAGACCGCGCAGCATCTCGCGGAAGCCCAGCTCCTGGAAGAGCGGCTGGAGCCGGCTCACGTCCGGCGGGGAAATCGCGGCGGCGGCGGCGTCGAACTTCACGGGAACTTCGCAGTTTATGGTCACCAGCTCGCGGCTGAGGCGCGCCTGATCGGCGAAGTTCAGGAGGTTCTCGCGGCGCTTGCCCTTCTCCTTTTCGGCGTTGGCCAGCACGTCTTCCATGCCGCCGTACTTGCTCATGAGCTTCAGGGCGGTCTTGGGGCCGATTCCCGGAACCCCGGGCACGTTGTCCGAACTGTCGCCGGTCAGGCCCATGAGGTCGACGATCTTGCCGGGCGGCACGCCGCGGTCGGACTCGACCTCGGCGGCGTCGTAGAACTTGCCCTGCTTGTTGTTCTTGCTGGGGGCGAAGACCCCGATTCCGTCACCGACCAGCTGGAGCACGTCCTTGTCGTCGCTGACAATCACGACCTGGTATCCGGCGCCGGCCGCCTGGCGTGCCAGCGTGCCGATGATGTCGTCGGCCTCGTATCCCTGGAGCCTGTAGACCGGGATGCCGTAGCCCTCGCAGATGGCCTCCACCTTGGGGATCTGCCAGGCCAGGTCGTCCGGCATGGGCGGGCGGTTGGCCTTGTACTGCTCGTAGATCTCGTGGCGGAAGACCTTGCCCCGGCTGTCGGCGGCTACCGCCAGCAGCTCCGGGGCGTGGTCGCGGATCATGGCCAGCAGCACCCTGGTGAAACCGAAGACCGCTCCGGTGGGGTGACCATCGGGATTGGCCAGCCCGCGGATGGCATGGTAGGCGCGGTGGATGGTCGCGTGTGAGTCTATCAGGTAGAAACGCTGGTTCATCGAATTGCCTGGAAAGGAAACCCTCGAACAGGTCTGATCACAAGGGGCCTGAACGTTTGCCCCGAAAACTGCCGGTGGGTCTGAACGAATACTCCCGGGACGGAAAAGCCGAATGCAAAGCCAGGGAATTCCGATCGCACCTGGGAGAGAACTCGCTGTTGCAGCCTGTGCCTCAGACCCTGGCGGGCCCTCGCGGCCGGAAACCCGTGCTTTTCGGGAACAGGGATGATTCTAGGTCGGCGTTCCCGGGTGTCAAGGCAAATTCACGCCGGGCGGCGGATGCGCCTCTACTCGGAGTCCCGGGCCGGCGTCGGTACCGGGCTCGGCAGCGAAGTGCTGCTCCCGCCCGAGCGGCGACGCCCGGCGCCGGCGCCCAGCATCCCCAGGGCCACGACCACCACCGCCAGCAGCAACAGGTAGGAGGCCGCCAACCCCATTCCGCTCAGCACCAGGCCGGTAACCAGCGCGCAGGTCAGCAGCCCGCCCGACCCCAGCGCGAAGACCAGCCGGGTGACCACGGCGCCGGGAGCCTTCCTGCCGGAAATGCACGCGCCGATCAGGGCCAGCTGCAGTCCCGCGAGCAGGCCCAGCGCGGCCAGTCCCAGCCCGTGCGCCAGATCCACCCAGGTCGACCCCGCCGGCAGGCTGACCGACCGCCAGCCAAGCATCATCAGCAGCGCCATTCCGAAGCCGGCAGCGCCCAGTGTCCTGCGGGGCGAGCGCTGCACGGCGCCTCCGAGTCGCCCGACGAGCGAGGCGCCCAGCCCCGCCCCGGCGAAGGCCGCGGCGGCCAGCAGCGGCAGGGCACCGTAGAGAACGCCAGCCTGCAGGCTGTAGGTGGTACAGGCCAGGTAAAAGGTCCCGGTCGCAAGCAGACCGAGGGTCGCCGCCGTCCAGGCCATCGTGACGCTACCGGGCATCGATCCGCGTTTGCGCCGCGCGACGAGCCCCCCGATGAGGAACATGGCCAGGAGCAGGGCGAACGGCTCCCACAGGTCTATGCGCGTCGCTTTGCGGACGGTCCAGGCCTGTGCCGGCGCCTCCTCCAGCAGGCAGGCCCGCTGGAAGTCCAGGTGGATCCGCGGCGTCAGCACCGACTCGCGCACGAGGTCCCTGCTCTTGCGCCGGGCTTCCAGCGTCTTGGTGAACTCCCGCGCCGCGTCGGCCCTGATCAGGCGCACGAAGTCCTCGTCTCCGGCGGCCGTTGGCGCTCCCCCCTCGGGCATGCGGTGTCGCCGGTAGCGCTCGGCGGCTTGCCGGGGATCGTCGGCCAGTCCGCTCGACTTCGGCGAGGCCACCACCCTCCAGCGCTCCCCCGGGAAGATCAGAGCCTCGCCCACCAGGCGCTTCTCGCCCAGTTCCCAGAACGTGGCCCAGACCCGGGCCGCGTAGGTGTTCCTGTGTTTCGGGCCCGCAGCGGGCACCACCGCCACCAGCACTCCGCGGCGGACCAGGGTCGCCGCGATCGCGCCCAGGAACTGGACCGAGTAGTAGCGGCTCTTGCCGGCGCTCCAGGGCGGGGGTACGTCCAGGATCGCCAGATCGAAGGGGCCGGCTCCGGTCTCGGGCAGGATCCGCCGGGAGTTGCCGCGGATGTGTTTCACGAGCGGCGATTCCATCGCCTCGCGGTCGGCGTCAGTGAGGTGGTCGGCCAGGGCCCGTTCCAGCCCGCCCTCGGAGTGCAGAACGTGAACCTTGGCGGCGCCGCGCGCCAGCAGCTCCCTGACCAGTCCCGGCCGGCCCCCGCCGATCACCAGAACCCTCCCCAGGACCGGGGCCTGGGAGCAGGCGAACACGGCGTCGTCCCGCGCGTTCGGATCAGGATAGCGCAGGCGCAGAATACCTTCGTGATAGACGCGTACCGAGTCGCCCTCGCCGCGAACGACCACCAGGTTCCCTCCGGGCGAGTCGATTTCCCCGGCGACCTGCCCGCTGCTCTGCAGCGCTCCGCCGCGCAGGGCAGTGGACAGCGCCAGACTCCGGATCAGGGGCGTGGCCGCGGCCCAGAGGGCTGCGCCGAAGACCAGTACCGTCCAGGCCGCCAGTGCCATCTTGCCGCGTCGCAACAGCCGGGGCCCGATCGTGGCGGAAACCAGCGGGGCGAAGACCGCGCAGGCCAGCGTCGCGGTCAGCAACTGTCCGCAACCCAGGCTCGAAGCCAGGGACACGCCCGCGGCGCCGGCGGCCATCCCGCCGAAGACCGCCGGCCAGATTCGCTCGGCCGAGCCGCAACGCTCGGCGGCCAGGGGCAGGATTCCCCCGCAAACCAGGCCCAGCGGGGCGGTCAGCAGGAGCGCCGCCAGCGCCTGGTACCACAGCAGCAGCGGAAAGCGGGGATGCCCGGCGACGGCGGCGATTCCCGAACGCGCCGCCCAGAGCACCAGGCACAGCAGCAGGGGCATGAGCCCCAGCATCCAGGCCGACCATCGACCGCCCAGGCGGGCGTGGAATCGGTGCACCAGCAGCGCGCCGAGGCCCACCCAGAAGACCGCCGCCCCCGCGGCGGCGCCGGCAGCTGTCTCCGCCCCGCCGCTCAGCACGGCGAGTTCGCGCATTACGATGATCAGCGCCGCGCAGAAGAACGCCGCGCCCAGCGCGGCGGCCGCCACCATATAGCGCTGATGAGGATCGGCCCGACTCATGGCCGCATTCTCGCCTTGCGCGGGGCCAACATCAAGCCGCAATCAGTCCTCGCACCCCAGTGCCCTGCAGACCGCAGCCGCCAACTCCTTCATGACGATGGGCTTGACGATGTATCCGTCGCAGCCCGAGCGCTGCGCCTGGCTGCGTGCGGCCTCTTCGGCGCGGGCCGAAAACATCAGCACCGGGACCGCGGCAGTAGCGGCGTGCTTCTTGATCCGGGCGCAGAGGTCCGGACCGGTCATGCCCGGCAGGGCCATGTCCAGCAGCACCAGGTCGAATTCCGCATCGTTCAGCAGCGGCAGGACCTCCTCGGCGGAGGTGACGGTCCGGACCGTGAAGTCCCGGGTTTCCAGCGCCAGCCTGACCATCTCGAGCGTGTCCTGGTCGTCGTCCACGACCAGCACCCGGCTGTTCTTCGCGCCGGCCCGCAGGTAGCGGGTGCTTCCTCTGCGCAGTCCGGCGACTGCGCCTGCGTCATCCGAGACCGGCAGCCTGAAGGACAGCTCCGTGCCTTCGCCGGGACTGCTGCGCAGCGAAGGCTCCGAGCCGTGGGCCTCCAGGACGCTGCGCACGATGGCCAGTCCCAGGCCGGCGCCCTCGCGTTTGCCCGAGAGCTTGACGAAGGGCTCGAAGACTCTGGCCTGGGCTTCCTCGGTCATTCCGGGGCCGTTGTCGCCGACGGCGATTACCACCTGGTCGCCGTCCGCCGGTCGCGCCGAAAGACGCACTTGCGCCGACTCGCCGGCGTGGCGGTGGGCGTTGTCCAGCAGGTTCGACACCACCCGGCGGATCATGTCCTCGTCGGCGTAGACGCAGGGCGTGTTCGCGGCCACGTCCAGCACCACCCGCGAACCGTCACGCCCGCTGCGGACCAGGAACTCCTCGCGACACTCGGAAAGCAGGTTCCGGGGCGAGACCGAAACCACCACCGGTCCGCTCTTGCGGTCCCGGCGAATGAGGCTGCTGTAGCTGAGGATGTCGTCGATGAGTCCCGAGAGCCTGCGCAGGTTCCTGAGCGCCACGCGCATTCCCGAGACGGTCTCGGGGCTCACCGGGCCGAGGTGGCCCTCGAGCAGCAACTCGATGTAGCCGAGCCCGGTGACCAGCGGCGTGCGCAGTTCGTGGCTGACCGTGGCCACGAACTCGTCCTTGGCGCGGTGCAGCTTCTCCAGTTCGCGGTTGGCGCGCACCAGTTCTGCGTGGCGCTTCTCGAGTTCTTCCTGGGCCATGCGCCGGACGGTGATGTCCTCCACAACTCCCAGCAGGTACAGGACTTCCCCGCCGGCGTCGCGCACCGCCGAAGCGGCGAGGTTGGCCCAGAACAGCGAACCGTCCTTGCGCAGGTAGCGCTTCTCGACGTGGTAGCTGTCGCGCTGGCGGTTGGTGACCTCGGCGCTGAGCTGCAGGCTGTTCCGGCGGTCCTCCGGAAAGGTGACGTCCGCAAACGTCATGGTCCGCAGTTCCTCGAGACTGTAGCCCAACATCCTCCGGAAAGTCTCGTTGGCCTGCATGAAGCGCCCGTCGGGCTCGGCGATGGCGATGCCGATGGCCGCGGACTCGAACAGCGCGCGGAAGCGCGTCTCGCTCTCGCGCAGGGCTTCCTCCGCGCGGGTGCGCTCATGCAGTTCGCGGCTGAGTTCGGAGGTGCGCTCGTCCACGCGCCGCTCCAGGCTCTCCTTGGCCTCCCGCAGTTCCTGCTGGGTGCGGCGGTGCGCGATGGTACCGGTGATTATCTGGACCGCGTCGGCCACCAGCTGCTTCTCGACTTCGGTCCAGGGGGGGATCCGATCCTGGTTGCGGGTGACGTCCAGCGTGACTGTGCCTTCGAGCCGGTCCCCGATCTGGCACGGCACCAGCAGTATCGCCCGGATGTCGTATTCCCGGATCAGTTGCTCGATGAGCGCAGAGGCTTCGGAGTGCACCTCCGGCGGCAACTTCCTGGTCGCCTCTTCCATGTTGAGCTCGTGATACTCGTAGCTGGGCACCAAACGGGCGAAAGACGCCGGCCAGCGATTGCCCAGCACCGACTTCACACCGGGCTGCCTCCACTCGAAGGACGAGACCATCTCGTCGCCCTCCACGCGGTCGTAGCAGGCCCGGCCCACGCCCAGCGCGGGGCCGATGGCCTCCAGGAGCCTCTGGATCATGACATCCTCGCCCAGCGACTCGTCGGCGGCCAGCCGCCAGATCTCGGCGCGCAACCGGTTGTAGCGGTTCTGGTTCCGGAGCCGTTCCTCGTCGGTCTTGCGGCCGGTGATGTCGGTGACCACGGCCTGTACCGCCGGAACGCCGTCGAGCACCTGCCTGCTGGCGGACATCTCCCACCAGCGGACCTCGCCGTCCTTGCGCCGGACCCGGAACTGGTAGTTCGGGGGCGGGTTCCCGCCTTCCAGGCGCTGCAGGAAGCGAGCGTAGATTTCCTCCCGGTCCTCGGGTGCGGTCAGGTTGCGCAGCGCGGCGGCGTCCATGGCCCGGAGTTCCTCCAGGTCGTACCCGGTCATCTCCGCGAAGCGCGTGTTGGCAAACAGCAGGCCCGAACCGGAGAACACCGCAATGCCCTGCACCGACTGTTCCACCAGGCCGCGGTAGTCCTGCTCGCTCTTGCGCAGGGCGTCTTCCAGGCGCTTGCGCTGGAAGAACTCGGGTATCTCCGGGTTGCCGGGCGTACCCGGGATCCCGCGGAATTCGGCGCCGTAACGCTCGATGTGCTCCTCGATGCGCGAGGGCGGGGCCATGATGAACCGGCAGCGCTGGTCGCCGCGGGCCAGGCACTCGACCTCCACGGAGACCAGCGGAAAGCCGAAGCTCTCCTCGCACCATCCCGATGAGTATCCGGCATTCATCACGCAGACCGGGAAGTCGGTGTGCCTGCCGCGCTTGAGCCAGGCGTCGACCTCGAAGGAGTAGGGGTGATCGTAGATCAGGTAGTAGTCCTGGTCCGGCGTGGGGTTGGATTCCGGCAGGATGTCCACCAGTGCCCAGCCGGAGTGCGCGAAATGCACCGGCCCGGCCGAGAGCTTCTCCATGGGGTCGGAAACGCCCATGCGCTGGTGAAACGCGCGGGCGTCGGCCTTGCCCAGCGCGTGGGCGATGTCGAAGAGGAACCCGTTGGCCACCGCGCGGGCCTCTTTCTCGCCGCGGTCGCGGTACAGCGAGGCCACCTGCTCGAAGAACTCCACGGACATCGAGGCCGCGCGGATCATTATGTAACGTTCGCCGGAGAACTCCAAGGTGCCCTTTTCGGGGCTGCCGGCGACGGCCTGGAAGTAGCTGCGCACGTAATCCTGGGCGCGCAGGAAGACCTCGCGAATGCCCTGGGGCACGCGCACCGTGCGCAGTTCGGAGCTTTCTTCGGTTCCGGCGGCTGCTTTTCGCCCCTCCAGTACCGCGAGGCGCTTGCGCAGCTCTTTGAGCTCGGCGGTGAGTTGCTCCCTGGTCTTCCGGTCCTCGTCCAAAGGACTCCCCCCGGTACGGGCGCTTCGCGCATACGCGGCCGCTTCTGCGGCGAGGTCATATCGTACGCGCCGTGCCCCCCGCAGTCCAGCAAAGAGCGGTGCACGGAGAGCGGCAGGCCCGGAGGTCTCCGGGGTCCGCGATTCTCGCGTTTTCAACCCTTGAATACGTAAGGGGATAGATGCGGGTGGCTCGGATTCCTAAAACTTAGGGCCGAACTGCATTGGTAGTTGGAGAGTTTGCGGTTACGATGTTCGCGTGAAACTTCCCCCGATCATCCAGGGAGGCATGGGCGCAGGCGTCTCCAACTGGAGACTCGCGCGCGCCGCGGCGCAACAGGGCCTCCTGGGCACCGTGTCCGGCACCGGGCTTGATTCCATCATGGCCCGCCAGCTGCAGTTGGGCGACCCCGAGGGCGACGTGCGTCGCGCGCTGGATGCCTTCCCCTGCCGGGAGACAGCCGATCGCATACGCGAGAGGTTCTTCGTGGAGGGCGGCAAGGACCCGTCCCAGCCCTTCAAGCCCGCGCGGGTGCTCACCGAGGAGCATACCGGGGACGAGCACGACGTCCTGGTGGTCGCCAACTTCGTCGAGGTCTACCTCGCCAAGGAGGGCCACGACGGGCTGGTGGGGATCAACTTCCTGGAGAAGATCCAGAGCCCCACGCTGCCGTCGCTGTACGGAGCCATGCTTGCGGGCGTGGACGTCATCGCCGTGGGCGCCGGAATCCCCCGGGAGATCCCCGGAGTGATCGATCGACTCACCACGCACCAGCCGGTGCAGATCGACATTCACGTTCTCGGCAAGGTTTCCGCCGGGCCGCACAGACTGCATTTCGACCCCGCCGAGGTGGTCAAGTCGCCGGCCGGGGCTCTCGCTCGCCCGATGTTCTTCCCGATAGTCGCCTCGGTGACGCTGGCCAACATGCTGGTCAAGAAGTCGACCTCGCCGATAGACGGGCTCATCGTCGAGGACCACACCGCCGGCGGCCACAACGCCACGCCCCGCGGCCGGATGCAGCTGTCCGGGCAGGGCGAACCGGTTTACGGCACACGCGACGATGTGGACCTCGAGGCCATCCGCAAGCTCGGCGTCCCCTTCTGGGTCGCCGGGTCCTGCGGCAGCCCCGAAGAACTGGCCCGCGCCCGGGGGGCCGGTGCGCAGGGTATCCAGGTGGGCACGCTCTTCGCAGTTTGCCAGGAGTCGGGGCTGACCACCGAGATCAAAGAGAAGATCATGGAGATGTGCGCCGGCGAGGGGCTCAAGGTCTTCACCGACCCGGTGGCCTCGCCGACCGGTTTTCCCTTCAAGGTGCTCTCGCTGCCGCAGAGCAACTCCGAGCCGGACGTCTACGACGCCCGCTGCAGGGTTTGCGACCTCGGCTATCTGCGCGAGGCCTACGAGCGGCCCGACGGGACTCTCGGCTGGCGCTGCCCGGCGGAGTCCCCTGAGGCGTACGTCCGCAAGGGCGGCAAGCCCGAGGACTCGGTGGGGCGCAAGTGCCTGTGCAACGGGCTGCTCGCCAATATTGGCCTGCCCCAGTTGCGCGGCGGCGGCGCCTGCGAACTGCCGCTGGTCACATTCGGCGTCGACACCGCGGGAATCGACCGTGTACCCCGCAACGGCAGCAGGCTCTACACCGTGGCCGACGTGGTCGCCTACCTGATGTCTTAGCAGGCCGTTGAAGAACGGCCTGCTCGAGCAGGCGAGCAGTTGAACAGTCCAGCAGTTGACGCGGAAAGAACCACGTCGGGAAGGCTGACCCTCTCCTGCCCCGGCGCGCCATAGCCCTGCGTAGCCGCAGGCGTAGCAGGGCGTTCACTTGAGTGGCCAGGTTGCTCGACCTGTACCCCGGAACACTTCTTCAACGGCCGCCTGGAGCGGCCCCCCGGCCCCCCGGTCTCTCGGGCTCCGGGTTTGCTGTCTTCGCCGGCGCTGCGCAGGGACTGACCGGGCGGGCGGGTCCTGCGACTTTGCCGAGATTGCGCTGGCGTTCTTGAGCGCGGTACGCCTTCAGAACACCTCGACCTTCTTCTGGCTCCCGCCTGTCGTCCCGGCGGGTGCGGCCTGGGGCGCGGTCGGGGCGAGTGCTTCCAGCACTCCCGGTTCGATCGCCAGCCAGCCGACCGCCTCGGTGGTGTGGCTGATCTCGTCGTCGTTGGACTTCTCCTCTTCGAGGAAGACCGTCGCGGCGGAGGCGCTCAGCGACCGGTAGCGGACCGTCGCGGTATCCCCGCCGTCGCAGGTCTGCATCTGCGCGAAGAGCACCGGCGCGGCGGAGAACCCCTGCGAGAAACCCAGCGACCGGTCAGCGTGGGTGACGTCGTCGGGGGTCTTCGCCGCCTGGAACTTCGGCGTGCCGGCCGAGCCGCTGCCGGTGGAAATCGCCACCCAGGCCACGGTCTCGTCCGCGTGACCGCCGGAGCGCAGCATCTCCTCCTCCTGAAGCTTGACCTGGAGCCCGGATGCGGTGATCGACTGCTGGCGGGTGCACACCGCCGAGGCCTCGTTCACCGTTACCGTCTGGCTGAAGACCACCGGCGTCGCCGCGAACCCCGACGGGAAACTCACCGCCTTCCAGTCGGTGCCCACGGTCGCCTTGCCGGCCTTGATCTTCGTGCCGTCGGCCAGTTCGTGTTCCCCGGCCTCCAGCACCATCCAGGCCACCGTCTCGGTGGTGTGCGCGCCGTCCTTGTAGTCCCACTCGTCGATCTGGAACTTGAAGCCCGTGGCGGTCACGTCCTTGACCCTCAGCGTCGAGGGGTCGCCGCCGTTGGTCGAGAGCGCGCCCGTCACCACCACCGGGTTGGTGTAGCTCCGCGAGAAACTCACCGAGTGCCACTGGGCGGCGTCGCTCTGGCTGACCTCCACCCGTCCGACTTCACCGATCGCCTCGGTGGGCGGCGGGGGCGGTGGCGTGCCGAGATCGATCGTGCCCGGCTCGATCGCCAGCCAGCCGATCGCCTCGGTGGTGTGGTCCATCTCGCTGTCCGCGGAGGCCTCCTCCTCGACGAAGACCGTCGCCGCGCCGGAACTCAGCGACCGGTGCCTGACCGTCGCCGTGTTCCAGCCGTCGAACTTCTGCATCTGTGCGAAGAACGCCGGCGCGGCCGTGAAGCCCTGCGAGAAGCCCAGCGAGTAGTCGCTGTGGGTCACCTCGTCCGGGGTTACGCCCGCCTGGAACTTCCTCGTGCCGGTGGCGCCGCTGCCGGCGGTGATCGCCACCCACGATACAGTTTCCGCGGCGTGCGGGGCGTTGGCGCCGGAGGTCGTGCCGCTGGCTTCCTCCTCCTGGAGGGATACCGAGAATCCCGAGGCGCTCAGGTCCTTCTGGCGCGTGGTGACCGCCGAGGCCTCGTTGACGGTTACCACCTGGCTCAAGAGCACCGGCGTCGCGCCGAAGGCCGAGGGGAAGGTCACGCCCTTCCACTCCTGCGACACGCTCGTCGAACCGGCCTTGATCTTCGTGCCGTCGCCCAGGGTGTGTTCCCCGGCCTCCAGCACCATCCAGGCCACCGTCTCGGTGGTGTGCGCGCCGTCCTTGTAGTCCCACTCGTCGATCTGGAACTTGAAGCCCGTGGCGGTCACGTCCTTGACCCTCATCGTCGACGGGTCGCCGCCGTTGGTCGAAAGCGCGCCCATCACCACCACCGGACTGGTGTAGCTCCGCGAGAAGTTCACCGTGTGCCACTGCCTGGCGTCGTCCTGGCTGACGCTGACGGCGCCGGTCTCGCCGATCACCGCCGGACCCGTCGTGTTGACGGTAATCGCCCAGCTCTGCACGGCGCTGCCGCCCTTGCCGTCGCTGACCGTGACTTCAAGAATGTGCGCTCCCGCGTCGCCGTTCGTCGGCGAGTACTCGTGGCTCATTCCCGCGCCGCCCACCGCCGCGCCGTCGAGCTTCCAGCTGGCGGCGAGCACATCGCCGTCGTCATCGTGCGGCCAGACCTCGAAGACCTGGCTGGCGCCGGCGTCCATCTCGAACGGCGTCTCCGGGGAATACGTGCTGATCTCCGGCGCCGTGTTCACCTCGGCGACGGCGATGTCGATCGTTTCCGAATCGGCGCCGATCCCGTCGGACACGGTGAACGTCACCGTGTAGGTCCCCGGGCCCTGCTCCTCCGCCGGCGTCCAGGAGAACGCGCCGGTGTTCGCCTCCAGCGTCGCGCCCGCCGGGAGCCCCGTCGCGCTGAAGCTCAGCGCCTGCGCGGGAACGTCCGGGTCGGAACCCGCCAGCGTGAAGCTCAGCGTGCTGAGTTCGTTCACGCTCTTGTCGCCGATCGCGCCGAGCACCGGCGCCGCGTTCACCTCGGCGACGGCGATGTCGATCGTCTCGGAATCGGTGTCGATCCCGTCGGACACGGTGAACGTCACCGTGTAGGTCCCCGGGCCCTGCTCCTCCGCCGGCGTCCAGGAGAAGGTTCCGCCGACCGCATCGAGCGTGGCCCCTACGGGAAGATTCTCGGCGCCGAACGTCAGGGTCTGACCCGGGTCGGCGTCCGAAGCGGTGAGCGTGAAGCTCAAGGTTTCGCCCTCGTTCACCGACTTGTCGCCCACCGGGTCGAGTTGCGGATTGCTGTTGACCATGGCCAGTGCGGCGATCTCGCCGGAGCCGAGCGCCCGGGCGTAGACGCGGGCGTCGTCGATCAGGCCCTTGAAGTAGGACTCCGGCGTGCCGTTGGCGAAGTTGCAGCCGACTGCGAACGGCGCGGTGGAGTTGT
>Ga0272442_10002779_pt1 | contig 25029 bp, 11 predicted proteins | sample SSMForm2O_FD_200262 | JGI IMG/M metagenome (GOLD analysis project Ga0272442, IMG submission 200262) | Marine sediment archaeal communities from Little Sippewissett salt marsh, Falmouth, MA, United States - SSM-Form-2O | ecosystem: Environmental > Aquatic > Marine > Wetlands > Sediment ... | reverse complement strand
AAATAAGCCGCGATCCATCGGCAGAAACAGCAAACGCGGGACGTCGGCTGCCAAACACGCTGCTCTGGAAAAAGAGCACCTGATTCTCAGGCAGCGTGATGGAAAATCGACGGACTTGTCCCTCGCCTATCCCAACAGCCGTAGAAGTAGCGGAACCGCGGAAAAAGAGTAAAGCGGTAATCAGGCCGATTGCCAAACCCGCGAGAGTGCAAGCAATCCCGACGCGCCATAAAATTCGTCGGGATCGACCGGCCGATGGTTCGGCGATTTCCGATTCATCCGGGGGCATATTCAGTGTTTCATCCAGCTCGATGACTGCGTCGCCCATGTGCTGGAGCCGCCGGCTCAGGTCCTTCGCCAAGCATCGTCGAAGAAGCACGCGAATGTTTCTCGGCGTGGTCGGGGGAAGCTGGTCCCAATCGGGCTCGCGCTCGATAATCCGCGCCAGTGTATCCGTAGCCGTTTCGCCCTCGAAGGGTAATCGGCCGGTCAGCATCTCGTATAACACACAACCGAAGGACCAGATGTCCGTGCGACGGTCCGCCGGTTTACCGCGAGCCTGCTCGGGGCTCATATAGGCCGGCGTGCCCACGACGCGGCCGGGCTTCGTCACGCGGCTCTGTGGATCAGCGCCCACAACGGGAGCGGCCTTGGCCAGGCCGAAGTCCAGGACCTTGACCTTGCCCTCGGGCGTGATTTTGATATTGCTCGGCTTGAGGTCGCGGTGGATCGCGCCGTTGTCATGCGCTGCCGCTACCGCCTCGGCTATCTTTAGCGCCACCGAAAGCGCCTCCGGGATTTTCATCGGCCCGGCGGCGATCCGCTCGGCGAGCGTTTGGCCGGGAACGTATTCGAGGATTAGATAATCCACCCGGTCTTCCTGTTCGATGATATCGTGAATAGCGCCGATGTTCGGGTGACTCAGCGAGGCTAACAACCGCGCCTCTCGCCGGAACCGGGCCTGGGCCGACTTGTCCTTCAGCAGATGGGCTGGCATTGCCTTAACCGCCACGACGCGGTCGAGCCGACTGTCATGACCTTTATAGACCACGCCCATCCCGCCGCGACCGATGATTTCCGTGATCTTAAAGGCGCCGATCTTGTTGCCGACCAGGTCGGATTCGCATACGCCCTGCTGGAATTCACTTTCGTCGGCTGCTCGAAGGGAATCGAACAACGAACCCACTTTCTGGCAGGCATGGAGCTTCTGCTTGATTTTCCTCTCCAGCCCGGGGTATCGCTTAACGAACTCATCGAGGTCGGGCTTTTCGCCTTGAAAGCCAAGTGCCAGGAACTTCTGCACGGCTTCGTCCAGCCCCTTATCCTGATTGTCGGCGTCTTGCTTTGCCATCAGGTTTTCTCTAACAGATTCGTCACGGCCACAATCGCACGCGAAAGCAGCATCGCCACCGCCGCGGGGGTTTTGTTCAGCTTCTCGGCAGTCTCCTTAAGGGACAATCCCTCGATTTTCGCAAATATGATCACGTCGCGGTACTCCGGCTTGAGCTGATCCATCGCCTTTTCGAGTCGATCCAGATCCTCACGCAGCGAAAAAACGACACTCGGTGTGGTCATGGCTACCGGCATCTCCACGTTATGCCCGCCTTTGTCGGCGCGGTTCGCCAAAGGGTCCAGCGGCACTTGCCTGCGAATGTCGCGCTTGGCGGCGTGGGCTTTGTCCATATGATCGCGAATCGTGTTCTCGACGATGCGGGAGAGCCATCGTAAAAAGTCGCCGTCATTGGAGTATCTGAACTGGTCCAGGTCCAAAACCGCCTCGACCAGGGCCTCCTGAACCAGGTCCATTGATTCGAGGTGGGAGCGAAGCTCCGGCCCCATGCGGAACCGAACGATTCGCCGGACCCGCTCGGTATAGACGCCGCACAACTGGTCCAGAGCGGACGTATCTCCCTCCTGGGCCTGTGCGACGAGTTCCTGCGTTCGTTGTAGGGTTCTAAGGCTCACGGTTGGCTCACTCCAACTTGAACAAAGCCAAAGCACGTTCGTGAAAAGTGCATGATGTCATTCCTTCGGCAAGCTCAGGACGGCGCCCGAACGAAGCGCGGCAAAATGAAGAATCCCACTTATCCGCCTTCATGTCAGACGCTCCACTTTGCTCTCCCTAAGGAGTTCCAGGGCCAGCATGACAAAATTGAGATTAAAATTTTCTCACAAACGCTCTATGGGTGATTATATCAAATTTTTTTCAAAATTTTTTTAAATTTGCGTTAAATCCGGCGTTTTTTTCCGCTTTTGAAACTGGAACCGGCAAAACAGGCCGTAACGGCAGTACGCGAACAACAGAAGAATACCTCGAAAATCGAGGCAAAAAACCGCCCAAAAGGGCAGAAAGGCAGGTGTCGTATGGTTTGGTTGAATGGTAACAGAATGAGATTAGTAGTCATTGGAATTGTAGCCGTGATGATCATTGGCGGCAGTAATGTGAAGGCAGATTTCACCTTCGGGGAGCCAACAAATCTCGGCCCGACAATTAACACTGAAAGCGCTGATGGCTCACCTTGTATTTCAGCCGATGGTTTGGAGTTGTATTTTTCTACAGACCATGAAAGCGGGTATGGCAGCGATGACTTGTGGGTATGTACTCGCACAACAACTGAGGATACGTGGGGACCACCTCAGAATCTGGGGCCAGTAGTAAATAGTTCAATTGGAGAATGGTATCCGTCCATTTCGGTTGATGGTTTAGAACTATACTTCGAGCTCTGGGATCAGGGTCCGGATACTGCCTTGACTTTCAGTATATGGGTAACAAGGCGAACTACCAAAAGCGATGAATGGATGCAACCTGAAAAAGTTGATTTAGCTGTACCTGATGGATACCTCGCGGGGGATCCTAGCTTATCCACAGATGGATTAGAACTTTACTTCATTAGTGCGAACCCCACTGAAGCGAAATCAAATTTGTGTGTAGCGAAGCGTCAGACAAAGGATTCACCTTGGACCGAATCCGTCAATCTGGGTTTGGCAGTCAATTTTGAAACTAACCAGGTCGGTCCAAGAATCTCAGCAGATGGCCTTGTATTACTGTCTCATGACTGGTGGAAATGCTCACCCCGACCAGGTGGTTTGGGCTTATGGGATATATGGCTCACTCGTCGTGCTACCACGGATAGTGAATGGGAACCACCCGTGAATGTCGGACTACCCATCAACACCGCATTTCGTGACACCGGCGCTGTGTTTTCACCAGATGGCTCAATGTTATATTTCAGTTCTGACCGCTTTGGCGGATCAGGCTGGTATGACCTCTGGCAAGCACCCATCCTACCTGTGGTGGACTTTGATGGAGACGGAAACGTGACGCTCAGCGATCTGATGCTCATGGTTGATTCATGGGGCACGAATAATGCACGATGCGATATCGGCCCGATGCCCTGGGGTGATGGCGTGGTCGATGCGGCCGATTTGGATGTCCTGATGGCCTCCTGGGGGCAGGCGGTGGAGTTCCCCTATGATCCCGGAAAAGCTTCGAATCCAATGCCGGCTAACGGATCAACAACAATGGACGAAGACATTTCTCTAAGCTGGACGCCCGGAAGAAAGGTCGCTCAGCATGATGTCTATCTAGGCACAGATTCGGTGGCTGTCAAAGATGCCGATATCAGCGATACGAGCGGCATTTATCAAGGCCGTCAGGATACCAGCGACTATACGCCGCCGGTAGAGCTTGAGTTTGGAAAAACGTTCTTCTGGCGCATCGATGAGGTTGATACAGATGGTAACGTAATCAAAGGTAAGCTTTGGAGCTTTACCATTGCCGATGTCGTGGACAACTTCGAGCAGTATAACGACGATACAGACGCGGGTACGGCTATCTGGCAAACCTGGTGGGATGGCTGGGGAGTTCCGGCAAACGGCTCCGTTGTGGGTTATGCTTACGCCCCTTTTGCTGAGTTGGAAATCGTTCATGGCGGCTACCAGTCGATGCCGTTCTATTATGATAACAGCCTTGCATTAAGCTCGGAGGCGACGCGCTTCTGGGAGGAGCCTCAGGATTGGACCCGGCGAGGCGTGAAACGATTGTCGCTGTGGATTCACGGACAAGCCGATAACAATACGGAGCCGCCGTATGTGGCGCTGGGAGACAGCTCCGGCAACTATGCGACCGTCATGAAAAATGATCCAGTGATGACGACGGTCGAGGAGTGGCAGCAGTGGAGCATCGACCTGACGGCGTTTACCGGCGTGAGTGCCGATGCCATCACGGATATGACTTTCGGCGTCGGCGATAAAACCGATACACAGCCCGGCGGCACAGGAACGATCTTTGTCGATGATATCGAACTGCATCTTCCATAAGCGCAGCCGTAGCGTTTTGAACGAGACGATAAAAAAGAGAAAGTGAGGTGTTGTATGAGTTGGTTGAATCGTAACAGAATGAGAGTCGTCGTAGGAGTAGGAATTGCAGCCGCGATGGTCATTGGAGGCGGAAACGCGAAGGCGGATTTCACCTTCGGGACGCCGAATAATATGGGCCTGACGGTAAACAGTAATACGGGTGATTACAGTCCTGATATCTCTGCGGACGGCTTAGAGCTCTACCTTGATTCTCGTCGAGAGGGCGGTTTCGGGGATTGCGATCTATGGGTTGTCACACGAGAAACGATAAACGACGAATGGAGTGAACCCGAGAATCTTGGCGAGTTTATCAACAGTGACAAAGAGGATTCACATCCGACTCTTTCTTCTGACGGTCTGACGTTGTATTTCAGTTCGTTTAGTTCTGAAGGTCTGGGCGGTGGAGACCTATGGATGACGACTCGCGCGACGCGATCCGATCCATGGGGCCCGGCGGTAAATCTTGGCCCGACACTCAATAACGAAAAGCACCAGACGGCCCCGAGCATTTCAGCCGATGAATTGGAACTCTATTTCAGTTATTCCGGTCCGGACTTGCCCGAAGATGATCCTGCCCGGGGATTCTGTGTATCAAGACGCGAGTCGAAGGATGCCCCGTGGGGCGAGCCGGTCAATCTCGGGCCGGTGATCAACAGTTGGCCTTGTCGGTGGGAAATCGAAATTTCCAGCGACGGCCTTCTATTAATGTGGGCCGACTACTGGGATTGTGAGCCCCGGCCGGAAGGATTCGGCGAGACGGATATATGGTTTAGCCGGCGCGCGACCAAAGATAGCGAATGGGGTGAGCCTGTTAACCTTGGGGCGTCTATTAATACAGCATCTTCTGAGGCGGGTCCGGCAATCTCGCCGGACGGTTCTATGTTGTATTTCCAATCGAACCATTGTGGAGGACAGGGTATGGATATCTGGCAGGCGCCGATCCTCCCCGTTGTGGATTTTGATGAGGATGGAAATTTAGGCGTAAGTGATTTACTCATACTTGTTGAGGCCTGGGAAACGGACGATCCGAAGTGTGATATCGGCCCGATGCCCTGGGGTGACGGCGTCGTCGATGCGGCAGATTTGGAAGTCCTGATGGACTATTGGGGATTGGATCCTGACCCTGACACTGAAACAATGCGAGTTGAGCTTGTAGCACACTGGGCCTTCGATGAAACCGAGGGTATGAAGGCATATGACAGCGCCGGAACATACGATGCGAATCTTGTGGGCGATCCCGTCTGGCAACCTGAGGGCGGTGTAGTCGGCGGCGCGATCGAGTTGGATGGGGTCGGTGATTACATCAGCGCCTCCTTTGTCCTTCCTCATACGGCCTTTAGTGCCTTCGCCTGGGTCAAAGGCGGCGACAAAAACCACGTCATCATCAGTGAATCGGGTTCGTATGGCTATTTCCTGCTCCAGGCCGACTTCATCGCCGGCAACCTTATGACCTCGTTTCAGGCCGGTTTTAACAATCACTTGTTTTCCGAGACACCCATCATCGACGGCCAATGGCATCACGTCGGTTTCGTATGGAATGGCTACCCCTCAAATCGGATTCTATACGTCGATGGCATTGAGGTGGCTCGCGATACGTTAACGGAATGCTGGGAAACCGGCGGAGCTACCGGCGGACGTGGAATCTATATCGGCGCCTCCTGGGGTTTGGATACGCATCGCGACTACTACTGGAACGGCCTGATCGACGACGTTCGGATCTATGAAGGGGCATTGAGTGCCGAGGACGTAGCGAATTTGGCGCCATAAGCCGAGTCAAAAAGGGACTGATGTGCCCAATATCGTGAAGGGCCGGTCGTTTTCCCCGAAAGCCATAAGGCATACCCAAAGGGAGGATGCCTTAGACGGGGCGAGCGCCGGCCCTTTTATCACATTAGGGTAAGTGCGTTTTGCACTTTACATTTTGAATTCTTGTTGATTTTTCAGGCCCTACCCGGTGTTTTTGCCCGCACAGAGACCGGGATTTTCCTTGACCGGCACCGGTTAATCTGGTATAGAGGAAAATGGTAGAGTTTGTACCGGATGAATCGGTCTCCGGGGAGCCTCGACCTTCTTATAGACGGAATTTACACATGGCTTTGCGAGCGCTCCCCGGGCTATAGCGGGTAAGGTGTAACTTCGACCGACAGTTGATCAGATCCGAACTGACGAGTCTCAAAGAAAGGAGGTGGCGTCGAAGCGTTGCGATCCAATCCTTGAACCAATCAAATCAGAACGTAATGAGAATACAATCATTATCAACCTGTCATTTTTTTGTAAGGAGGATACCTATGTGTAAGCGACTGTTTTACCTCATCACCGTAACGATAGCGCTGGCGTTGTCGAACGGCTACGCTCAGGAGATTGCCTGGGATCGTTCCGCCTATTGGGACGCGGCATATCCGGGGGCCTGGGGCGGGGGCGGCGAAGGGATGCGAGATGCATTGGAGGCCGCCGGCTATACGATTCTCGATGCGGCCGAGCTTAAGACATGGATGGATGCTCGTATCTCCGATAGAGCCTTAAGTGTCGTCGTGTTTTGCAAGGACGTCGTTCCCGACACGGTGGCCGAAACGATGTCCACTAACTGTACGATTCGACGCTATCTTGATGCAGGCGGCAAGATGATATGGTATGCGGATTGGCCTTTCTACTACCAGGGGCACGCCGATGGGAATATGGACACGTGGGGAAGCGCCGGAGCCACCGCCGTACTGGGCTTCAATGCCTCCAGCGGACCCAATGACAACAACGAGGAGGTGGTCTTTACGGACGCCGGAATCGAATGGGGATTAACCCAAACGTGGACATCCCAAAGGCCGACCTCTCCGACCATCAGCGACAATATGACTGCTTTAGCTACGGTGAGCAGCGGAAGCGCCGCGGCGTGGGTCAAACATTTCCTCCCGGGCGACAGGTACCGCGGATTCGTACGCTTATATGATACAAGCGGCGAAGCGAATCCCGAGGACGTGATGCGTTTGGCGGAATACATTATCACAAAGGCCAGTTGTATCAGCCCCGCCGACGGCTCTTACCATACGGATACATGGGCGACCCTCGCCTGGTCGCCGGGCGCTACGGCGGCGTCGCACGATGTCTATTTCGGAGAAAGTTACAACGACGTCGAGGCCGGCACGGGAGACACCTTCCGAATCAACCAGGTCCCCACGGACTATTTGGTGGGCTTCGCCGGATTCCCGTATCCGGAAGGCCTCGTTCCCGGTACAACCTATTACTGGCGCATCGACGAAGTCGAAGCCGACGGCACAACAAAACACAAGGGCGATATCTGGAGCTTCACCGTCCCGCCTAAGAAAGCCTACAATCCCGACCCGACCGACGGCGCCGAAATCGAAGCGTTGGATGCCGCGCTGACCTGGACAGGGGGTTACGGCGCCAAATTGCATACCGTTTATTTCGGCGACGATTATGATGTCGTGAACGATGCCGTCGGTGGAATGATGGTCGGCGTCACAAGCTACAATCCCAGTCCGCTTGAGGAAGAAAAGGTGTATTACTGGCGCGTCGATGAATTCGATGCGATCGAGACACATAAAGGGGATATCTGGACCTTTACGACGCCGGGCGCGGCGGGGAATGCTCTGCCTGCGAACGGCGCGACGGAAGTAACGCCCACACCGACGTTGAGCTGGACACCGGCGACGAGCGCCACATCCCATGAGCTTTATTTCGGCACGGACAAAGAAACGGTACGAATCGCAGATACCGGTTCGCCGGAGTACAAAGGCAGCCGAACGCTCGGTGCGGAGAACTATGATACGGGAGCACTCGCCTGGAATATGACGTATTACTGGCGCGTGGATGCCGTCTATAATTCCGGTCCGGTTAAAGGCCCGGTTTGGAGCTTTACGACGGGCGGTTTCCTGCTTGTGGACGACTTCGAGGGCTATACCGACGACGATGCCGCCGGCCTGGCCATCTGGCAGAGTTGGATCGACGGATTCGGTATCGCCGATAACGGCGCGCAGGTCGGCTATCTGCTGCCCCCGTACGCCGAGCAGGCCATCGTCCACGGCGGCGCCCAGTCCATGCCTCTGCTGTACGTTAATGAGGCCGGTGTTGCGAATTCGCAAGGTCAATTAACCTTGACGACGACACGCGACTGGACAGCCGAAAGCGTCGCGGAATTGTCGCTTTGGATCAGGGGCAGTGCGTCCAACGCCGCCGAACCGATCTACGTGGCGGTCTCCAATAGCACCGGCTCTCCGGCCATCGCGGCCTACGACGATCCGGACGCCGCAAAGAAGGGCTTGTGGACACAGTGGAGAATCCCACTACAGACGTTCGCCGACCAGGGCGTCAACCTGACCAACGTGGATAAGATCGCCATCGGTCTCGGCTCGAAATCCGGCATGGTCGCCCCCGGCGGTTCAGGAACGCTATACGTTGACGATATTCGGCTGTTTCAGTAAATCCCTTGTGAATAAATGCAATTGGCGTCTTCTTAAATTTTCGGAGGATCATAATGTCTAAAAGATCGGTTTTCCTGATTTCAATTCTATTTGTGCTTGGTTTTAACTGCATCGTCTCAGCAGAATTGATCGCCCACTGGCGATTTGAGGGTGATTTCATCGACCTGACCGGAAACGGGCATGACGGGACGCTTTATGGGAATCCCGCGATAATCGCCGATCCCATTCGAGGTCAAGTGTTTGAGGCGAATGGCACGTCTCGCGTGCGCGTGGCGGATGCGGAGGATCTGAATTATGAAGAGAACGAGAGTTTCTCATACATGGCATGGGTGAGTTACGATCCGGGCCTCGTCGGCGCGGGCTGGAGAACCATTTTCGTCAAGGGACGTACGCAGGACGGCGGTGGAACCAGTTACGATGCAGACGCATTATACGGTTTCTGGATCAGTCCCGACGGCAACTGGCACGTCAGTTGTGGCAGTGTTCGCACCGACACCGATCCTGCCCCGGCGAATGAGTGGCATCATTTGGCCACCGTCCAGGACGGAAACGCAGGAACAGTCACATTCTATATCGACAACCAGGAGATCCCGGACGGGGCAGGTTCCTCCGGTCCTTGTGTGTCGCCGGGCTGGCCTCTTTTTATCGGGGCCGCCGGCACCGACCAAGGCGCCTTCGAGGCTTTCGGAGGACGCATTGATGAAACGCAGATTTTCAACCACGCACTCACGCAAGATGAGCTTTTATCTGCGATGGAAGGAGCGGGCTCGGGATATCCTCTGGCCCGTGCGCCCGATCCCAAAGACGGCGCCCTTTATACCGATACCTGGATTACCCTTAGCTGGTCGGCGGGCGATTTTGCCGTTTCCCATGATGTGTATCTGGGCGATGATTTCTACGCTGTAGAGAGCGCCACGCGAGATTCGGATGAATTCCGCGGCAACCAAGTGACTGATTTCTACATCGCCGGCTTTCCGGGTTTTGCCTATCCCGAAGGCCTCGTTCCGGGAACAACGTATTACTGGCGCATTGACGAAGTCAATGACGCCGATCCGAACAGTCCATGGAAAGGCGACATCTGGAGCTTCTTGATTCCGCCGAAAACGGCTTATGATCCGGTCCCGGCCGACGGCGACGGGATTGCCGATACGACGGTGACTTTGAGCTGGACACCGGGCTTCGGGGCGAAATTGCATACCCTGTACTTCGGCGACGATTACGACACGGTAGCGAATGCCGCTGGGGGTATGCCTGTGGGGACGGCCAGCTACAATCCCGGCCCGCTCGAAGCGGAAAAGGTCTATTATTGGCGGGTCGATGAATTCGATGGTTTGAATACGTACAAAGGCGACGTCTGGGCCTTGACGACACCAGGCGCGGTCTCTAATCCGCAGCCGGCCAATAGCATCGCCGATGTGCCGATGGTAACGATGTTAAGCTGGACACCCGCCGACAACGCCGCGTCACACCAACTTTATTTCGGGCTGGCTAAGGACGCCGTGCGCGGCGCCGATACGACCTCGCCCGAGTATAAAGGGTCTATCGCGCTCGGAGATGAAAGCTATGAACCCGGATTGCTCGAAGCAAACACCACGTACTATTGGCGTGTGGATGCGGTGTACAACGGCAATCCGGTCAAAGGCCCCGTATGGAACTTCACCGTCGGCACGTATCTTCTCGTCGAAAACTTCGAAAGTTACACCGATGACGATGCGGCCGGCGAGGCCATCTGGCAGACCTGGGTTGACGGTTTCGGGATCCCCGATAACGGCGCGCAGGTCGGTTATCTGGTGCCCCCATATTGCGAGCAAACGATTGTTCATGGCGGCGCTCAATCCATGCCGCTGCTCTACAGCAACGAGGCCGGTGTGACCAATTCGGAGGGCGTGCTTCCGCTGACCTCGCCGCGCAACTGGACGACGGCGGGTGTTGGGCGGCTGTCGCTCTGGTTCCGGGGCGATTCGGCCAACACTGCGGAACCGCTGTACGTGGCCCTCTTTAACAGCGCGGGCCCCCCTGGTGTAGTCGCCTATGAAAATCCCCGGGCAACCTCAGCACGAGGATGGAGGCAGTGGACGATTCCGCTCCAGACCTTCGCCGATCAGGGCATCAACCTGACCAATGTGGACAAGATCGCCATCGGCCTGGGCTCGAAATCCGGCATGGCCGCCCCCGGCGGTTCAGGGACGCTGTACGTTGACGATATTCGACTGTATCAGTAGATTTCTTTATGAAAGGGATTCAATGTATCAAGCGCGTCTATTTCTGATATTGAAGGAGGACAACAATGCCTAAAAGAATGACTTTTTTGGTTTCTCTTGCAATCGTGTTGTGTTTCGTTGGGAATGTGCCGGGGGATTTGGTCGCCCACTGGGACTTTGAGGGTGACTTAAGCGACGATGTGAATAATAACAACGCGACAGCCCAGGGCGACGCGGGTATCGTTCTCGATCCCGACCGGGGCAGGGTTGCTGAGTTCGATGGCAACGGCGACTACCTGCAAATTCCAAACTCGCCATCGCTGAATATCACCGGAGACCAGATGACGCTCGCCTCATGGGTCTATTTCGACGATGTTAGCGGAGACCCCGAGATCGTCATCGCCAAGCCTTATCAGGACGGTCAACATACGAGTCCGTATTTCTCATACGGGCTGCATATGTTAAGCAACGGGACGCCGCGTTTCTGGCTGTCTCTTTCGGGCGGCGCTCGTAATGCGCCCGGCAGTCCGAATTACGAATCCGGGCAATGGTATCACATGGCGGGCACGTATAACGGCTCAGAAATGGTCCTTTACGTGGACGGTGAGGTCTCGGCGACAACGAGCGCCAGCGGGGACATCAACGCCTATGACAACCCGCTATTTCTGGGCATCAACGGCGGCCGCACCGAACCGATGGATGGAAAAATTGACGACGTGCGTATCTACAACCATGCTCTGGACCAGGTGGACATACAGGCCATTATGCTCCAGGTCGGCGGCGGATATCCGTATGCGATGGGCCCGGATCCCGATGACGGTGCGATCCATGAAAATACGTGGGTGACACTTTCGTGGAGGCCGGGCGATTTTGCGGCCTCTCACGATGTGTATCTGGGCGACAACTTCAACGACGTCGAGCAGGCCGCGACGGATTCGGATTTGTTCCGCGGCAACCAAACAACGTCGTTTTACGTGGCCGGCTTTCCGGGGTTTGCGTATCCGGAAGGGCTGGCGCCGGGGACGACGTATTATTGGCGGATCGACGAGGTTAATGACGTCGACCCGAACAGTCCGTGGAAAGGCCCGGTCTGGAGCTTCTCGATCCCCTCTAAAACCGCTTATCATCCGGACCCGCCGGACGGGGCCGAGGTCGCCAACGCGGAGAATGTGACCCTTCGCTGGACACAGGGCTTTGGGGCCAAATTGCACACGGTTTACCTTGGCGACGATTATGACGAAGTCAGCAACGCCGCCGTGGGTCTCCCGTGCGGAACGACCTCCTACAACCCCGGCCCGCTCGAAGCGGAAAATGTGTATTACTGGCGGATAGATGAGTTTGACGGCGTGAGTACGTATAAGGGTGAGGTTTGGACCTTTACGACACCCGGCGCCGTGGGCGGCGCTCAGCCGGCCAATCGCGCCGATGGCGTATCGATGACCACGAGCCTAAGCTGGACGCCGGCGGCCAACGCCACATCGCATCAGGTCTATCTCGGACTCGATAAAGATGCCGTCCGCAATGCCGATACCGGTTCGCCCGAATACCTGGGCAGCGCCGCCCTCGGATCGGAGAGTATCGATCCCGGCAAGCTCGCCTGGCATACGACGTACTATTGGCGCGTGGATGCCGTCTATAGTACCGGCCCGGTCAAAGGCCCGATTTGGAGCTTCACCACAGCGGACTTTGTTATCGTGGAGGACTTCGAGAGCTATACCGACGATGACACAGCCGGCCTGGCTATCTGGCAAAGCTGGATCGACGGCTTCGGTATCGCCGATAACGGGGCGCAGGTCGGCTATCTAATGCCACCGTACGCCGAGCAGACCATCGTCCACGGCGGCGCTCAGTCCATGCCGCTGATGTATGTCAACGAAGCCGGCGTGACGAACTCGGAAGCGTCGCTAATCCTGGCGGCGTCCCGTGACTGGACGGCTGAAGACGCTGCGGAATTGTCGCTCTGGCTTAGAGGCGGCGCGGCCAATGCTGCCGAGCCGATGTATGTCGCGATTTCCAACAGCGCCGGTCTGCCCGCAGTCGTAGCCAATAACGATCCCGACGCCGTCAGGAAAGGTCTGTGGACGCCATGGTCGATCCCACTGCAAAACTTCGCCGATCAGGGCATTGACCTGACGAACGTGGACAAGATCGCGATCGGCGTGGGCACCGGGTCCGGCATGGCCGCAACCGGCGGCACAGGGACTTTGTATATTGACGATCTCCGGCTGTATCGATCCGATCCGTAGCCGGATATGACTTGTCAACATGGAAAAATTATTGTGATCAAAGCTTTTTAAAGGAGGCATATCATGTCGAGAAGATCCATTCATTTGACTTTCGTTCTCATTCTGTCGATTCTGACTCTTACGAGTTCCATCCATGCAGAGCTTGTCGCCCACTGGAAGTTTGACGACGGTTCCGGAACGATTGCCGTTGACTCAAGCGGCAACGGGCAGGACGGCACGCTCCTGATGGCTCCGGAGTGGGTCGCCGGCAAATTCGGCGGCGCTCTGGAGTTCGGTGGGATCGCCGGCCAGCGCGTGGAGATGGAAGGGTACGAAGGCATACTGGGAACGCAGAACAGAACCGCCATGGCCTGGGTCAGGACGGCGGGCTACGGCGACTGGATCTCCTGGGGCCAGAATACGAACACCCAAAAGTGGATCGGCCGGATCAACGACAATGCCGATAACGGCGCCGTGGGAGCGCTCCGCACCGAATGCAGCGGAGGGTACACCATCAGCACGACCGTTGTGACCGACGACGAGTGGCATCACCTCGCCGCCGTGCTGGAAAGCGGCGGATCGCCGACGGTCGAGGATATCAGAATGCACGTTGACGGCGTTCAGGAGGAAATCAGCGGGATCAGGCTCGTGGACATCGACACGGTGGGCGGCCGTAACCTTTGGATCGCCGACGGCCATCACGACCGACCGCTGCCGAGCTTGATCGACGACGTGCGCCTTTACGATCATGCGCTGTCGGAGACTGAGATTCTCGCTGCGATGGAAGGTAGTGAAGGATACCCCTATGCCTATGGTCCCGACCCGAAAGACGGCGCGGTCCATGAGGATACGTGGATCAGCCTGAGCTGGTCGGCGGGCGATTTCGCCGCCTCACACGATGTCTATGTGGGCGACGATCTCGATACGGTGAACGACGCCACTCGGGACTCCGAGGCATTCCGAGGCAACCAGATGGGAACTTTCTACACCGCCGGCTTCCCGGGGTTCGCTTATCCGGAGGGGCTAGCGCCCGGGACCACCTATTACTGGCGGATCGACGAAGTCAATGACGCCGACCCGAACAGTCCGTGGAAAGGCCCGATCTGGCGTTTCTCGATCCCCCCGGCGACGGCCTACGATCCGAACCCGGCCGACGGCGACGGGATTGCGGATACAACCGTCACCCTGAGCTGGACCCCGGGTTTCGGGGCCAAACTGCACACCATTTACTTTGGTGATGATTTTGACGAGGTTAACAATGCAGTCGCAGGTGTCCCTTCCGGAATGGCCAGCTATAATCCCGGCCCGCTCGAAGCGGAAAAAGTGTATTACTGGCGCGTGGATGAATTTGACGGCTTCGGTACGTATAAAGGCCAGGTGTGGACCTTTACGACGCCGGGAGCGATCGGCAATCCACAGCCGGCCAACGGCGATGATGACGTGGCGATGGCGACGATCCTGAGCTGGACGCCGGCGACCAACGCCGCCTCACACGAGGTCTATCTCGGACTGGACAAGAACACCGTCCGCAGCGCCGATACCGCTTCGCCGGAGTACAAAGGAGCCAAAACACCGGGCGCCGAGAGTTACGATCCGGGATGGCTCGACGCGGACACCACGTACTACTGGCGCGTGGACGAAGTGTACAACGCACAGACGGTCAAAGGCCCCGTCTGGACCTTCACCGTCGGCGATCACCTGCTGGTCGAGGATTTCGAGAGCTATACCGATGACGATCCGAACAATGAGGCCATATGGCAGCATTGGATCGATGGATTTGGCGTTGCAGAGAACGGCGCACAAGTCGGTTATCTGCTCCCACCGTATGCCGAGCAAACCACTGTCCATGGCGGCTCCCAATCCATGCCGCTGATGTACGTCAACGAAACCGGCATAACGAATTCAGAGGCCACGATGACATTAACCGCTTCACGCGACTGGACAGCGGCGAGCGTCGGAGAATTGTCGCTCTGGTCCCGGGGCGATTCAGCCAATACCGCCGAGCCGATGTATGTGGCGATTTCAAACTCGACCGGCGCGCCGGCTATTGTAGCGAACGATGATGCTCAAGCGGCCCAGTCGTCCCGATGGACGCAGTGGAGCATCCCGCTTCAAGCCTTTGCCGACCAGGGCATCAATCTGACCAACGTGGATAAGATCGCGGTCGGCCTGGGTTCAAAGTCCGGTATGGCAACGGCCGGCGGCACAGGAACCATATACGTTGATGATATTCGGCTCTATCGATCCGAGCCGTAAGGGCAAGCACATGACAACGGATCACTTTGGCTCAAGGAAAGGAGGTCGTATCGGAGCATAATTAAAAGTCACAGATGAATATGGACGAAAAATAATGAATGGTCGTTTAGAATCATGATTCATCGATTGAAGAAGGAGACTATTATGTGCAGCAAAGTAATTCATCTCATTCTGGGTGTCCTGGTTCTTAACATTGTGCTGGCAGGCCCGGCCGGAGCGGCCGATCCGGACCTGGTCGGCTGGTGGCGGTTCGACGAGGGTTCCGGAACGGTCGCCACGGATTTCAGCGGCAAGGGCAATGACGGCACCCTCACGGGCGATTCACACTACGTCGCCGGCAAAATCGGTATGGCGATGGAATTTGACGGCATCGATGATTTTGTTGAGGTTCCGCATGACGAGAGCCTGATGGCGGAAACCGAAGTGACCGTCATGGCCTGGATAAATACGCCAAGACATCTCGGCCCGGACGGTGAACTGTGGCAGGGGATTCTTTCAAAATCCAACGATCCCCGTTCGTATAGCTTCTACACCGATTCAAGCGGAGTGCTTCATTTCAGCGTAACCAGTGGGGGTGCCTATGTGGGTCCAGTGAGTACGGGCCAGGTGCCGCTCAATGAATGGGTACACGTTTGTGCGATGGTCATCGGCGGCCAGCAACAATTTTACATCGACGGTGAAGATGCCGGTCTAAGCGGATCAGGAATTGTGTTGGGGGCAGAAGATACAGCGAATGTGGTTATCGGCAGAACTCAGGAGGGCGCTACTCGCAGTTTTCTCGGGAGGATCGACGATCCTCGTATCTATATGCGCGGGCTGACGCAGGAGGAGGTGCAGCGTGCCATGCTGGGCGAAGGGGTACCGCAGGCCTATGGCCCCGATCCGGCCGATGGCGCCATCCATGAAGATACCTGGGTCACCCTCTCCTGGCAGGCGGGCGATTTTGCCGCCTCTCACAATGTCTATCTAGGTGATAATGCCGACGATGTGGACAGCGGCGCGGGCGATACGTTCCGGGGCAATCAGGGCGCGACGTTTTATGTGGCCGGCTTCCCCGGATTTGCTTATCCCGAGGGGCTCGTACCGGGCACGACGTACTACTGGCGTATCGACGAGATCAACGATCTGAATCCGGAAAGCCCGTGGAGAGGCGACCTTTGGAGCTTCACGATCCCGCCCAGGAAGGCCTACGAGCCTGATCCCGCCGATGGGACCGACTCGGTTGCCACGGACGCGCGGCTGAGCTGGACGCCGGGTTTCGGAGCCAAATTACATACCGTTTACTTCGGGGATGATTTAGACACAGTCGCCAATGCGACCGTAGGAATTCCCTCAGGCACGGCGAGCTACAATCCCGGTCCACTGGAACAAGAGAAGGTTTACTATTGGCGTATTGATGAATTTGACGGCCTCGCCACGCATAAAGGCGACGTTTGGGCCTTTGCCACACAGGGTGCGGTCGGCGATCCGCAACCGGCCAACGGCGCCACCCATGTGTCGATGGCTGCGATCCTGAGTTGGACGGCGGCGACTAGCGCGGCTTCACATGAAGTCTATCTTGGGCTGGATAAGGAGGCGGTTCGCAGTGCGGATACGACCTCGCCGGAATATAAAGGATCTAAGGCGCTTGGAGCAGAGAGCTACGATCCCGGATTGCTTGAACTGGACACCACGTACTATTGGCGCGTGGACGCGGTTTATAATGGAAATCCGGTCAGAGGTCCCGTCTGGACCTTCACGGTGGGCAATTACATGCTGATCGATGATTTTGAGAACTATACCGATAACGATGTGGACGGCGAGGCCATTTGGCAGAGCTGGGCTGATGGCTTTGGTATCGCCGATAACGGCGCTCAGGTCGGTTACCTGCTCCCACCGTACGCCGAGCAGACAATCGTCCACGGCGGCGCTCAGTCCATGCCGCTCGTATATACGAACGAAGCCGGTGTCACGAATTCGGAAGCGCTGCTGACGTTAGCGTCGCCGCGTGACTGGAGCCTGGGAGGCGTTGAGGAATTGTCGATCTGGGCCCGGGGCGATTCAGCCAACGCCGCAGAACCGCTGTACGTGGCGGTCTCGAACAGCGCCGGTGCTCCGGCGGTGGCGGCCAACGAAGATCCGGCGGCCGCTACGGTTAACGTTTGGACCCAGTGGCGTGTTCCGCTGCAGGCTTTCACCGACCAGGGGATTAACCTGGGCAACGTGGATAAAATCGGCATCGGCCTGGGTAGCAAATCCGGCCTGGCGGCCCCCGGCGGCTTGGGAACGATGTACTTCGACGATATCCGTTTGTATCGGCCGTAAAGCCGACGCGTGTGCAACATGCACACCCTACGGAAAACTCTAAACAGTTCGTTTGGGGCCTGTACCGCTCGGCGGGTACAGGTCCCTTTTGGCAAATGAGGTTATTCGAAGGAGGACGACCATGTCTTCGCTGTGGTTCAACAGGGATACTCAACACAGGTCCACCGAAAAATTTACCTGCTCGCTCATTTTTCTTTTTGGATTTTGGCTGATTCTAACCGCCGCAGGCAACCCGGTTCACGCCGCGCTGATCGGTTGGTGGAAGCTGGACGAGGTCTCCGGAACGATTGCGCGCGACGCAAGCGGCAACGGACATCACGGCACCCTGAAGGGTAATCCGCAGTGGGTCGCCGGACAAGTCGATGGAGCGCTCCAACTCGACGGCGAAGGCGATTATGTGGACATCGGGAGCGTCGGGATCAGCGGCATGGACCGAAGGACACTGGCTGGCTGGGCGAAAGCAAATACGACCGCTATACCAAGCTGGACGAGCGTGTTTGGCTTCGTCCCGGATAATACGACCGATGGAACCCACTTTGACGTGGAAGTGGATGATGCGGGCAACTACGTCGTCCACGTTCAAGGCTGGGACGCCTTCATCTGCGCCCTGGACACGGAGTGGCACCATTTCGCTCTCGTCTATGACGGCACCGGCGGGAACTGGTATCTCGACGGCGAGGAGATCGGCGCCGACGAAGGAGAGCTTGGGACGATCGACGAGGTCAGAATCGGCGCGAAACTCAATGAATCCCATTACTTCCCCGGCCTCGTCGATGACGTTCGTATCTACGACAGGCCGCTCACCGCGTCGGCAGTGAAAAGTCTGACGGCCGGGCATAAAGCGTACGATCCGACCCCGGCCGACGGCGCCCTCTATGAGGCCCGATGGGCAAGTCTCGGCTGGTTTCCGGGCGATACGGCCGCATCTCACGACGTGTACTTCGGCACTCACTTCGACGATGTCAGCAACGGTGCAGATGAAGCCTTCCAAGGCAATCAGACCGACTTGCATTTCACAGTCGGATTCCCGGGACACCCTTTACCGGATGGTCTCGTGCCGGGCACGACGTATTATTGGCGGATCGATGAAGTCGAAGCCGACGGTCTCACAAAACACACGGGCGACGTCTGGAGCTTCTGGCTTGCTCCGTCAACCGCGTACGATCCCGATCCGGCCGACGGCGCCGAGTTCGTCGGCCCGAATGACGTGGTGTTAAGCTGGGCGCCGGGCTTTGAGGCGAAACTGCACACCGTTTATTTCGGCGACGATTTCGAGGATGTCAACTCTGCCTCGGGAGGTCCGCCGAAGGGTTTGAAAACTCATACTCCCGGGCCTCTCGAATTGGAAAAAGTCTATTACTGGCGCGTTGATGAATTTGACGCCGTCGCGACGTACAAAGGCGACGTCTGGAGCTTCACGACGCCCGGGGCCGTCGGTCATCCAAAGCCGGCCAACGGCGCCGCAGACGCGGGAATGAACGCGATATTGAGCTGGACGCCCGCCGATAGCGCTGTCTCACATCAACTCTATTTCGGGACGGATAGACAAGCCGTACGTATCGCCGATACGGGGTCTCCCGAGTACGTCGGCCCCAAAGCATTAGGCGACGAACGTTTTGGTCCCGGACGGCTTGAGCCGCTGACAACCTACACCTGGCGAGTGGATGAAGTCGATGGTCAGGGGTGTACGTTAAAAGGTCCTCTCTGGAGCTTTACAACGGGCACGTTCCTTATTGTGGATGATTTCGAGAGCTATACCAATGACGACACGGCCGGCGAAGCCATCTGGCAAAGCTGGATCGACGGCTTTGGTATCGCCGACAACGGTGCTCAGGTCGGTTATCTGATTCCGTCATACGCCGAGCGAACAATCGTCCACAGCGGCTCACAATCCATGCCGCTGCTCTATTTCAACATGGGCGGCGTCAGCAACTCGGAAGCGACGTTCACATTGACGGCGCTGCGGAACTGGACGGACAGCGGCGTCGGAGAATTATCGCTTTGGTTCCGGGGCAGTTCGGATAACCAGACCGATCCTTTATATATCGCCGTCGCCGGCCGCACGGGTATCCTCGCAGTGGTACCTTACGAAGATGTGAACGCGGCCCTGACACTCGCCTGGACGAAGTGGAGTGTTCCACTTCAACATTTTGCCGACCGGGGGATCGACCTGAGCGACGTCGATAAGCTCATCATCGGCCTGGGAAGCAAATCCGGCATGGCAACGCCCGGCGGCACGGGGACCATGTACTTCGATGATATCCGACTGGATCGACCGTAAAGTATTAAAGTGAGCTAAAGTGAGCTAAAGTGACTGAAGTGTGTTCGTGCTGCTTTTAACTTTAGTCACTTTTAATTTTTACATTACTTTTTTAGGAGGTTACTCATCATGTGTAAACAATTCATTTATCTGATTCTTGTGGTGTTCTGTCTAACCTTCATTTCAATAAGTACCGCCCGGGCGGACCTGGTCGGTTGGTGGCGGTTCGAAGAAGCCGGCGGAGACACGGCCAACGACAGCTCCGGCAACGGCCACCATGGAACGTTGCTCGGTACCCCGGGATGGGACGCCGGCCCGGCCGGCTCCGGCGGCGCCGTCGTGTTCGATCCGGACGGTTGCGTCGGCATCGACTGCGGCGTCTTCGATCCGACCGACGGCTCGGGCCAATTCAGCCTGGCCCTCTGGGCCTACTGGGACGGGACGGGAGACTTCCAGCATTTTCTCACCAAATCGAACGGCTGGGGCGGCGATACGATGATGTTCCAGGTCGAGCTGTGGGGCGCTCATACGAACGCGACCTACACGGACCGGGTTGGCGTTTCGTACCAGCCGGCCGGGTCGGTTGAATTTTCCATTATGCCGAAGAACGAATGGACCCATCTGGCCTTCACGTTCGACGGTAGCTTACTCAGTGTGTATTTGAACGGCGTTGACGAGATCGGTCCCAAAGACTTCTCCATCGGTCCGGACATCGATGCGCCGGTCCTGATCGGCGTGGCCGACACCGGCGCCAGAGTCTTCCACGGCCCGCTCGACGAAATCCGCCTTTACAGCCACGCGTTATCGGAGACGGAGGTTCTGACGGCGATGACAGGTGAACCCTGGCCGTATGCCTTCGGTCCCGATCCGGCCGACGGCGCTCTTCACGAGGATACCTGGGTCACCATAGGATGGTCGGCGGGAGATGCTGCGGCCTCGCACGACGTGTACCTGGGGGATGATTGGGATCAAGTCAATAACGCTACGCCGGATTCGGACGTTTTCCGCGGCAACCAGACCTCGACGTTCTACGTCGCCGGCTTTCCGGGCTATGCGTATCCGGAGGGGCTCGTCCCGGGTACGACGTATTATTGGCGGATCGACGAAGTCGAAGCCGACGGCGTGACAAAACACAAAGGCGAGATCTGGAGCTTTTCGATTCCGCCCAAGACCGCGTATGCACCCGTCCCGGCCGACGGCGACGCCGTTGCAGAGACCTCTGTAACCCTGACCTGGACCGCAGGCTACGGCGCGAAATTGCACACCATTTACTTCGGCGAGGATTATGACCAGGTGGATAATGCCACCGTCGGCACGCCGCGTGGAACGCCGAGCTACTCTCCCGGCGCGCTGGAACAAGAGAAGGTGTACTACTGGCGGGTCGATGAATTTGACGGCTTCGGCACGTATAAAGGCGACGTGTGGACCTTTACAACGCCGGGCGCCGTCGGAAATCCGCAACCGGCCAACGGCGCCGCCGATATAACCATGGCGCCGACCTTAAGCTGGACGGCTGCGGATAATGCAGCTTCCCATCAGGTCTATCTCGGACTGGATAAGGACACCGTACGCAATGCCGATACAAGTTCGCCCGAATATTTAGGCCCCAAGACGCTGGGAGCGGAGAGCGTCGATGCCGGATTCCTTGAGGCGGACACGACGTACTACTGGCGCGTGGACGAGGTGTATAACAATAATCCGGTCAAAGGGCCGGTCTGGAGCTTCACGGTCGGTAATTATCTCGTGGTGGAAGATTTCGAGAGCTATACCGACAATGATGCCGATGGCGAAGCCATTTGGCAGGCGTGGATCGACGGCTTCGGCGTTGCCGACAACGGCGCACAGGTCGGCTATCTCATGCCGCCGTATGCCGAGCAGACCATTGTTCATGGCGGATCCCAATCCATGCCGCTCTTGTACGTAAACGAAGGCGCCGTATCGAATTCCGAGGCAACGCTGACGTTAACGGCGCTGCGCGACTGGACGGTGGCAGGCGTCGGGGAATTGTCGCTGTGGTACCGGGGCAATTCGGCCAACGCCCTCGAGCCGTTGTACGTGGCGCTGGCCAACACCGCCGGCGCGCCCGCGATCGTCGCCAACGACGATGCGGAAGTGGCCAAGCCCACTGGATGGAGAGAATGGACCATTCCGCTGCAGGCTTTCACCGATCAGGGGATCAACCTGACCAATGTGGATCAGATCGCAGTCGGCCTGGGCACGAAGTCCGGGATGACAGTGGTTGGCGGCACGGGAACGATGTTTATTGACGACATCCGATTGTATCAGCCTTAAAGTGATAAGTAAAACATAAGGGTGGCAGCCTCAAACGAAGTTTGGGGATGGCTTCGAAGATTAAGAAATCAAATATCAAAAATTAAAATTGTGGAATCCCGGCAAGCCGGGATGGCTTCCTCAATTTTGCATTTTACATTTTGATTTTTACATTCGGCTTTGAGGCTGCCACCCAGTCTAAGAAATAGAGAATCTACACATTGATTTATTACAAGATATTCGTCGGTAGAACTTTTTCACCACTTTTTCAGGAGAATTTTATCATGTCCCGGAAATTCATATGTTTGGTTATCGTTTCGTTTTGTCTGAGTCTCGTTTCCACGAACAGTGTCCGGGCGGATCTCGTCGGCTGGTGGAAACTGGATGAAGGATCCGGCACCACCGCCTATGACAGCTCGGGCAACGGCAACCATGGAACGCTCACCGAGGGTATCGCCGGTTTCCCGGAGTGGAAGACGGCGCCCGGCGATGTTCGGGTCGGTACGGCGGCGCTCGAATTCCACGGCGGTGCCGAAGCGGGAGAAGGCGACCTGGTGGATTGCGGGAACCATGAGATATTCAACATCACGGAGAATATTACGTTCGCGCTTTGGGTCAGGGTCGAAGCTTTTACGATGACGTATCAATACGTCTTCTCCAAGGGGATCAATTATATGATCCTCAGGGCCGGGGATACGCCCTACTTTAGAGTCGTTTTTAAAGGCCTGGATAAGGGAGATGGCGACGATTACTATGCAGGCGGAACCAGTATACCTATCGATGACGGCCAGTGGCACCACGTCGCTGGCTCGTACGACAGTTCGACGGGAATCGTCGCTTTCTACACGGATGGAATTTTGGAGGAGTCCAAAATCTCATCCGGCAGCATACCGACCAACGAAGAGCCTCTCACCATCGGGAATAGATACACAAGAAAGGGCGCGGACGCAATTGTTGACGATGTCCGTCTCTACAATCATACACTGAGCGAGGTTGAGATTCTTTCAGCGATGTACAGCGAGCCGTTTCCCTACGCCTCCGGTCCCAGTCCGGAGGACGGCGCGGTCATTTTCGATACCTGGATAAACCTTGCATGGCGTTCGGGAGAGTCGGCCGTCTCACACGACGTGTATTTGGGCGATGATTTCGACGCCGTGAACGAGGCCAACCGGGACTCCGCCGAATTCCAAGGCAATCAGGCGGATACGTTTTATATTGCCGGCTTCCCGGGATACGCCTATCCGGACGGCCTTGAGCCGGGTACGACCTATTACTGGCGGATCGACGAGGTCAACGACGCCGATCCGAACAGTCCGTGGAAGGGATCCGTCTGGCGTTTCTCGATTCCTCCCAAGACGGCCTATGATCCCGTACCGGCCGACGGCGACGCCGTTGCAGATACATCTGCAACCTTAACCTGGACGACGGGCTTCGGCGCGAAAATGCACACTGTTTACTTCGGTGACGACTACGACACGGTCGCCAACGCGACGGCCGGCATTCCCGCGGGAACGACGAGCTATAATCCGGGTGCGCTCGAAACGGAAAAAATCTATTACTGGCGAGTCGATGAATTTGACGGTCTCGGCACGTACAAAGGCGACGTCTGGACCTTTACGACACCGGGTGCGGTCGGCAATCCACAGCCGGCCAACGGCGCCGCCGATTTACCGATGGCGACGACGTTAAGCTGGACGGCGGCGGATACTGCGGCATCGCATCAGGTGTACCTTGGGCCGGATAAGGATGCCGTGCGCAGCGCCGAGACGGCTTCATCCGAATACTTAGGCGCCAAGACGCTGGGAGCGGAAACCTACGATGCCGGATACCTTGAGGCGAACACCTCGTACTATTGGCGTGTGGACGAGGTGTATAACGGCAACCCGGTCAAAGGCCCGGTCTGGAGCTTCACGGTCGGTGATTATCTGCTGGTCGATGACTTCGAGAACTATACCGATGATGATCCGAACAATGAGGCCATCTGGCAGCATTGGATCGACGGCTTTGGTCTCGCCGACAACGGCGCGCAGGTCGGCTATCTCATGCCGCCGTATGCCGAACAGACGATTGTTCATGGCGGGTCCCAATCCATGCCGCTTTTATACGTCAACGAAGGCATCGTTTCGAATTCCGAGGCAGAGTTGACGTTAACAGCTTTGCGCGACTGGACGGTCGCAGGTGTCGGGCAACTATCGCTCTGGTTCCATGGCGATCCGGCGAATGCCGCCGAACCGTTGTACGTGGCGCTCGCCAATACAGCCGGCGCGCCCGCTATCGTCGCCAATGACGATGCGGAAGCGGCTCAGAGTAGAGGATGGAGGCGGTGGGTCATTCCATTACAGACCTTTGCCGATCAGGGCATCAATCTGACGAACGTGGATACGATCACCGTCGGCCTGGGCAGCAAAGCCGGCATGGCATCGCCCGGCGGATCAGGCACGATATATATCGACGATATCCGGCTGTACCGGCCGTAACGGGAAATGTAAAAATCAAAGTGTAAAATGAAGGAATCGTAGGGACGGCCCCCCGTGGCCGTCCGAATCCGGCGATGGAAAACGGACAGGTACAGGGACCTGTCCCTACGATACGCTAACCCAACTTTCACGGTTGAGCGTTAAAAACGACTTTTTTACAAAATCTTTCGGCAGTGCCGGGCTGTTATGAACGATTTGGATCTCAGATCGTGTGTGGTGCAGACCTTGGGGGTTGAACCGGTG
>Ga0272442_10002777_pt1 | contig 25042 bp, 21 predicted proteins | sample SSMForm2O_FD_200262 | JGI IMG/M metagenome (GOLD analysis project Ga0272442, IMG submission 200262) | Marine sediment archaeal communities from Little Sippewissett salt marsh, Falmouth, MA, United States - SSM-Form-2O | ecosystem: Environmental > Aquatic > Marine > Wetlands > Sediment ... | reverse complement strand
GCCCTCTCTCGCGCCGCCGGTTTCCCGTGCCCCCCGCATTTCCACGGTGCCTCCTTCCGGCAGGGCGGTCAGGTCCAGGGCGGGCTCCGCCTCCTCACGCTGCCCGGCGGGCTTCGCCTCCTCCGCGGGCAGGGTCAGCTCCGAACCGGGGGCTTTCCCGCCCTTTTCCACCGCCTCGCGGGCAGGTTCCGCGCCGCCGCCGCGTTCCATATCAAAAGAGCGGGTCACGAGCTCCCGGGCGGAGAAGTTCCAGGCGAAACTGTCGAAGCGCATAAATACGCCGAACTGATAGCAGATCAGGCAGGCCAACAACGCGGTTAAAAGGCCCCGGTGCAGGCGGCTGAGACGCAGGGGCAGGATGCTCTTTCCGGACAGGACGGACAGCAGCCGCCGCAGCTCCGGCAGCATGTAGCGCCTCACCTGCGGCGGAGCTTCCAGGTAGGATTCGAGCAGGCAGTGCTTGTCCAGTCGGCGGATGAAAAGCTTCAGCCTGCCCGGGGGCAGGGGGAGGAGCAAGAAACCGGGAAAGAGGGCCAGTGAGGTAAAGCAGATCAGGTTCAGGAGCAGCAGGGGGAGGGAAAAAGCCACCACCAGCAGCAACAGCAGGACGTAGAGGAGGGCGTTGACCAGGCAGAAGGTCAGCAGGCGGCCCAGTATCAGGTTGGCGGAGGTGCGGCGGACCAGGTGCTGCAGCTCTGTCCGGAGCTCCCTGTCAGTCATGCTTTTTCACCTTCCCGCAGTAGGCGGCGAAGACCGCGCTGGTCAGTGTTAGGGCGGTCAGGAAGAGGATGCCTATGTCCAGCAGCAGGTAGACGGTCAGGGGGGGGAGCGCCAGGGCGGCCGCGAGGCGAAGCTTGAGAGCATTCCCCTTCGCCGGGAGCTCCCCGATCAAAAGATCAAGCGCCCGGTAGAGGCAGGCCGCCAGCACGATTTTCGCCGCCAGCGCGAAAGCCGGCAGCAGGGCCAGGGCGCTGTAGTAATGCAGGTAGACGAAGAGGCCCGGAAGCGGCAACAACACGGCGAGGGCGAAAGACGCGCTTCCGGGGCGCAGGACGAGCTGGTAGAAGCTCACAGCCGCGAGCAGTATCAGCAGCAGGGGTTGATAGGCCAGGTCCCGGTCAGGCGTCTTCAGGCCGGCCAGAAGCGCGGCCGCCAGGATGAGAATAATCGCGGGGAGGGCGAGGCGTTCCGGGCTAAGGGGCGGGCGTCGCATGGAGTGTCCATATCTTCAAGGGATTGGCGGCGTATTCCATGAACAGCTCGCCGTTTTCACTGCGGACCACGGGAATCTGGTTGCTCCGCAGCATCACCGCGCCGTCCACCTCTGCGAGGGGGAAGCGCTTGCGGAAGGAGGCGAACTGCCTGTAGGCCAGCAGGGGGGCGACCGGGGAGAAGGGCTGGGAGCGGTACCGGCCGGGGGAGGGGGTCTCAAAGGCCAGCTCCGGGGACTCCAGGCCGGCGGGATTGAGCTCGATGACCAGCAGGTGCTCCCGGGTGGGGAGCTGAAACAGCACCAGGAAGAAGCTTAAGATCAGGGCGGCCGTTAGGCCGAGAAGCAGCGCAGGGGAGCGGATCAGCAAAAGCAGCAGCATACAGGCGGTGTAGAAAACGGTTAGGGCCAAAATCTGCGGGCGGGTCAGCCGCCGTGCGGAGCTGGCCTGCGCCAGGGTGGCGGCGATATCACCGGGCCTTGAGCCCGCGAAGCGGGGCCGGGAATCCCGGCTGGGAACGCCGTAAAAGTCGTCGGCGGCGATCAGGTTCCGGTAGGCGGCCTTGAAGCGCAGCAGCTCGCGCCTTCTTTCAGTCAGCGTCCGGGTGATCTCTTCTTGCGCAACCGAGGTGACGGGGACGAGGATGCCCCGATAGCGCCCGCTTTCCAGTCCGGTGAGGCCTTTGTTGCTGCTTAGGCAGTGGATACCCGCCTCGAGCAGCCCGGCTATTTTCTCCCGGCTCGAATCCCCGGGATCCACGAACAGGTCTCCCGGCTCCAGCCGACCGGCCGCTTCCAACCGGAAATAGGGCGCCGGGAGCAGACCCGGCGCGCCGAAAAGCTCCGGCGCGCCGAGCACCCCCAGGCGAAACTCTCCGGCGGGAATGCTCAGGGACAGGCTCTCCGTCCGGCCTGCCGCGGATTCCAGCTCGATCACCAGATCGGAGATGCTGTCGTCCAGGTAGACCCGGCACTCCATCCGCTCCCGCGCTCCCGGCGCCGGGTCTTCGAACAGGGGAAGGAGCTCCCCCCGGTCGGTGCGCCCCAGGATGCTCAGCCGCCGGTAGGCGGACCGCCGCGGGTTTTCCACAGTAATGTGGTTGATGCGGAAGGGAGCCAGGGATTCGGTTGCCAGCCGGACCTGGGCGCCGGCGCCGGTCAGAGGCAGCAGGAGAAGCAGTAGAACCAGCCGCCTCATGGCTGTCTCCCCCCCCGCCGCCGGCGGAAGCGGTAAGTGGCGAACACCGAGGAAAGCAGGAAGAAAATCAGGTACAGAGGCGGCCAATCGAGCCGCTTGAACAGACGGGTCCGGTAGGAAGACAGGCGGGCGGCCGAGTCGGTGTCTGTTCCCGCCGCCTGGGCGTTGAAATAGAAGGGAATGGCGGCGAATGGTGTCCCCAGGTCCGAGAGTATGGCCGTATACGCTCCTCGATGCGGCAGCTGCAGCAGTGAGCTGAAGCTGCCCAGGCTGCCCCGCTGCGGATCGGTTTCCAGTACGAGCCGGTTATCAGCATATACAGCCAGGTGCGGGCTTACAAGCCCTTCTCCGGCCAGGGTGACGCCCAGGCTGCGCCGGGCCTCGGCGATGCGGACGGCCAGCCGTTCCCGGTCCAGTGCCGTGTCCAGGGCGTGTTTCAGGGTGGCGATCACCCCGGGACGGTTGAAAAAATCCGCGCTGTACACGCCGTAGAGGTCAGAGAGAAACATGAGCACCAGCTGGCCGGCCCGCTTCTCCATGATCAGCAGCGGGTCCTCGAACTGGTTGCGGTACAGCATCAGCCGTTCCGGCTTGGGGGTGAACAGGCTCATGCCGGTCACGACGGCCACCGGCTCTTCATGAGCGGCGTAAACCAGGAACTCGTCCCGCCCGAAGGCCGAGCGGGAAATTTCCTTCCTGTCCTCGAAGATCAGCGAGGGAATCTCCTTTAGGTCCAGCACCGGGTAGTTGTTGCCCCCGGTTTTGCGGCTGATCCGTTTCAGCAGGGCCTGGTTGGCGTCTTCGCCCACGGAGAAAGTTGAGATGGAGAGATTCTCCAGGGCGGCCAGATCCAGGAGAGGATCGAAGTCGTGCTCCTTGGTGTTGCCGTCGCTCAGGATGATGATATGCTTCTGCTCCATGCCCAAAGCCAGCAGGCGCTCCATACCCGCCTCCAGGGCCAGGTAGAGATCGGTGCCACCCTGGGCGATCAGGGGCTCGAGACCGGCTTCCGTATCGATCTCCTCTTTGAGGGTAAAGTCGTACTCCGTCTCATAGCGGTCCCAGAAGGTCATCAGGGAAACCCTGTCGCTGTCCTTCAGGTTCCGCACCAGCTCCAGGGTGGAGACCTTGGCCAGGGAAAGCTTCTCTCCCATCATGCTGGCGGAGATGTCCAGCAAAATCAGGATACTCATGTCCGGCAGGTATTTGAGGGAGCGGGGGGACAGCTCGACGGGCAGGATCTCTTCCAGCACCGGGTTGTCGCCGCGGCTGCCGAACCCGGGGCTGTCGCTGACAAAGAAGAGCGAGGAAGAGCCGCTCGCATAGAGCTCCGTTAGGGTGGCGGAGAATTCAGCGGACAAGCTCCCCACCGGCAGGCCGTCCAGCACGATCAGGGGATAGCTGAACAGATCCTCTTTCTCCGCCGCCGCAAGCGGGACCTTCTTGACGCTGAACTGCTTCTCCAGGTAGGACAGGATTCCCGGGCGGTCGCTGACCATCAGGACGGCGGGATCCTCCGTTGGCGGGCACACCACCCGTAAAATCAGCTCCTCCTGGGTGCCGGCGAAGCCGGCCCGGAGCCGCAGGGTATGCTCCCCCTCCTCCTCGATCCGGAAGCGGGCCCGGGCGGCTCCGGCGGCTCCGGTGAGCGCGGGGGTGTCCAGGCGCCGGGGCGCCCCTCCCCGGGGGGTGACGGTCAGCTCCTCGACCTCCTCGACGGCTGATGAGAAAAGCAGCTCCACGGTAATGCCTTTATCCCCCCGGCTCTGGGTAACCGAGTAACCCGTGAGCAGGGACTGCGCCGGGGGGAGGTCCTGGACGCGCAGGCGGACCGGCAGGCCGGTTTCCTGCAGGGCGTCCAGCGCTTCGATCTCCAGGGCGTGGGGCGGGCTGTTGGTCAGCACGGCGGCTTTGCCGAACAGAGGCACGCTCCGGGCCATCATACCGGCATAGCGTTCCAGGGAGACCAGGTCTTCCGGCGGATGCTCCGCCAGCAGCCCGGTGATGTCGGAGCCGCGGGTTTCGCGCCTGAAGACGCGTCTGATTTCCCCGTCCAGCAGTAGATGCAGCGCCCGCTGCTTTTCCAGGGTTTCGAGCAGGCCTGCTTCTTCGGTCGCTGAGCTGACGGCCGCGAACACTGTCTCGGGCAGGAGAACGGCGGGGAGGTAGAAGGGCAGGGCCAGCAGGTAGCAGAGCAAAAAGAGCACGGGAACCAGCAAGACCGGAATTTTATTCATCATCTCCCAGGAATCCCAGCATACCGAACAACCAGCGCCGGGGTCAAGAAATATATTCAGGCGGAAGAGCGGCGCGGACGCCCGCAGGGTCCCGGGAAACCAGGCCGCGTACGCCGGCCTCGGCCAGGCGGGCCGCTTCCGCGGGGTCGTCCACGGACCAGGCGATGGTTTCACAGCCGGCCAGGCGGCGGAAAAAGCGTACGCTGCGGGCTGTGACCAGGCGGTAATTCGGCTTGATGAACTGCACCCGGGTGAACAACGCGGCTTCCCCGTGGCGGAGAAAGAAGGGCAGCCGGCGGGAGCGGGAATAGATATGGGCGGTGGGCAGGGCGGGAGCCAGCTTTTGAACCTCCCGGACGGAGGCCGGATTGAAGCTGGAGATCAAACAGCGTCCGGCGAGGTTGTGGGCGCGGATCCGTTCGATCACCGCGGCCTCCAGGGCACCGACGGACAGCTGCCGGGTTTTCATCTCCAGGTCGTAGTAAACCCGGTCGCCCAAAAGGGCGAAGACTTCGTCCAACAGCGGTATCTTTTCCCCGGCGAAGCGCGCTGAGAACCAGGAGCCGGCGTCCAGGCTGCGGATCTCCGCGGTGCTCGTTTCCCTGACCGCTTTTGCACAGCCGGTGGTGCGTTCCAGGTCCTGGTCATGGATGACCACCGCATCGCCGTCGGCTGAAAGCTGCACGTCGAGCTCCACGCCGGGGATACGGTGATCCAAGAGCAGCCGGAAGGCCGCCAGGGTGTTTTCCGGGGCCAGGCTCGAGTAGCCGCGGTGGCCGAAGAGCAGAAGCGGTCCGGAATCAGAAAAGCTGCCGGGCTCAGGTGTTTTCGTTTTCGAGCCTCTCTTTCAGCTCGGCCAGCAGCCGGTCGGCCTCGGTATCCTTGAGGGCTTCCGCCAGATTGTCCCGGGGCCCGGCCAATATTTGCAGCTCGGCCAGCAGGCGGTCCGCATCCACCTGCATTTCTGCTCGCGGCCGCAAGGCGGCCAGCTTTTCCTTGAGAATCTCCACCTTGAGGCTCAAGTCCCTCTCCTCCGCTGCCAGCTCCGCCTCCCGGGCCTCGAGCTCGCCGACCCGGCGCACCGCTTCGGCTTCCAGGTCCGGCGCTTTCTTTTCCGAGGCCAAAGCGACCCGCCGCCGCCAGAGCTTGAGATCATCGGCCAGTTTCCGGCGCTGCGCCCGGGTGGTTTTCAGCGAGGTTATGAAGTGCAGAACGTACTGCCGGGCGTCTTCCGGGCCCAGGCCCTCGATATCCGTATCTTTCATCAACCTCCCGCCTTCTTACCTCAACCCCTGGAGACAGTATATTGAACAGCGTCGTCGATTCAAGTATCTTTTCCCTGATATGGAAAAATCAGTAATGCCCGCCCAGGACGCCATTGCCGCCTGCGCCACACCCTGGGGCATGGGGGCCCTGGCCATCGTCCGCATTTCCGGCTTTGACAGCCTGAAAAAGCTTTCTCCCCTGTTCCGGAGCGGGGGCGGGGGCCTGACCGCCGCGCCCGGCCACAGCCTGAAGCTGGGAGAGATCATTGATCCCGCCGGCGAAGAGGTGATCGACGAGGTACTGGTGGGAGTGTACCACGCGCCCCGAAGCTATACCGGGGAGGACGGCGCCGAGATCATCTGCCACGGCAGCCCGGCGATTGTCCGGAAGCTGCTCGACCTGCTGGGGAGATCCGGGTTCCGGCCCGCCGGGCCCGGGGAGTTCACCATGCGGGCCTTTCTCAACGGCAAGATGGATCTCACCCAGGCGGAGGCGGTCAACGAGATCGTGCGGGCCCGGACGGACCGCGCCCGGGCCGTGGCTTTGAACCGCCTGGGAGGCTCCATCGAGGCCAGAATCAACAGCATCAAGCAGGGGCTGTTGGCTTTGAGCGCCGCCCTGGAGGTCGGCATGGATTACCCGGAGGATGAGATCGATGCGCCGCCGCCGAGCCCCGGGGAGGCAAAACGCCTGCAGGCAGAGCTGGAGCAGCTCCTGTCCACCTACAGCATCGGCAAGATCCTGCAGGAGGGCGTCACTGTGGTGCTGGCCGGGGGAACCAATGCCGGGAAATCCACGCTTTTCAACACCCTGCTGCGGGAGGACCGGGCCATCGTCAGCGAGCTGCACGGTACCACCCGGGACTACCTGGAAGGGGTGGTTTCCCTGGAGGGCGTGCCTATAAAGCTCTACGACACAGCAGGCTACAGGTACGGCGGGGAAAGCATCGAGCAGGAGGGCATCCGGCGCACGGACCGCATCGTGGACAATGCCCAGCTCATCCTCTACCTGACGGACGCCACCCGCGGGCTGACGGACCTGGACAAAGCCTTTCTGGATTCCCTCACAACCCGGGAGCGTCTGATCTGCATCTGGAACAAATGCGACCTCTCAGACCGGCCGGCGCCGCCGGGGTTCCTGGCTTTGAGCGCCGCCGGCGGCCAGGGCATTCCCGCGCTGCTGGAGGAGATAGCCCGGCGGGCGCTCGAGCATGCGCCGCTGGACTCTGAGGCTCCGATCATCGATTCTCTCCGGCAGAAACAGCTGCTCGAGCGCTCCCTGAGCGCCCTCAAGGACTTCCGCGCCGGCCTGGCCGGGGATTTGTCTGCGGATGTGCTCGCCGTGGACCTGAAAGAAGCCCTGGATGCCCTGGCGGAGATTACCGGCGAGATCACGTCCCAGGATATTCTGGACACCATTTTTTCGTCGTTCTGCGTGGGCAAATAGGCATGGACACTGACGCCATCGTCGTCGGCGGCGGCCATGCCGGTATCGAGGCCGCTCTGGCCCTGGCGAGGCTGGATTTTTCGACTTTGCTGATCACCCAGAACCTGGACTGCATCGGCAAGCTCTCCTGCAACCCGGCCATCGGGGGTTTGGCCAAGGGCAATTTGGTGCGGGAGATCGACGCCCTGGGCGGCCAGATGGCCCGCCTGATCGACGACACCATGATACAGTTCCGCATTCTCAACCGCAGCAAGGGTCCCGCCGTGCAGGCTCCGCGGGCCCAGGCGGACAAGGCCGCCTATGCCCTGCTGGCCAAGCAGGTCCTGGAAAAGGAACCGGGGCTGGAGCTTTTCCAGGACACGGTGGTGGATTTCCTCCTGGACAATGGAAAGCAACGCATATGCGGCGTGGTCACCGAGCGGGGCAACCGCTTTACCGCCAGGACGGTGGTTCTGACCACCGGCACCTTCCTGGAGGCCCGGATTTTCATCGGGGACTACTCCACCCCGTCGGGCCGCCTGGGGGAGCCCGCTGCCGAGGGCCTGGGCGGCAGACTCCGGAAGCTGGGCTTCGAGGTGGGGCGCCTGAAAACGGGCACCCCGGCACGGGGACTGCGCTCCTCCCTGCTCGTGGAACGCATGACGGAGCAGCCCGGGGACGAGCAGATGCTGCCCTTCTCCTTCTCGCGGACCGAAGTAAAACGGCCTTCGCTGCCCTGCTATATCACCTACAGTACCGAGGAGACCCACCGCATCATCGCCGAGAACATCTCCCGTTCCCCCCTTTACGGGGGCAAGATCCGGGGGATCGGGCCCCGCTACTGTCCCTCCATCGAGGACAAGGTGATGCGCTTCCCGGACAAGACCCGCCACCAGATCTTTGTGGAACCGGAGGGGCTTTCCACCGAAGAGGTCTACCTCAACGGCATCTCCTCCTCTTTACCCGAGGAGGTTCAGGCGCGCTTTTTGCGCACCGTCCCGGGGCTGGAAAAGCTGGAGATCACCCGTCCCGGCTACGCGGTGGAATACGACTACCTGAATCCCACCCAGCTGACCCCGGCCCTGGAGACCAAGCGCATCCGCGGCCTGTTCGTGGCCGGTCAGACCAACGGCACCTCCGGTTACGAGGAGGCAGCGGCCCAGGGCTTGCTGGCGGCCATCAACGCGGCCTGCTACCTCCGGAAAAGCCCCCCGCTGATTCTTTCCCGCGCCGAGGCCTATATAGGGGTGCTGATCGACGACCTGGTCACCCTGGGGACCGAGGAACCCTACCGGTTGTTCACTTCCCGGGCGGAGTACCGGCTCTCTTTGCGCCACGACACCGCGGACCTGCGGCTGCTGGAAAAGGGGTATGCCGCGGGGCTGGTCAGCGAGGATGCCCGGGCGGCGCTCATAGCCAAGCGCCGGGGCATCGCCGAGATCAAGGAGCTTCTGCGCCGGAGGTCGATCACCGCGGCCGACCTGAAGCTGGACGCTTCCCTGAGCGGACATCTGGGGCAGAGCTATGAGCAGACCCTCAAGGATCCCCGGGTGAAAATCGCGGACCTAACCGCCCTGGACGAGGCACTCGGCGGCCGTCCCCGCGACTGGCTGGCGGTGAGCGAGCTGGATGTAAAGTATGAGGGCTATATCCGGCGGCAGAGCCGGCAGGTGGACCGCTTTCAGCGCATGGAAGAGCTGCTGATCCCCGAGGGTTTCGACTACACCCGGGCCGCCGGCCTCTCCACCGAAGCCCGGGAGAAATTTAAAAGGATCCGGCCCCTCTCGGTGGGCCAGGCGGCCCGGATCTCCGGGGTGCGCTCCGCCGACCTGGCGGTGCTGCTGGTGCATCTCCGGCGCGGCGGCTGATAAAATGGAAGCCAAAGAGCGACCCGTGGCCCGGAACGTTTCAGGGGTGGACAGTGGGCTGCTGAAACGCGGCCTGCAGGCCCTGCAGATACCGGCCGACCCGGAGCGCCTGGAAGCTTTGACGCGCTACCTCGGCGAGCTGGAGCGCTGGAACCGCACCTTCGGCTTCGTGAAGGCCGAGGGCCGTGACCTGATCGTCCGGCACCTTTTCGACAGCCTGGCGGGCCTTGACGTGCTGCAGGATCTGGGCCGGAACCTGAAGGCGGTTGATGTGGGCTCGGGTGCCGGGTTTCCCGGCCTGCCGCTGGCGGTCTTCCTGCCCGGCTGGAGCTTCAGCCTGCTGGAACGCTCCGTGCGCCGGGCCGCCTTTCTGCGCAATGCGGTTATCCTCTGCAAGCTCGACAATGTCAGGGTCCTGGAGCTCGACCTGAAAGAAGTGAAGGAGAGCTTCGACGTGGTCACCTTCCGCGCCTTTGCTCCCCTGTCCCGGCAGCTTCCTGATTTGCTGCGGATTCTCGCACCCGGCGGGCGGGTTGCGGCCTACAAGGGCAAGAAAGAGCGGATCGAGGCGGAGCTGGCCTGTCTGGGCGGCGAAGGAATCCGGGTGTCCCTGAAAAACCTGTCAGTGCCTTTCCTCGACGAGGAGCGCCATCTGGTGCTGATAAGTGAAAAACCGGGCGGGACCTAAGAGGAGCTCAGGCGGGAGAAGACCTTCATGAGATCATCCTTCTCGATCAGGTCGATAAGGCGGGCTTCCACAAAGGTTTTGGCGGCATCCGAGAACGTGCCGGTGGTCATGCAGATGCCCCTGCCGGCCCGGAGCTCCTTGATGCGCGAGTAGAGCTCCCGCAGCATCAGCTCGCCGATCTGGAGTGAGGTGCGGGCGAAGCGGAAGAGCACAAGTTCGTCCCACTTGGCGGTATGCACCTCTGCCAGGATGTCCAGGTAATCGTTTTTCTGCAGGCTTATGTCCAGGAGCTTGGCGGAAGAGCGGGGAAAGTACTTGGCCGCCAGCTGGCGGCAGAGGCTGACGAACTCCGAGCGGGTGGACATCATGAAGGTCTGGAGGTTGCGGTTTTTATGGATCTCCAGGTACTGGGCCAGAAGCTGGGCGGTGTCCTTGTAATCGCTTTTTACCGCCTTGATGGCCCTCCAGAGCGAGATGGCGGCGGCCATGTTGTTTTGCTTGAGGTGGGCGGCGGCCATCCTGTACTTCAGCTCCAGCTCGATTTCCTCTCCCAGCGGCTCATGGCGGAGCCCGATCTCGAAATCGACAACCGCTTTGTCATAGCGCTTGCTCTTCAGGTGGATGGTGCCCGCGTACAGGCAGGACTGGGCCCCCATCAGGGGATCGGCCCGCAGGTGTGTGAAAACCTTCAGGGCGGGTTCGAAATATTTAAGCTGATACTGGCACTGCCCCAGGTAAAAGAGGGACTTCTTGTCACCGGGCTCGGAATCCAAAACCTTCTGCAGGCAGGCGATGGCCTCCTTGAATTTCTTGTTGTGGTAGAGGCTTAAGCCCAGTGAGCGGTTGGCTGCCAGGTGCTCGGGATTCTGCTGCACCGCCGTCTGCAGGTAGTACTCGGCCTTGGAAAAATTCTTCTGCCGGCAGTCCAGGGTGCCGAGATAGTAATTGGTCTCGAAATCCGTCTCATCCAGGGTGCGGGCGATCATGAAGTTCCGGTAGGCTTCCTGGACATTGCCGATCTTGAAGGCGGAGATTGCGCAGCGCAGGGTGATCTGCTGCTCGTTCAGATCCGGGTTGGTGGCGCAGAGGCGGATGCATTTCTGGTAGTGGCCCAGGGCGTTTTCAAAGTCCGCTTCTTCAAAATAGATATCCGCCAGGGATAAAAGGGCATGAGGGTCATTTGGATTCTGGGACAGGCGCCGGTTGGCCTCCCGGAGAATTCTGTCCCGGCTTTTATGTTTGTGCCGGCCGCGCCTGCGGAACGCGACAATGCTGAGAATGCCCGCAAGGACCAGGGCGATGATTATAAGAGGAACGATGATGCTGCCCATTTTGTGTGTATTATTGGGGCCCGGTCGCTGTTTGTCAAGTTTGGTCCTGGTCGGCTCAGCCGTCTGAGGGCAAAAAACGTTGACAAATACAGGAGTGCGGGATACGATTTAAGCAAAGAGGAGCTGAGTAAGAGGTGAATGAAAAAAATATTGGCATAAAGCTGGCTGACGGCACCTTCTACCCCGTTCTCGAACAGGGATTCGAGGGTCAAAAAAAGCTGGTGGTGACTACGGTCCGGGATAATCAGGACACCGTGCAAATCGACCTCTACCAGAGTGAGAGCGCGGACACCGAGGGCGCCGATTACCTGGGCAGCCTGATCATCGAGAACATCCAGGGCCTTCCCAAGGGAGAGCCGGAGATCGAGGTCGTTGTGGGCCGTGACGAGGAGGGCAATCTCAACGCCAACGCCAACGACCGCTTCACCGGGGAGCGACAGAGCCTGTCGGTAAGCCTGCAATCCCTGGGCGAGGAGAGCCAGTACGAGGTACCGGACTTTGACATCGAAGAGGAGATCGCCCCCGGCCTGGCTCCGGAACCTCCGGAAGCCGAGACCAAAGAGGACCTGATAACCGGGGAAACCTATCCCATCGGCCCCGGAGACCGGCGCAAGGAGCACCTGACCCGCAGGAAGCGGAATCCCCTGCTGCTGGTAACCTTCGTCCTGCTCTGCCTGGTTCTGATCGCCGCCGTGGCCTTTCTGATCTACCGGAGCCTGAACGGCTCTCCCATCCCGCTTCTCCAGGGAGGCGGGCAGACCGCCGCTGTTGAAACCCCTGCGGAGACACCTGCGGAAACACCCGCGGAGACCTCCGCCGAGGCTCCCGCCGCCGAGACACCCGCGGAGCCGGCCCAGCCCCCCGCGCCGCAGACGGAAAAGTTGGGCGGCCTCTGGCACAACATAAAACGGGGCGACACCCTCTGGGATATCGCCGCCACCTATTACCGTAATCCCTGGCTCTATCCCCGCATCGCCAGGGAGAACCGCATCGCCGATCCGGATCTCATTCTTGCCGGTGAGAAACTCTATATCCCTGAAAATTAAGCTTGCCTGTCTGACATTGCTTGCCGCCTTCTCTCTCGTTCGCCTGAGCAGTGAAGACGTCCGAAAGCTGTCCGCTGCTGAGCTCACCCACCGCCTCCGGGAGGCGGATTTTTCATTCCTGAGGGATTCCGGCTTCCTAAACCTGCCGGCAGGGGAGATCCTGGCCCTGGGCGCTGAAGCTCCCTATTATCTCACCTTCATCTACGATCAGCTGGACATGCCGGAGGCGGCCGCAAGGCTGCGCGGCCTGGCCGCGGACAAGAGCCGGGGAGTGTGGCGCGAAGCGGCCAGCCTGGAGCTTTCGACCGCTTTAGTGGAGGAAGGGGAGTTCCGCAAGGTGGAGAAGCTGGCGCGGCGCCTGTTGCGAGCCGGGTCGAGCGGCCTGTTTGGCAGGCAGAGCCGGCGGCTGCTCCTGGAAGCCCTCTACCGCCAGTCCGAGGACCGGGAGCTTCTCCGGCGGCTCGGGGACCTGCCCCCGGAAGAGCTGGATGCCGAACTGCAGCTCTTCGCCGCCGTTGCCGCCTGCCGCCGCGGCCTGCCGGACTGGACCGCTCTCTTCCGGCGCCTGTTTTTCCGGGAGGCCGCCGGGCCTGTGCACCTGCGCGCTATGTCCTTCCTGGAGCTGGAAGAGCGGCGGAAGGGTTTCACCTCACAGGTCTGGGACTGCTTCCGGGCCAAGGCCCTGCTCTACAGGGGCCTTGTCGCGGAGGCGGTGCCTCTTTTGGAAAGCTCCCTTTCCGGGTTGAAGGCGGCGGAGACTGAGCCGGAGCGGCTTATCGCCGAGCTGGGGGCGGCTTATTTCGTCCGGGGGGATCTCCGCAGCGGCGCGGAGTTCCTGCTTGCTCTGGCCGCGGATCCCGGGGCGCCCGGTTTCGAGCTGCCGGCCCTGGAAATGGCGGGCCGCCTCCTGCGCAAGGCGGGAGACACGCTGCAGGCCGCCGCGCTGCTGGGCCGGGTGGCCGCGGAGAGCCCGGATATCCGGCAGCGTGATCGGGCCGCCTGGTTCGTCCTGGATATGGCCTTCAAGCAGGGGGACTGGCGTGCCGTGCTGGCCTCCCTGGCGCCCGGCTGGTCCGATCCGGAATATTTCGCGGATCTGCTGCACCGGCAGACCGGCGCCGGTATGGCGGCGGAATCCTGGGAAGATCTCCGCGCCCTTTACGAGATCTGCAGCCGCCACGGGCCGGAGGATGTGCGGGTCCGCCTGGCCTACCTGCTTGGACGGGGAGCGCAGCTGGGGTTTTTCCGGTTTCCCGGCCGGGAGGCCGAGGACCTGCTGGCCGAAGCGGCCGGCCCTAAAGGGAGCGGCTATTACGCCCTGCTCGCCTGCGCCCAGCTTCCCCGCGGAAATACGCATTTTTGCGGCGATTTACTTTTCCCCGGAAACGACGCGGCCGGGGCCGGGCTGGAGATCTGGGAAACCTACCCGGCTCCGGGTATGAGTCCCCGGGACCTTTGGCTGGCCGGGTTCTTCCATTACGGCCTGGCCCTGACCGGATATGAGAAGATCCTCATCGAAAGCGGTGAGGTGTCGGATCTCCTGCTCTTCAATGCCTCCCGGTGGCTGCGGCAGCAGGGGCATGTGCTGCAGTCGATCCGCCTGGCCGCTTTGCTGGCCGCACGCGGCTCAGTCCAGGAGCCGGCGCTGCTCTATCCCCGGGCCTTTGCCGGCGAGCTGGAAACGCAGGCCCGGCAGGCCGGGATCAGCACGGCCCTGATCTACGCCCTGGTGCGGGAGGAGAGCCATTTCGATCCCCGCATCGTCAGCTCCGCCGGTGCGGTGGGGCTGACCCAGCTGATGCCCGCCACCGCTCAAGATCTGGCGGGCTGGCTGCGCGTGCAGGAAGATCCCGAGGGCCGGGACATAAGAATGGAAGACCGGCTCACGGACCCGGATTTCAACCTGCGGTTGGGAGTGTATCACTTGAACCGCCTCCTGACCCGGGTGGAGGAATCGCCGGCCCTGGCGCTGATGGCTTACAATGCCGGATTGAGCCGGCTGCGGAGCTGGCAGCGGCGTTTCGCCGGGCTGCCCGCGGACCTGCTTACTGAGGCGCTGCCCTATCCCGAAACCCGGGGCTATGTGCAGAAGATCACTGTTTCCGCGGCCGCCTATGCCTCGCTCCTGGCCGGCGTTCCACCGGCGGAAACCGTTCGCTACATCTTCCCCGAACTGAAAGGAATTCAGCCATGACGACTTTGCAGTCTCTGTTCCTGGGCGCTCTCCAGGGGGTGACCGAGTTTTTACCCGTATCCAGCTCCGGGCACCTGCTGTTGCTGCGCCGTATTTTCGGTCTCAGCGAGATCCCGCTCCTCTACGACGTTCTGCTCCACGTTTCCACCCTGGTAGTGATTTTTTTGGTTTTCAGGCGCCGGATCGTCGCCGTCCTGCGAGCTTTGTTTGTGTGGCTGCGCCGGCCGCGGGCCGTTCCAAACGAGGCGGATAAAGACAACCTGACCCTTGCCTGGCAGATCCTTCTGATCAGCGCCGTGACCGCCGTACCGGGGCTGATCATCTCCAGGCTGGAGCCGCAACTGGCCGGCTGTCCCCGGCTGGTTCCGCTGCTCCTCATAACCACCGGTTTGCTGCTCTTCGCCACGGCTTTCGCCCGCGGCGAAAAGGGCACCCCCGACCTGCGCCTGCCGGCGCTGCTTGTGATCGGGCTGGCCCAGGGATTGGGAGTGCTCCCCGGGATTTCCCGCTCCGGGATCACCATCGCCGCGGCCCTCTTCTGCGGCCTGAAGCGGGAGCAGGCCGGTGAGCTTTCCTTCCTGATCGCCATACCCGCCGTACTGGGAGCCCTGCTCCTCCAACTGCGGGAGGCGGGGGACCTGCTGGCCCGGGTGAGCCCGGCCGCTCTCAGCGCGGGTATCCTCTGCGCTTTCGTTGTGGGCCTGCTGTCGCTGCTGCTGCTTCTGCGTCTGGTCCGCAGGGGTCACCTCTGGGTCTTCGGGCTCTACCTGGTGCCCATGGGGCTGGTGATAGCCTTGAGCTTCTGAACAAGCGTTAAAAGGAAAGGCAAAAATGCGCCCGCAGCTGATGATCAGTCTGGTCTGTTTCGCCGTTCTGATGGCCGCAGGATCCTCAGCATGTCCGGGCTCTTTGTGATCGTCATCGGCAGCAAGCTGCCGGCCAATCCCCCGGCCGTATTCTCCGAAGGTAAAATTCCCGATTCGGCTTGCATTACCTAGGCGATCCACGGCGCCGCCGCTGAAATCATCTTGAATTTATCCCTTTCCCCTCTTGTTAAATGAGAATAATCTCAATATACTTAAATGAGAATATGTCCATTTCAAGAAAAAGCAGAGCCACGGCCGACAGGCGGCGGTTGATTCGGCCCGGGGGCTAATAAGGAAAGGAAAAGAGTATGAAGATCGCAATTACGGCAACAGGGCCGGACCTGGACAGCGGCATCGATCCTAAATTCGGCCGCGCGGCCTATTTTCTGGTTATCGACCCGGAGAGCGGGGAATTCGAGGCGCTGCAAAACCCGAACATCGTCCTGGGCGGCGGCGCCGGCATCCAGTCGGCGCAGTTGATGGCCGAGAAGGGAGTTCAGACCGTGCTGACGGGAAACTGCGGTCCCAATGCCTTCCGGACCTTTGCGGCGGTGGGCATCGAGGTGGTCACCGGGATGAGCGGATCCGTCCGGGAGGCTTTGGAACAGTTTAAAACCGGTGCCCGGCGGAGCGCGACGAACCCCAATGTGGTCAGCCATTTTGGCATGGGGGCTGGCGCCGGTATGGGAGGCGGCATGGGCCGCGGTATGGGAGGCGGCATGGGCCGCGGTATGGGAGGCGGCATGGGCCGCGGTATGGGAGGCGGCATGGGCCAAGGCATGGGAGGCGGCATGGGCCAAGGCATGGGAGGCGGCATGGGCCAAGGCATGGGAGGCGGCATGGGCCAAGGCATGGGAGGCGGCATGGGCCGCGGCATGGGGGCTGGCGCCGGCGCACCCGCGGGCGCGCCCGCGGGAAGCGGGATGCAGCCGGCCGCCGGAGTGAGGCTTGTCGCTTATGTGATTGCCGAGAAATGCAGCGGCTGCGCTATGTGTGTGGATGCCTGCCCCCATGGTTGTATTTCCATGGCCGGCAAAGTTGCCCGGATAGACCCGGCCGGCTGCGACGGCTGCAGCCGCTGCCTGGAAATCTGCGGGCCGGCGGCCATTGTGCTGCAAAAGACCGCCTGACCGCGAGGAGTTGACCAGAATGAAAATAACAGTAGCAAGCGGCAAAGGCGGAACAGGAAAAACGACCTTTGCCGTAAACCTGGCCTACTCCCTCGCGGAGCGGGGGGAGAAAGTCCGCCTGCTGGACTGCGATGTGGAGGAGCCGGACGATCACCTCTTTTTAAATCCCCGTTTCAGTTTGAACACACCGGCAATCGTCAGAAAACCGGTGCTCGATCCCGCTAAATGCACCGGCTGCGGGAAATGCGGTGAAGCCTGCAACTACAATGCCATTGCCGTTGTTAAGGGCAAGGTGCTTATCTTCAATGAGCTTTGCCATTCCTGCGGCGTCTGCTCCTATGTCTGCCCGGAGGGAGCCTTGCGGGAAGAGCCCTACAGCATCGGCACCGTTCAGGCGGCGCTGGATGAGACGGGCGGCCCCGGTTTTCCCTTTGTCCACGGCATGCTGAATATCGGTGAAGCCCTGGCGCCGGCGGTGGTTCGGGAAGTGAAGAAGTACCTCGATCCCGAAGCGGTCAACATCATCGATGCTTCCCCGGGCACGAGCTGTCCGGTGGTGGAAGCCGTGCAGGGCGCGGATGTTGCCGTGCTGATCACGGAGCCGACCCCTTTCGGGCTGAACGATCTGAAATTGGCTGTGGGTTTGACTTTAAAGATGAAGGTTCCCACGGGGATTGTGATCAATCGCTCGGACGGCAGGGACGAGATTATCGAAAAATACGCCGAGGCGGTCGGTGTTCCCATAGTGGGAAGAATTCCTTTCAAACGCGAGTATGCCGAGAGCTATTCCAGGGGAGAGATCCTCGCCGCCTCCTTTGCCGAGCTCAGGGAAAATTTGCTTGCTGTTTACGAAGAGATCGGCAAATTAAACGGCGGGCCGGTTCCGGACGTTCCGGAAGAGGACGAGGTCTCTGTGGCGGGGAAATCGTCTGCCGCCAATACCGGGAAAGCGGCCCGGGAGAGCTGCAGGGAAATCGCGGTAATCAGCGGCAAGGGCGGAACGGGCAAGACAACGATTGTCGCTGCGCTGGCGCTGCTGGCCGACAACAAGGTGCTGGCCGACAACGACGTGGACGCCGCGGATCTGCATCTGCTGCTTGCGCCGGTCACCTACGAGGCGCACGACTTCATAGGCGGAAAAAGCCCCAGCATAGATCCGGCCAGGTGTACCGGCTGCGGGCTGTGCGCCGAGAATTGCCATTTTGATGCCATCATTGCGGACGGAGCCCACACAATCAACGAGCTGGCCTGTGAGGGCTGCGGGCTCTGCGGTTATGTGTGTCCGGCTGAGGCGATCGATTTTCACGACAATATTACGGGAAAGTGGTATTTTTCCGAGACCCGTCATGGGCCCATGGCCCACGCCCGGCTGGGCATTGCCGAAGAAAACTCGGGCAAGCTGGTCACCCAGGTGCGCAAGCGGGCAGCCGACCTGGCGCAGGAGCGCGGCCTCGGCAAGATCCTTGCCGACGGCCCTCCGGGAACGGGCTGTCCGGTGATCGCCTCGGTTTCAGGGGTGGATCTGGTGCTGATCGTAACCGAACCGACGGTATCGGGTGTCCATGATATGCAGCGGGTGCTTGCCCTTTCCGCCCATTTCGGCGTTCCCGCCCTGGTGGTTGTCAACAAGGCCGATCTGAACGAGGCGCAGGCTCAGAGGATAAAACAGCTGACCGCGGAAGCGGGCTCCCGGGTTATCGGAGAGATACCCTTCGACCGGAACGTAAACGAGGCCCTGATGAACGGGAAAACCATCATCGAGCACGGCCGGGGACCCGCCCTCGCGGCCGTGCAGGCGCTGTGGGATGCCCTGAAGCAAGAGGCCTTCTGATTCTAATCTTGCCTTGAAGCAGTTCCGCGGCTGTTTCAAGGCTGTTCGGAGACGGGGTCTAGGAGTTTTTCACTATATCTTCATACGCGGCGATAAAGGCATCGTTTTCCGAGCTTGTGCCCACGGATACCCTGATATGGCCCGGAGCCAATTGGCTCGAGATATCCGCGACCAATACGCCGCGCTCCTCGAGTTGTGCGGCTATTTCCGGCCTCCGGGTGTGAACGAGCAAAAAGTTGGCAGCGCTCGCATAAACCTCGGCGCCCAGTGCCGCGGTTTCCCGCAGCAGCCTCTCTCTTTCCTCGATTATCAGGCCGGCGTTTTTCCGCATATAGGACGGAGAACTCAGCGCCTCCACAGCCGCCTGCAGGCTTGCCCGGGGAAGAGAGCTCTGGAATGAGGAAAGGCCTTCCAGGAAAAGTTGGCCGGCAATGAGGTAGCCGATGCGAGCCCCGGCCAGGCTGAAGGCTTTGTCCAGTGTCCTGGTAATCGCGAGATTCGGGTGATTGCGCACCAGGATTGCGAAGCTCACCCCTGAGAACTCGAAATAGGCTTCATCAATAACCAGTAATGTACCGCTGTTTGCGAGAACGGCCTCAACCGTCCGCCGTTCGAGAAGAGCTTTGCCCGTGGGGTTGTTCGGATTGTCTATGATCACCAGCGCCGGATCCTCGAGCTCTTCCAAAAGGATTTCCGGTGTCAGGTGGAACTCCGGAGCACTCAGACGGATGCTGACCTGCCGGGCTGCAAACCGCCTGGCCGCGTGAACGGTTGGCAGAAAATTCGGACTCGGCATGACTACCTTCCTGCCGCCGGAAAAGGAGTGCAAGATTTCCCGCAGAAGCATGTCGGAGCCGGGGCCCGCCACGATATGCCTGTCAGGGACTCCCGCGTAGTCGGCCAAAAGGGCTCTCAGGTGCTCGAGGTCTTTTTGTTCGGCGTAACGATGCAGCTTACCCGAACCCCTGCGGGCAGCCTGGACAATGGCTTGCGGGGGCGGATAGGGCATTTCGTTCATGTCCAGGCGAACAAGCGGGTTCAGCAGCGAACCTCCATTTTCAGGATCTCCTTGCGGCCTACCGTCACCTCCGTGTACCCCGCCAGGGCCTGGTCCAGCTCGTAATCCCCCGTGTCGACCCTTAAGGCTTCCAGCTTCATCAGCTTGTCCCGGGTTCCCACGACGATGATGTTCTTTTTGCCCACCTGACGTATCACCTCGGGCGTGAACTGTTTGCTGCCCCGTCCGAAGATGAATCCGTTACCGCCTATGGGAGTGACGATAATTGTCCTCTTGTCGAACTCCTGAAACAAACTCAGGATTTGCTTCTCGCCGATATCCGTGCCGACCAGCCGGCCGCCCGCCAGGGCATCCACACCCAAGAGGGTTTTTTCTACTCCTGCTTCGTCGGCCACTGCCTGGACGGTTGTTCCGGGGCCCAGCAGGTACAAGGTATCCCGGTCCATGCTCTCGCTGATACAGCGGGCGATTTCCTGCTTGCTCTCCGCAGCAGTTGCGCTGGTATTCGAGCACTCCTTGCCGCCCTGCAGGTATTTCTTGACTGCGGGTACGAGCAGATAACCGTACAGCTTCGAGGCCAGCCTGTTTTCCCGGAAGGCTTTTTCATCGATATCCAGTACTTCCTCTTCCAGCGTGGATGCTCCCGTGATGAAGGCGTCGACCATCTCGGCCGCGGCTCTGGCGCTGAAGGCAAAAACGGCGCTGAAAACCTTGACTCCGGAAGGCACGGCCACCACGGGTATGGCAAGGCCGACGGCATCATAGATATCTCTGGCCGTGCCGTCACCGCCCACAAAGATCAGCAGCTCGATCCCCTTTTTCAGCATCTCGCCGGCAATTCTTTTGGTATCCTCTGCGGATGTCTGCTCCGCCACGCTGCCGGCGACCGCGGAAGTTACAGCGCAGCCCTGAAGGTATTCAGCACCCATCCGGCCCGGAGCTGAGAGCAGATCGATATCCTCTTTTTTCCTGATGCGTTCGAGCAGGTCCTTTGTTCTTGCCGGGGTGACCGGTCTGGCACCCAGCTTCAAGGCGCGTTCGTATGACCCGCCGTCGGTCCCTTTCAACCCCACGCTGCCGCCCATGCCCGCTACCGGGTTTACGATGAGCCCGATTTTTTTCTTCATATTCCCTTTGTCTCCTGATTGTTATTCCCGCTGCGTAATCATCAGCGCCGAGATCTCTTTCATTTCCGCGATAATGCTCTCCATATGCTTGAAATTACGAATATATTCCAGGCAGCGTTCTGATTGTTCCTCCGTCAAAGAGCGGGTGATGGTTTTGCCGTTTTGTTTTCTTGTCCAGATATGGTAAGGCCCGTGCTGCAATTGCCCGGTTTCTTTGCAGCCGCAATTCGGCTTGCCGCATTTGCGGTAGAGAGACATAACCGTGCCGTTGCAGATGTAGCCGATCCGTGTGAGTTGTTGTTGCAGTTCGCCGTATTTCTGCATCAGTTTTTCGCGTTCAGAATTTGTGGCAGCCATAATTTTTAAGTATAAACAACTTAAAGAAACACAATCAATAGGGTTCCCCGGAGCTTAAGCGGCAACGCATCCCGCCGGCCGGCGCTGCCGTAAATTACCTGCAAAGCCAGCATTGCTTACGCCCGGCCCCGGAAATTCCGATACCAAATCTAGGGGGAAATAATTTGCGTCAAGAACAGCCGAAAAGAGCCTGGGTGCTCGCAGCCTGCCTCTTCCTGCTGGGAGCGGTCCTGCTGCTCTCCCTGGCCAGCCACCTGAGCGGCCGTCCCGGCCTGCTCAGCCTGCCGGGAAAATTCCTCTTCGACAGCTACCTGTGGCCTTCCTTCTTCGTGCCGGTGTACCTGCTGATTCTGGCCGGGATGCTGCTGGCCAAGGTCTTTCCGGGCCGGCGGCTTTTGGTGCTGAACCTGTTCATTCTGCCCTTCCTGACGGTGACGGTCTTTCAGAAAGTGGTCTTAAGCGGCCGCATCCCCCCATCCTGGCTGCCCGACCGGCTGATCGCCGCCCTGGGCCGGACCAGCGCCGCCCTGCTGCTCCTGCTGCTGATATTTGTAGAGATCCTGGCCATCTTTCTGCTGGGCAGCCGCGGCTTCCGGCGGGAAGCCTCCGCCGAAGCGGGCGGGCAGGCAGGCGCCGAAGCCAGGCCGCGGCAGAAAGCGAAGCGGGCAAAAAGGCGCCCCTCCCTTACCGGAGAGGACCTGCTTGTTCACCAGGCGCAGCAGGCTGCGGAACAGGCAACCGGCAACCCCGGCATGGATGAAGCGGCCGTCCTGGAAGAGCTGGAGCCGGCGTTGCCCGGGGCACCTGGAGTACACAAGGCAGGCCCACAAGTTCAAAGCCAAGGTTACGCCTTCCCCGTCCAGGGCCTGCTCAAGGACTATGCCGACGGCGAGTACTGGCAGATAGACGACGACACCAGGCATGCCGCGGAAGTGCTCATGTCCACCCTGCAGGAGTTCAACATCAAAGCCGAGGTCACGGGCATCCGCAAAGGCCCGGTGATCACCATGTTCGAGGTCCTGCCCGCCCCGGGAGTCAAGATCTCCCGGATCGTCAACCTCTCGGACAACATCGCCCTGCGCCTGGCGGCCTCCCGGGTGCGGATCGTGGCGCCCATACCGGGCAAGCATGCCGTGGGCATCGAGGTCCCCAACAAGAAGCGCGCCATTGTCAGCTTCAAGGAGATGGTCACTTTGCAGGATTTCCAGAAGAGCAAAATGGAAATCCCCATCGCTTTGGGCAAGGACATCTCCGGGGAGGCCCATATCGTGGACCTGACCCAGATGCCCCACCTGCTGATCGCCGGCGCCACGGGCTCGGGGAAGTCGGTGTGCGTGAACTCGATCATCTGCTCCATCCTCTACGGCAAGTCGCCCCAGGACGTGCGCTTCATGCTCATCGATCCCAAAATCGTGGAGCTGAAGATCTATAATGATATTCCCCACCTGCTCACGCCGGTTATCACCGAGCCCAAGCGGACTTTTCAGGCCCTGCAGTACTGCCTTATGGAAATGGAGCGGCGCTACTCGCTGCTCGACAACCTGGGAGTCCGGGACATCCATTCCTACAACCGGAAGGCCCGGCGGGCCAAGGCGACCGTTCCCCACCTGCCCTACTGGGTGATCATCATCGACGAATTTGCGGACCTCATGGCCACCTCCGGGAAGGAGATGGAAGCCACCCTGGCCCGCATGGCGGCCATGGCCAGGGCCGTGGGGCTGCACCTGGTGCTGGCCACCCAGCGGCCCTCCATTGATGTCATCACCGGGCTGATCAAGGCCAATATTCCCTCCCGGATCGCCTTCATGGTGGCCAGCAAGTTCGATTCCCGCACCATTCTGGACTCGGTGGGGGCCGAGAAGCTTCTGGGCCGGGGGGACATGCTCTTTTCCGCCGCCTGGGACCCCATACCCATGCGCATCCAGGGGGCCTACCTGGCCGAGGACGAGGTCAGGGCGGTGACCGACCATGCCCGCACCCTGGGCGAGCCGGATTACCTGGACGAGGAGCTTTTCTACATGGAAGAGGAGGAGTCCTACAGCGGTCAGGGGGGGGAGGATCCCCTCATGGACAAGGCCCTGGAGATCGTTCTGCTGGCCGGCAAGGCCTCGGCATCCTATCTGCAGCGGCGGTTAAAAATCGGCTACAACCGGGCCGCCCGTCTCGTGGAGGAAATGGAGATGCGGGGCATCGTCGGGCCCGCCCAGGGCTCGAAGCCCCGGGAAATTATTCACGTTCCCGACAGGGGCTGACCGGAGGGCCGCCCGGGCTATAGCCTGTCACCGCGAATTATGCTATGATCAATCCGGCTGTAACAGGGAGGGATTGAGTATTTTGGCGGGAAGAGAAGTAAAGGCAAACCGTTTCGCTTACAGGATACTGCGCTGGCTGTTCGGCAAGACGGTATCTTATTCCTACCAGGTGCGGGGGGAGAATCGTGAGCTGATCCGCACGCTCAAGCCCCCCTATGTCCTTTTAGCCAATCACAACAATTTCTGGGATCCCTTTTTCATTACCAGCATCATCTCCGATCCGATCTATTTCATTACCTCGGACATGCATTTTCACAACCCGGTGCGGCGCTGGTTTCTGCGTGCCGTGGGCGCCATTCCCAAGACAAAATTCGTTTCCGACCTGGAGACCATCAAGAATATCATGCGGGCCAAACAGGGCAACGGAATCATCGGCATCTTCCCGGAGGGCCGGCGCAGCTGGGATGGGCATTCTTTGCCCCTGCTCTATTCCACCGCCAAGCTGGTCAAGCTCCTGAAGATCCCCGTGATCGTCCTCTTGCTCAAGGGAGCCTATCTCTCCCGGCCCCGCTGGACGAACAGCAAACGCCGCGGCAAGGTGCTTATCAGCTTCAAGATGGGCTTTACCGGCGAGGAGGTTCACTCGCTGCCGGCGGACACGATATTCAAGCGCATGAGCCAGCTCCTGCGCTACAACGAGTGGGATTTCCAGCGCCAGCACATGATCCCCTTTTTAAGTCGCCGCCGGGCTGAAACATTGGAGCTGACACTGTTCATGTGTCCCCACTGCCGTTCCCTGGGGCGCCTCCGCTCCCGGAAACACCGCTTCTCCTGCCGCAGCTGCGGCTACAGCATCCAGGTCAACCAGTACGGTTTCTTCGAGAAGCTCTCCGATGACTTCTATTTCGAGAATATCCGCGATTGGAACCTCTGGCAGCTGGAGGAGCTGGAGAAGATTCTGAGTGCCAAAAAAAATGAACACTCGACTGAGGAAATCTTCAAGGATCGTCAGGTGTGGCTCTACCAGGGACAACGCAGGAATCCCCTCAAAAAGCACCATTTCGGCAACTTGGGCCTTTATATCGACCGCCTGGAGTTTCGTAGCCTGAAAGGCGACCGGCTCCGCTTCCCCATCGCCGAGCTTGAGGGCATCAATGTGCAGGACGGGGAGCGGCTGGAGTTTTATCATGGGGACAGCGTCTACCGCTTCAGCTTCACGGGCGAGCGGGTATCGGCTTACAAGTGGCTTAATGCGCTGTTCCTGCTGAAGGATGAGAAGGCGGTGGCCTAAAAAAATATGGGCCCACAGGGACTTGAACCCCGGACCAACGGATTATGAGTCCGCCGCTCTAACCAACTGAGCTATGGGCCCGCTAGGCATAAAATTGCAGAAAAACAAACTCCTGTCAAGAACGGAGGCAGGCAAAAAAAAGAGCCCGGCCGCTGGCAGCCGGGCATTCTCCAACACCGCTTAAAGTCTATTCGACCTGAATCGCCTCCACGGGGCAGTCCTCCGCAGCTTCCTTGACGGCGTCTTCCAGGTTGGCCGGTACTTCAGGGTTGGTAACTTCGGCGACATCGTCACCCAGGGTGAACACGTCGGGTACACTGTCCGTACATAAACCACAACCGGTGCAAAGATCGGCATCAATGCTTACCTTCATTTGTGACTCCTTTGCCTCTTAGTGTAAATATCAGGGCTTCGCTTTAACAGCCACGCTGGAGCGGTTTGCCCACGACCCTCTCCCCCAGGGTCATTTCAGGGGGAAAAAGCGCCTACAGGGTAGCGTATTATCGGTCAGACTTCAAGCTCACAGCCGGTTCTTTTAACAAAAAGTACCTATTTGCCCCAAGTGGAGTTGACACAGATTGATATATAATTATTGTAGCAGTTAAATCGAGAATTAAACTAGGAGGAGCAGTATGATTGCGCTCTTGATCGGTATAATTTTAGTTCTCTTCGCCTTGTATGCCGTGCTTCCTTTTTCCTGGGCCATC
>Ga0272442_10002776_pt1 | contig 25051 bp, 23 predicted proteins | sample SSMForm2O_FD_200262 | JGI IMG/M metagenome (GOLD analysis project Ga0272442, IMG submission 200262) | Marine sediment archaeal communities from Little Sippewissett salt marsh, Falmouth, MA, United States - SSM-Form-2O | ecosystem: Environmental > Aquatic > Marine > Wetlands > Sediment ... | reverse complement strand
CAGCCCGCAGACAGCAGCACTGCCTGGCCCGAGACCCTGAGCCAGCCTGCAGCCAGGCCTTTTCCAGTTGCAATTCAGTATGTTGTCAAGCCGATCTATTGATGCAACTTGATTGTATTACGGGTGGAAAACTTTGTCAAGAGAACAATAATCGCTCCAAAGGCGGTTTAAACAGGATATAACGGCATACCGTTGATTTAATCCGGGGATTGTTCCGGCCACCTCTGCTTGGAAAGGCCCGCCGTTCAGGATGATTTTCAAATGAAAGCAGCACAGCCGGGACGTTTTCAATCCGCCGAATCCAAAACTGTTGGAATTATCCTGGACAAATTGTATATTAATGTGAAATGGACAGTTATGGCACAAACACTACGAATCACTGCAGCATGCATCCGGATCGAGCCGCTGTGGCAAGTTGCCCCGGCTGCGGAGAATATTTCTGCAAAGAATGCCTTGGCCAGAGCGGCTACTGCCCGGCGTGCAGCTCGACTGCCGAAAGGTTCATGGAAGGTTTCTCGGGCGCACTGGCCCGTTGGGAAGCCAAGTTACACAATCCGGAAGTCAAAAATTACGGCAATCCGCCATCCAGAGGTAAAATACTCAGCTTACCCAGAATTATCGCTGTTCTCCTGTTGGTGGGAGTGGGATACTCTTCCCTGCATTTTATCACTAATTACCACCTGTATCTCGGCGAGATGTTTCTCAACCAGGGGAATTTGCTCAAAGCACAGCACCATCTCGAGCAAGCCGCCGATGACGACCCCGAAAACGCCGATCTGCAATATATTCTGGGAAACATATATTCCCGGCAGGGTAATATGAATGATGCCGTGCTGGCTTACAGGGTATGTCTCGGCCTGGACAGCTTGAATGCCAGCGCGATGAACAACCTCGCCTGGACCTATACCCAGCTGAGTGTCAACCTGAACGAGGCCCTTGCTCTGAGTAAAAACTCGGTGGAGATCGAGCCGGACAACGCCAATTACCTGGACACGTTGGCTGAAATATATTATTTGAAAAAAGAATATTATCGGGCGCTGACCTATATCCGCAAAGCGGTTGACCTGAACCCGCCCAATATTGAATATTACCGGAGAAAGATGGAAAAGATCAAAAAGCTGGCCTATGGCCAGGGACGGCCTCTAGAAGTTTAGCAAAGCTGTCAGTTAAAATCCAGGCTCCAGAGAAATCAATGTAACCGGAGGGATAGCATGAAAGAGAAAGTGGAAAAAGTGATTGAAGGAATCCGTGGATATCTTCAGGCCGACGGCGGCGATATTGAACTGGTCGGGATCACGGAAGATAATATAGTACAGGTTCGTCTCAAGGGAGCCTGCGCGGGATGCCCTGGTGCCGCGATGACACTGAAAATGGGCGTGGAAAGGGTTCTCAAGGAAAACATCCCTGAAATTAAAAGTGTCGAGGCAGTCTGAATCGTCGCTGAAGGCCTATTTCCGAAAATGTGTGAGCGGAGTTCATATCTCTATCAGAGCCGATAATAACCAAGCGGTGGAGCATGCCAAGATGAGGGTTAAATTCACTGAAGTTATGACCATGGCTGAAACGGCAAAGGCAGGCCCGGAGGCCAGGAAGGTGATCGAAAAGTATTTCGGCAAAGACTGTTTCTCCTGTCCCAGCTTTTCGGTTGAGCCTTTGTTCATGGGTGCGCGAATGCATGCGGTGGATCTGAAACGGCTGTTGAAAGACCTGAACAGCGCAGCCTGAGAAGCCCACAGCCGAAACTTTTCCGCTGTATTTGCATGACAGTCCGATGACCGGGCGCACGGCAGTTGAACAACCGTGCTGTATGATGCAGCCATAATTCCCCGAGCTGAAAGTACCGGAGGCGATGGAAACCCGAAGTGAAAGCCAGGCAAACGGCAATACAGGAAAAAGCACGGTTCCGGAAACCCGGGCCAGAGACCGCAAGCTGGGCGACGAGTGGGTGGACTGGGACGGCAGCCTGGAGGACAGTCAGGGGAACCTGGACGAGGATCAGCGGGTTTTTATCGGTTTCGCATTCCTGTGCCTGCTGGCGCTGATAGCAGCGGCTTTCATTTTTTTCTACATGATCTATCCCAGGCTTGAAGGCTGGCATCACCTGCTGACCAAAGGCGTGCTGACTGTTTTGATATTATGCGGCAGCGTGGTTGTGCTCTGGTTCGTCTCGATTTCTCTGCCCCTGCTCACCGGTATCCGTCTTCCCTGGCGGATGAAATTCGTACAGAAAACTCTCAATCTCCTGGTGCCGATGACACTCCGGCTGGGCAACCGGTTCGGTATCAGCCGCGACCGGATGAGCAATTCTTTCATTAAAGTAAGCAATGCGCTCGTGCGCAGCGCCAGGCTGAATAAGGACCCCGGCCCTTTGATGATTCTCCTGCCCCGCTGCCTCACCCCCCAGATGCGCAAAAGCGTCCAGGCATTGGGAGACCGTTACGGCTGCCTGGTGCATATCGTGCCCGGAGGCGAGCTTGCCCGCAAGCTTATCCGCGAGAACAACCCCAGCCGGATCATCGCCGTGGCATGCGAAAGGGACCTGCTCAGCGGCATCCAGGACGTTGCCCCTGTGATCCCGACATTCGCCGTACCCAACTGCAGGCCCGAAGGACCGTGTAAAAACACGGTGGTTGATATCAAGTGTATCGAGGAAGCGTTGATCCTGTTTTCCCCCCGAGCAGAAAAGTTAGATGCCGCGGGTTGAAAAAGACTCCAGATTTTCAGGCCGCCCCTGCCATTTCCCTTCATACACAGAGTCAAGCAACGCCGTGAAAAGGATCATAATAAAAGGCGCTCGCCAGCATAATTTGAAAAATATCGATCTCGAACTCCCGCGGAACAAGCTTGTCGTGGTCAGCGGGGTGAGCGGATCAGGCAAGAGCTCCCTTGTTTTCGATACGCTGTACCAGGAAAGCAGGCGCCGTTTCCTGGAAACCCTGCCGACCTATGTCCTTCAGTTCATGGAGCGTATACCGCGCCCGGACGTGGACGAGCTGATCGGCCTGAGCCCGGCAGTGGCAGTGGAACAGCGCAACCCGGTAAACACCTCCCGAAGCACTGTGGGAACGATCACCGAGATCTACGACTACCTTCGCCTGATCTACGCCCGGGCCGGAGTAGCAACCTGTCCCGGATGCAGCCGCAAGGTCCAGCCGGACTCGCCGGAATCGGTCTGCGAAACACTTTTCAACAGCTATCACAACTGCCGGGCGACTATTACGTTCCAGCCTGCCCACTCGGATAAGATCACAGCCGAAACCCTGCGTGAAAGCCTCCTGGCCCTGGGATTCATCCGCCTGGTCAACGCACAAAGTGGTGAAGTGTTTCGCTTAAGCGATCAAAACCAAGCCGCCGGGTTCGATCTCTCCGAGCCGCTTCACGTGGTGGTGGACAGGGTAAAGATCGTGCCGCAAAACCGGGGCCGGGTTGCCGAAAGCCTGGCTGTCGCATTCAGCCACGGCGAGGGCTTTCTTAACGTGTTTATCGACAGTGCAGTCAAGCCTCTCATCTTCAGTCAACGTTATCATTGTGCACCCTGTGACCGTTATTTCCCGGAACCCGCGCCCAACCTCTTCTCTTTCAACAACCCGTATGGGGCTTGCGCCACCTGCCGCGGCTTCGGCAATCTTCTGGATTACGACCTTCGCCTGATCGTGCCGGATGAGGATCGCACACTGGCCGACGGGGCTCTCGATCCATGGACCAAGCCGCGCTACGAGGGCCGCAGGGTGAAGCTCAAAGCCCTCTGCAGCGAAAGAGAAATCGATATGCACGCACCCTGGCGCGAGTTGCCCGAACACGCCAGAGACCTTCTGCTTCAAGGCGATTCCTCTTTCGAGGGCCTGTTGACCTTCCTGCACCGCCTCGAGAGGAAAAAATACAAGCAGTACATCCGTTTCTTCCTGCGCAGCTACAAGAGCGAGCGCACCTGCCCGGACTGCGGCGGCAGCCGCCTGAGAAACGAGGCGCAAAACGTGCTGGTGGCGGGAGAGACTGTCTCGGCTCTTGCAGGGATGAGTATCGAGCTGCTGCGGGAACATTTCGCCACTCTGGGCAAGAAACTCACCCCGAGCCGCTGCCGGGCGGTCGCCGAACTGATCGGAGAAATCAGCTCGAGGCTCGATTTCATGCTCGAGGTCGGCCTGGGCTATCTGACCCTTTCCCGCCTGACCCGCACCCTTTCAGGCGGCGAGTACCAGCGGATCATGCTCACGCGCCTCCTAGGCAGCGGGCTTACCGACACTCTGTTCGTGCTTGACGAACCCACGATCGGCCTTCACCAGCGAGACACCAGACAGTTGGTGGCTGTGCTGCACCACCTGGTGAGCCGCGGCAACAGCCTGCTGGTGGTGGAGCATGACCGGGAGGTCATCGGCTCTGCAGACCACGTTGTGGAGCTCGGTCCGGGAAGCGGCGAACAGGGCGGGCGGGTGCTGTTCAGCGGCCGGGTGAAAAAATTTTTGTCCACCCGGAGCGCCACCGCGCGTTATGTGACAAACCCCGAGATGGCGAAAAAAGAAAAAGCAAAGTCTGCCAGAAAATATATCATCCTCCGCGGAGCAGGCCTTCATAATCTCAAGGGAATGGAGACGAAATTCGGCATCGGGCTTTTCAACTGTGTAACCGGTGTAAGCGGAAGCGGGAAGAGCAGCCTGGTGATGGGTGTATTGAAGCCTGTGGTGGAAGCTGCTCTTCCAGGCACGGGCCGCAGGGAGCGCCAACTGGAGGCAGTAACGGTTGAGAACTGCGGGCATCTCCACGGTGTGGTGCTGGTGGACCAGTCTCCTATCGGCAAGACACCGCGCTCGAATCCGATTACTTATATCAAGGCTTTCGACCACGTGCGCAGGCTTTTTGCCGACACAGCGACTGCCAGGCGCCTGGGTCTTGCACCGAGCGAGTTTTCTTTCAACACGCCCGGCGGACGCTGCGAGCTTTGCAAGGGGGCGGGCTTCGAGATGATAGACATGCAGTTCATGGCGGATGTGATGGTGCCGTGCGAGGCCTGCGAGGGCAAGCGATTCGCCCCGCGCGCGCTCGGCGTGGCCTATCGGGGAAAAACAATCGACCAGGTGCTCGAGATGAGTGTCAACGAGGCGATAGCATTTTTCTCCGACCAGGCCGGCATTGGCAAGCCGCTCTGGGTGCTTCAGTCTGTGGGGCTGGGTTATCTGAGGCTCGGCCAAAGCGCGACCACGCTTTCCGGAGGAGAAAGCCAGCGGCTCAAGATAGCCCGCCAACTGATCGAGGGCGGCTCCGGCAGATCGCGTCACGGAAAACTTTATATCCTGGATGAACCGACAACCGGACTCCACGCCGTGGAAGTCAGCAAGCTCCTTCGTGTACTGGACCGCCTGCTGGAGGCCGGCAACACGGTAATCGTGGTGGAACACCATCCCGAGGTGATCGCCCACGCCGACTGGATCGTGGACCTGGGCCCGGAAGGCGGCGAAGCCGGGGGAAAGGTAGTGGTTCAGGGGCCGCCGGAAACCGTGGCCGCCTGCAGCGAAAGCCATACAGGAGCCATACTCGCCCGGATGCCTGCATTCAATTCCGCCCGGGCTTTCCGCCCAGCAGCGCAACGCAAGATTCAAGGGCCGCCTGAGCAGAAAAGACCGGGCAAAAAGAATGCTCGAACATCTTTCCATTCAAGTAAAATTTCTTGACAGATCAAAATCACGGTACAATTATCAACCTGAGTGAATATTTGCCCTGTCCGTATCGTCTTATAATTTAAAGCGATGACCAACACTTTGTGAAAGCACTTTCACTTTCAAGCGCTTCTTGGAGCCACCCATGAAAGCCGGATTGTTTATCCCCCTGCTGCTTATTCTCCTAGCTTTTCCAGTGGCCGGCCAGGATGAGGCCGTTTCCGAGGACTACGAGGGTCTGCTGGAAAGAGACGACATTACCGCCCGGATGCGCGGCGGCGACCTGGAAATCACAGCGACCATCATGGACGAGCGGATCATCCGCTACGCCACCAAAGAGATGAGAGATCATCTGAGCAAGCTCAAAGAGGACTACCTGTCCGATAATATGAACTACGATCCCGATGATCCGAAAAGGCCGATACCCTGGCTGGTGACTTTCCGCGCATTGGGCCAGGAAATAAGGTACGAGCCCCATGAGGTGGTAATCTATAATTACGGCCAGGAATACAGGCCCGTGGATATCATTCCGGTCTCTCCGGCTTTCAACTCCAAGGTCGCTTATATCAGAAGACCGCCCTTATCGGCGATCTACCTTTTTGACCGCAGTATCGACCTCAACAGCCGTGAACTGGTGATTACCTATTACAACGCCCTGTTTTTCAACAACTGGCTCCGGGTGATCGAAAGAGTTAACGAGGCCAAGACCCAGTACGAGATTTTCCGGGCAAGGCAGGAAGAAAACTGACAGCAGGCATTGCTGCTGCGTAAATAGAAAGATCGTTTTCCGGATTTAGCCCCCCGGGGACTTGTTTTTCCACAAGTTCATTACGCAGGATAAGAAAATACCCTGGCCGGCGGCCTGTTAGCAGTTATCTCCCAAAATATTGATTTCTTTTGGCAAACCTGCCAATTTACCTCACTCAATACAATCCAGCCAGGTCTGTCTGGCACGATTTTGCCGCCTGTCTTGCGTCACGGCGGCGGCATGAGTAATTTTTTCTTTAAAGGAAGCTGAAATTTGCGGATGTCAAAGCCGAACCCGAATAATGAATGGAGTTTTGTTCTCCACGGTGTGGATAAAACCGTCTCGCTCGCCCGGGAGATTGCCGGAGTGATCGACAAGCCCGGAGTAATGGCTTTTTTCGGCGGTCTGGGATCGGGTAAAACCACTTTTATTCAGGCCCTGGGCGCCGCTCTGGGGCACACCGGCGCGATTAGCAGCCCGACCTACACCATAATTAACCGCTATGACAGCGGCCGTGTCCCGCTTGTGCACGTGGATTGCTACCGGATTGAAGAGGAAAGCGAGCTGTACGAGATCGGGCTGGACGAAATTTTTACCGGCGAGAGTCTCGTGTGCGTGGAGTGGTCTGACCGGGCTTACGGGCTTTTGCCGCAATCGAGGCTTGAAATACATTTGAGCAACGAGGGCCGGGCGCAACGCGGGGTGAAAATCCGCATGCTGGGCGATATATGGCCCCGGTTGCGCTTGAAAATCTCTCTCTGGCTGGAAAGGAATCTCTGAGGACTGATGGCCGGACCGCTTTTGTGCATCGACACATCCACTCCCGTTGGCTCTGTGGCTCTCGTGGACAGGGGGGGAACTGTGGCAAGCCGCACCAGAAAGGATCAGGCGGCGCAGGCCGAGAGGCTTTTCTCAACGGTTGAAGAGCTGATGGCCGCCTCCGGTGTGACTTTTCCCCAGCTCTGCGGTGTGGCCGTTGCCTCCGGGCCGGGCTCTTTCACCGGTTTGCGAATTGCCGCAAGTACGGCAAAAACACTGGCCTGGGCCACAGACAGGCCCCTGTATGCAGCAGGCTCGCTGGCAGCGCTCGCTTTTGGCGCAGAGGGCAGCGGGGTTCCTGTGTGCGCAACATTCGATGCGGGTCAGGATGAGCTCTATGCCGCCTGTTATCTCTGGCGGCCCGGCTCCGGCCAGGCCCGGGAGCTTTTGGCCCCATGCACCCTGGGTGTCGAAAAGCTTTGCAGCCTGCTTCCCGGCCTTGCCCGCCAGGGGAAAATAATCTGCCTGGGACAGGGATTCAGAAAGCGGGAGAGTGAAATCAGAGCCTGCGCCGGAAACTACCTTCAGACCGCGCCGGAGGTGCCCGATCACCCGGACGCCTGTTTGCTGGGCAGTCTGATCCTGGCCTCTGCCGAACGTTACAGGGTCAAGAACGTCCTCGCTTTCGAGCCTCATTATATCCGCGTGGGCCAGGCCGAGCTCCGACTTGGATTATGAACGGCGAACCGAACGACCGCCCCGGAAAGCTGAAAATCAAGCTTATGCCTCTGGCTGAGCAACACCTGGAGGCGGTTATGGAAATCGAGAGGGACCTGTTCAGCCAGCCCTGGCGAGCCGGGGATTTCCTCAGGCTGATCGGCAAGCCCGAGGTGATAAACCTGGCCGCCCTGGCGGAAAACAAGCTGGTGGGCTACAGCTGCTGCTGGGTGGTGATCGATTCCGCAGAGCTGGGCAATATCGCCGTAGCACGGCAGTACCAGGGACGCGCTGTGGCCAGAAAACTGCTGAAAGCCACGGCCAGGGCCTGCCGCAAGCGAATGGTCAGCGCTATCTTCCTCGAGGTGCGGGCCTCAAACCGGCGCGCTATCGAGCTTTACCAGCGTAATGGGTTCGAGCAAATCGGTACCCGGAGAGAATATTATGTCCATCCGGTGGAGGACGCCCTGATCATGAAGCTCGAACTTTAGCCCTGGCGCGTTTGGCAAACAAGGACTGTAATTCTTGACTTGTGCTTTCAATGGAAGTTAAATTAAGCTTTCCCTGTGCCTGTATCAAATGCACGGCTTCTGGAACAAACTTTGAGCTCAGCCGGAAACCGAACTGGAGGTAGTGCTTGGCCTGGTTCAGAAAAGAGAAGCGTGGGCTTAAAATCCAGCCGAAAAAAGTGATCCCGGACGATTTGTGGATCAAGTGCGATTCCTGCGGAGAAATTCTCTACAAAAAGGAGCTGGAAAAAAATCTCATGGTTTGTCCGCGCTGCGCACACCACTACGGGCTGGCGCCGGGAGAATACATTGATGTCCTCTTTGACAGGGGCACATTCTCTGAAAAGGACCAGGGGCTTAAAAGTGTTGACACGCTGAAATTTGTCGACAGGCTGAAATACACCGACCGGCTGGATAAAGCAGTGAAGACCACGGGCAGAAACGAGGCCGTGGTTGTGGGGGAAGGTTTGATCGACGGGATCCGGGTCCAGTTCGGCTCGATGGATTTTTCTTTTATCGGCGGGAGCATGGGATCGGTCGTGGGAGAGAAAATCGCCAGGGCCACACGCCGTGCGATAGAGCGCCGCCAGGGACTGATCATCGTTTCGCGCAGCGGCGGGGCGCGGATGATGGAGGGTATTTTCTCGCTGATGCAGATGGCCAAAACCAGCGCCTACCTGGGGAAAATGCACGAGGATGGTCTGCCCTATATCTCGATCCTCGTGCATCCGACCACCGGCGGAGTGACCGCCAGCTACTCGATGCTCGGTGATATCAACATCGCCGAGCCTGGCGCGCTGATCGGTTTTGCCGGCCCGCGGGTCATCAAACAGACCATCCGTCAGGACCTGCCGGAGGGTTTCCAGCGCGCCGAGTTTCTGCTCGAACATGGTATGCTCGACATGGTAGTGCCGCGCAGCAGGATGCGCGAGAATGTCATACAGCTTCTGCACTTCATGCTCGACTGAAACCTTCACAATCATACACCGACCACACAACCCCTGTTATCACGGAGCGAGTTTGCTGATCGGGCTCACATCCCGCAACGCGGCGGGCAAGGACGAAGTGGCCCGCTATCTTGTCGAACACCACGGGTTCGTCTATTTCAGCCTCTCGGACATCCTGCGCAAGGAACTGAAATCAAGAGGCCTGCCGGTTACCCGGGAGAATCTGATTGCCCGGGGTAATGCCCGGCGGCGGGGAAAAGGCGCCGGTGTGCTTGCCGAAACGGCGCTTGCCGAGCTTGAAAATGTCAAAGAGGCTGTGGTGGTCAGTATCCGCAATCCAGGTGAAGTGAGCGCCCTGCGCACGCGGGATGACTTTATCCTGGTTGCGGTGGATGCCCCGGTGCAGTTGCGATTCGAGAGGGCCAGAGCCCGCGCGCGCAGCGACGATGCAAAAACTCTGGAGGAATTTATCCGTGACGAGCAGGCCGAGCTTGCCGGCAGCGAAAACGAGCAGCAGCTGGAGCGGGTTTTCAAGATGCGCGACAAGTTGATTGTCAATGACGGCACACTTGAGGAGCTGTACGCTGAAGTGGAGGAACTTCTGTGAGCCGGCCGAGCTGGGACGATTACTTTCTCAAGATGGCCATGCTGGCTGCTGAACGCTCCACCTGCCTTCGCCACCATGTGGGAGCGGTCCTGGTGCGGGACAGGCGGGTGCTGGCAACCGGGTACAACGGCGCTGCCAGGGGATTGAAAGACTGCCTCGAGCTGGGCTGCCTGCGCGACGAGCAGGGGATCGAATCCGGCACTCGGCACGAGGTCTGCAGGGCGATCCACGCAGAGCAGAACGCGATCATCCAGGCCAGCCTTCACGGTGTCTCCACCGCCGGGGCCACGATGTACTGCACCCACTCGCCGTGCCTGATCTGCGCCAAGATGATTGTCAACGCCGGAATCGAACGAGTTGTTTCTTTCAATGGATACCCTGACAAGAACACGCCCGAGCTTTTCCGGGAAGCGGGAACGCGGGTCGATACACTTCCGATGCCGGATACGAAAATCGCTTACAAGGCCTGAAAAGCCCGGTTGATCGCCGGGTACGAGCAGCCCGACCCGCGGAAGCTTGCGGGCTGGGCATTTTTATATCGAAAAGGAAACATGGCACAGATGCAGGAGCCCAAACCGAGTTATCTCCCGGCTGTTCAGCCTGAAAGGGAGCCTTTCAGCGGCTCTCTCGCCCGACGGCTTTTCCGGATCAGCCTGCCCCTGATATTCAACCAGGGCTCGGTCATCCTGATGCTTTTTGTCGACAGGATGTTTCTTTCCTGGTACGGCACCAACGAGATCTCCGCTGTCTGGCCGGCGACTTTCCTTTACATCGCCTGCATGACTATGTTCTACGGGATCTCAAGCTTCATCAATATTTTCGTGGCCCAGTATTTCGGCGCAGGCAACAAGAAGATGTGCTCCGCCGTGATCTGGCAGGGAATCTATCTCTCCTTAGGCAGCTTTCTTGTACTTCTGTGCCTGATTCCCCTGGGCCGGGAAGTGTTCGGCCTTTTCGGCCACCGTGCGGAAATCGCCTCTCTGGAGCGGACGTATTACACGGTGCTGATGGCCGCTTCGTTGATGTCGCTGCTGAACAATGTCTTCGCTTCCTTTTTTACCGGCAGGGGCCTGACCCATGTCACCATGACCGCCAATGTGGTGGGCAACGCGGTGAATATCTTCCTGGACTGGGTGCTGATTTTCGGCCATTTCGGTTTCCCGCGCCTGGGAATCCTGGGAGCGGCAATCGCCACGGCAGTCGCCTCCACCGTTGCGCCTGCGATCATGCTCACGCTGTTCCTGCGCAAGTCCCACCAGGCCGAGTACGAGACCCGCACGCAGAGAAAATTCCGGCCGAAACTGATCAGAAAGCTGCTCGCTTTCGGCATTCCCTCCGGCACCCAGGACTTGACTTACTACATTGCCGTTGCGCTTTTTTTCATGTTCATGGGGCGCACGCTGCCGGAGTCTCTGGCAGCCAACAATATCGCCTGGTCTATCAACGAGCTGCTCACTTTGTATATCCACGGCCTGTGCCTGGCCAACCTGACAATACTGGCCCAGGCTGTGGGCGCCGGCAGAGCTGAAGAGGGGGTGAAAGTCACCTACCTGGTGCTTAAAATCCTGCTTTTCATGGCCGGCCTGATTGCTCTGGTCTACTTGCTGCTGCCGGAAACGATCTACTCGGTTTTCCGTCCGCGGGTGGCGGGGCCGGACAACATTCCTTTCACTCTGATAGTGGACAAGGGGAAACACATTCTCCTGTTTCTGACCGGCTACAATTTCTGCTATGCTTTCGTTTACTGTTTCAGGCAGGCGCTGCGTGGGGCCGGGGACACGAAATACTTTCTCAGGGTAGCCCTGTTTCTGGACGTCCTCTTCTTCATCCCCGGAATCTTCCTGGTAGCGAAATTCGTGGCCACAAGCTACCTGGCGCTCTGGGGTTTCTTTCTGGCCTACCTGGTGCTGGCCGGCAGCGTACATTTTATCAGGTTCCGCAAGGGGCACTGGAAGCATATCGACCGGGGCGACCTGCTCGAGCGGGCGTGAGATCCGGACGCAAAAAAGCCCGGCCGGGTGAAACATGTTTCGGGCCGGGCCTTTATCCTTTTTTTATCCTCAGTTCTGCTCTATCAGTAATACCCCTCGGCCTTGAGAAACTCGGCGTTGAGGATCGAAGCTCCTGCTGCGCCGCGCACCGTGTTGTGGCTCAGGATGAGCAGCTTATAATCCAGCACGTTGCAGCTCCGGATGCGGCCCACGGTCACGCTCATCCCTGCTCCGTGGTCGCGGTCGAAACGCGGCTGCGGGCGGTCCTGTTCGGTGCGCACGATAATCGGGCGCTCGGGCGCCGAGGGCAGTTTCAGTTCCTGCGGCCTTGCGCTGAATTCGGCCAGGGCGGCTGTGAATTCCTCCACGCCGGGCTTTTTCCGCAGGCCCACACTCGTGCACTTCAGGTGGCCGTCCAGCACGAACACCCTGTTGCACTGGGCGCTGATCTTGAACGCGCCGTCGACAAAGGTTTTGCCCGCCTCGAGATTCCCCAGCATTTTCAGCGACTCCCGCTCCATCTTGGGCTCTTCCCCGCTGATATGGGGTATCACGTTGTCGATAATATCCAGCGCACTGACCCCCGGGTAGCCCGCACCGGAGATCGCCTGCATGGTGACCACGTTGACCGCCTCCAGGCCGAAAGCCAGATCGAGCGGCTTGAGAGGGATCACCAGTCCCATGGTCGAGCAGTTCGAATTGGTGACTATGAACCCTTTCCAGCCCCGGTTTTTCCGCTGATATTCGATCACCGCTGCATGCTCGGCGTTGATCTCCGGCAGAAGGATCGGCACATCCGCATCGTAGCGGTGGTTGCGGGCGTTGCTGAAAACACAGTATCCCGCCCCGGCGAATTCCTCCTCGATCGGGCCGGCAACCGAGGCGTCCATGGCGGAGAAGACCACCTGGCAGTCGAGTCCCGGTTTCACATCCTGCACCATCATCCCTTTCACTTTCTCCGGAATGTCTCCGCTGACTTTCCAGCGCCCGGCCACCGCGTCCTCGTATGTCTTGCCGCTGGAACGCTCGCTGGCAGCCAGTTCTGTCAGCTCGAAATAGGGATGGTTCTCAAGCAGGGTGATAAAGCGCTGACCCACGGTCCCAGTGGCACCAAGCACTCCGACTTTGATCTTTTCCATTATGCCACCTCAATCCGTTCCGATTAAAATTACGGATCAACTCAAGCCGCCCGGATTAACGACAGAGAATGAATTCAGGTTAAAATCTCCAAAACAGTCCAAATCATGGAAAGGTTTCTATCAGCCGGACGGAAAAACGAGGGGAAAATTTAATTGTCCTGACAACTTATGTCAAGCCCTGAAGACAAAGGCAGAACCTTTTGTCAAAACCGGATCAGCTTTTCAGTTTCTCCAGGATAGCAGTTAGCAATTTTTCTATCCGTCCGAGAGAGGCCACCACCTCCCGGTTTCCCGCATTATCCCCTTTCTCCAGCCAGTCGATACCCTCGGTGGTGATCGAGATCAGGTCTTCTATCTTGTGCATCCGGATGAAGCCCCGCTCGAGCAGATACTCCAGGTTGCGTTCCAGAAGCACACCCCGGGCGTCGAACTCCCCGGACAAAATCTTTTTACTCACCACTCCGCGGTAAAGGCCCTCCTGAATATACTGCTGATAAAGGCGCTTCAGGATGGCGTTTCGCAGATCCCGGTCGCTGAACTGGTCTCCACTCATCGGCCCTCTCCCGTTTCATCGCCTGCGTTTCAGGATGCCCACGGCTTTCCCGCGTATCCGCGCCCCGGCATGCACCTTGTCGTGGCATGCCCTGCAGAGTACGAGCAGGTTGGCACTCTCGGCTTTTCCACCATTGGCAAGCGGCCTGATAAAATGGATCTCGAGATCTTCGCCCGATTCGCACGCCTGGCAGCTCGAAACAGTTCTCCCAGCGGCATAAAGCCGCCGTATGAGTGACTGACTGCTCACAGCGGCGCTCCTGAATTTCTGCTGGCAAGCCGAACAGAGCCCCCAGCAGTCGCCGAGATTATGAGCCCGGCGCGGGTCGCTCACTTTCAGCTCAATACCGCAGGCAGTGCAACGGGTCATTTTTCGATCACACTTTCCAGAGTGGAGCCATCCACAGGGCAAACAAACTCGACACCTTCTCCGGCAACAGTAAACGTGCGCCTGCAGGTGGGACAGCGCATGATTTTCACCGCTTTCTGTGTGTCTTTACCGGTTTTCGCAACGGCGGAATCAGCTTCACCGATACGCGGACTGATATCTCCTGAGACGAGCACGGCCACGGCTTGCTCGAAAGAATTTCTTTCCGGCAGCCTGCCCTCTTTCTCGCTCCAGTGCCTGAGCAGCCAGGCGCGAAAGCCCGACGTGTCAAGGGGGTACTGAAGCTCCTGTACTGCGGAGGAATCCACAAGCGCGGGCAGCCTGTCGTTTTCGTGGCACTGAACACAGCTTTTCGGCCAGGAAAAAGGAACCGCGGCAAATTTCAGCGGCGAGCGCTCTGCATGACAGATTCCGCACGAGCGGAGGGCGAGTTTTCCCGGGCGGAACGGGCGGCCCAGGCGGTCTGTCCCGTGGGCCGGCTCGAAATCGAGCGCACCCGGGACTCCGTTATGGCAAACCGTGCAGCCGAACTTTCGGGGTGGATGTACGCTCATCACCAGCGGATAACTTTCCGGCTCTGCAACCGGCAAAAGCATTACCTGTTGGCCGCCGTCAAGCATCAGGTGGCAACTGGTACACAATTCACGCACAGGCACTCTTTCCGGCCTGAGCCTGTGAATCTCATAAACCTGGCCGCTTCGCTTTTCACCGTAATCCCTGATTTCTCCCACTGCATCCAGGTCCGTTCTCAGGGAGTCCGCCTCGGCTGCCAGGCGATCTGCCCCGGCCTCCAGTTGCGAGACCGACCTGGCTGCGGAAAAGTAACGGGCGGCAAAATCCTCATCCTCTCCCCGGGAAGCCTGCCTGGCTGTTTCGCGCACTGCAAGCAGGATCCCGTGATAGGCCGCCAGCTCCTGTCTCAGGGCATGAAGGGAATCGGCAATTGTTTCCAGCCGCTGACCGATTCCGGTCGAGGCGATCTGATCGTATAGCTCCTCCAGGCGTGCGCTGTCTTTTGGCGAAACTCTCTCCCCGCTGCCGCCTGCCAGTTGCGCGAGACTCCTTTCCAGGCGGGCGGAGACGTAGTCCCCCCTCTGTGAGCGCCAGTCGCTGCGGGGCCACCAGAAAAGCAGGCCCAGAACAACTGCCAGTGCTGCAAAAACTGCAATCTGTCTTGCCATATCATTTCCCTGAGAAAAACAGCAAAGGATTTACTGAAAGTATACTAACACCAGCCCGACTGGCGGGCAAGGGAGTAAAAAACAAGACCCTCGATGATTGCAGGATTTTTGCTAATGCAAAAAAAATTTTGGATAGGCAGAAAGACATGTTAAATTAGATTTGAATTACATTTTCAAAGGAGGATTGAAATTTTGCGTTCAGCCAGGAAACCGCAGGTGCATTTGACCCTATTGCGCGCGTTTTGTCTCAGCAGCATGCTTTGTTTCTTTCTTGGCCTGCCCCGGGCATTCCCGGATGAAGTGGACAAAAAGCTCAAGGGTTTCGATGAGCGGGTGATTCGACATGAGAAAGCCCGAAGGGCGTTGGAACGCGGCAAGATATATCTTCAGGACAAGTTATACGATGATGCGCGGCAGGAGTTCACGGCAGCCTTTCAACTGGATGCAGACTTTATCGAGGCGCGGTTCTGCCTGGGTCTGGCGGAAAGGGGCGCGGGGAACTACAAGCTTTCGATAGAGCATTTCAAATCTCTTTACAAAAAAAAGCCCGGCTACAAAGGGCTCTGCCTCGAATTTGCCCGCAGCTACCTCAAACTGGGAGATTGCACTCAGGCTCAAAGCTGGCTTGAAAGGCATAAAGAAAGAGAGACTGAAGAGGTAAAAGATCTGCGAAAGCTCGAACGCGAGATAAAAAAATGCTTTGCTCGGCAGGAGAAATAATTTGAGTAAAACCGGCGGCTGGAACCTGGAGCGATTCGGCTGGATATCCCTCTATATCGGCATTTTGACTTCACCGTTTTTCCCGCCCTATTCAGTCATACTGCTCATTTTCGGCGGGATAGTGGTGACAATCTACCATTCCCGGCACAGATAACTCCATACTTCCCCTGAAGCTCTACTGATCTTCCCCTGAACGATCCAAACCCGCGCTCCCGAAATCGGAGCTTTCCGGTTTCCTGCTTTCCCCTGCTTTTTCCGCAGGGGGATCAGGATTGCCGCGATCCTTGATAAAATAGGTGATCTCGCGCAGGTGATTGTCGATCCGGTCGAGGTAAAATGACATGCGGGAAAGTTTTCTGGAGAAACTCTGTACGAGGAAAAAGGTAAAAATAACCGCCACTGTCAGAACGAGCGGCAGAATCTGGCCGAAAAGATCGAAGAAATAAGCCAGTTGGACGATATGGCTTTCAACCCAGTTCATAATTTAATTATGGAATGAAATCGAGCCGCAAATGTTCCGGCCGGAATCGAGAATTCAGGGATTGCCGGCCTCAGAATTATCAGGAGAGCCTCGAGTTGTGCTTTTATCCCCTTGGCGATCAGGCTTTTCCGGGTTTGCGCCTCCCGTTTTCTGCTGGTCACCAGTGCCTGCCTGCCCGGTTTTTGGGGGAGCATTCACGCCCGGGGAAGATTTCTGAGTGGACCCTGTTGTATCCTGTACCGTAGCCGCTGGAGCATCGGCGGCGGCAGGCCCTGCTCCGGCTCCAGCCTGCCCTGCCGGGCCTGCTGCTGCCGCGGCTGGTATAGTTTTAGCGGCGGCGGCCGAATCCGCCCGCACTGAATCAGCAACCGCGGCTGAGTCCGCTGCCCGCTGCAACCGCGCGATCGAATCGAGATGAGCCTGCTCGATCGAATCCAGCCTTGCTATCCTTTTAGCCTCCCGGTCTCGAAGAATTTTGGCAAAAAGAGGCACATCCACCGGTTCGATCATGTTTTCCATCTCCCAATCCAGGGCATTGCCATAGCTTTTCTGCACCATAACATCAAGGATATAACCGGTAGTACGACTCGACGTGTCCACTTCGGCCTGTTGTCCCCCGGCAGTTACGCGCCCGCTTCTTGCCGCCCGGCGCTGTTGTTCCAGTTGTCTTAACGCCTTCGCGCGTCTCTCATCCAGATATTCTTTCAGCGATTCCTGCAAGCTGTCGGCAATCGGGATCTCCACCCAGTCACCGTCGGACACGCCGTAGGGAAAATAGTCGCCGGCGTTCACTGCGAAAAGAATCTCCGAATCGGTTTTTTTCTCCAGGTACACATATGTATTATTGGTGGTTATAAAAACCGAATCGTACTGCGTAAACAATTTCGTATCATCCTGTCTCTGCCTTCTTCTGTAACTGTCCACAAGACTGCTGCGCTGCTCAGCCTGCCTGACTATCCTGATAAAATTCCCCTTTTCCGTGTACCAGGCCTCCAGGCTATCCTCCGGCATCCTGCCCCAGCGTTTTACGTCCTGGAACTTGAGCTTTGCCGCATCAAGCGTATCCGGCAGCAGGCGGAAAATTCCCGTGTGTTCGAAAGCAGCCTCGACCGGCTTGGTGTCTTTGACCTGAAGGTTCTCAACCACTTTCATCTTGATATTTCTTCTGCCTGTTTTAAGCTCCAGGCGGTGAAACCTGCGCTCTATCGGGTAATAGTTGATGCTCCTGAGGCCCCGGAAAATATTGCGTACTTTGAAATTCTCGGTAGGGAACATGCGGGCATGCACAATCAAACCCTTTTCCGGGGTAATCTCCTGGCTAATCATATGCATCTCGACAATCGGCATGTCGTTCTTGTCATAGCCGACAAAAACACTGTTACGGCTGAAATCGCGCTCCTGCGGCTCTATCTTGCTTCTGTCCACTTTCCCCCCGCCGATAAAGGGGATCGAGAAGCATCCGCCGAGAAGAAGAAGGGCCACCAGAGGGGAAATTGCCCGGGCCGTTTTTTTAATCCTGCGTTTCATTACAGTCTCCTGACAATCCGGGGTGCGCTGAAAGTGATATCAGCGCCGAGCCGAATGACAGGGTAGTGTGAAAGCCAATAAGAGTTTCGCCATTTTAAAGTTAACTTTTCCGAAAGCAAAAGACAAGAGATGTATCTTCCCTGTCGGGCCATTCCGGGACCTGGCCCCACTATTTGTATCCAATTTTATAAGAGTTCGTTCAAACAATCCACCAGTCAGCTTTCAACATTGCTTTGCCAGTGAAGATCAAAGGCCTGGGGAGAAATTCCTGTGGATACGACTTTCTCATTCCTGATACGCAAACTCCGGAATTGAGAAATCCGAATTTCTCTGCCCATTGCTTAATTCGTTAAATCTCGGAACTTAGGCTTTTCCCTTACACTGGCATTCTTTTTGTTCCTGTGGTTATCTTATCTATATAAGCGATAATCTTCTTTAAAGCCGTCGGTAAACTGCCAACCTGGAGATCAGAATGAACCAGCGAAAAACAGCTATCGTCCTGCTTGTGCTGCTTGCGGTTTGCGCATCGAACGCTTCACGCTCACTTTTTGCGGAGACTTACCTGCTTGATGATTTCGAGAGCGAATCATCGTTGAAACAGTGGAACGGGCCGGTTTCCCTTTCACGGGACTACGCATCGCACGGCAGAAGCTGTCTGCGGCTCGACCTGTCGGACAGACGCTCGCGCGCGCTTGAAAGCGAGAGTCTGCCGGGCGACTGGAGCGGCTACGAACTGCTCAAATTCGACATCTACAATCCCAGCGGCACTGTGCTGATAGCCGGGATCCAGATCTACGACAAGCTCGGCTCCGATCAAGACGCCGAGCTTAGCGGCCAGAGCTACCGCGGCGGGAAAATTTTCATGAACAGGGGCTGGAACCATTACGAGTTCATGCTCGACAAAGCGCGAGTGGAGGAGGGCGACAGGGGGCTGGCGCTGGATAAAATCCGCAGGTTCAGGCTCGATTTCAGCCGCCTGGGTGGTAAACTCTACCTGGATAATTTCCGGCTGGTGTCCGGCAAAGAGGAACCGGTCACAGAAAGTCTGGCTGATCCGCGCGATTGCCGGGTGGTAATAAACGACCGCTACGTGTTCCCCTCGCTCTACGGTCCTGCTGAAAAAATCGAACCGGGCCTGGAGATCGAAGCTTTGAGAAAACGCGCTGAAAAAGCAGTGGCCGGGCTCGAAGCAGAAATCAGCACAGCCGAACTTCAGGGCTACCAGACCCACTACTGGCGAATACCGCTGATTTCAGCCGAGGTCGGCATGGGCGTGCGCAGCAAGCTGGTCTGGTTCCAGAGCGAACAGGAGCAAAGAAAAATCCTCGAACATATTATCGCCTCCTGCACCGAGGCGGCCAGGGAGTTGAGCACCATTCTCTCGGCTGCCGACCAGCAGAGAGTCGAGCTGCCCGAGGACGAGGTCAACCCGCACCTGTTCTACGTGCCGGACTACCCCGTTCTGAAAGGGCTGAAACAGAAAGACGGCTATTTCACAGACGCCCTGGGAAAGCCGGTGCTGATCCTCTCGATGCTGAATGTCAACGAGGGGCCGCTGATGGATTATTTCGCGCCGTTTAACCACCGCCTGGAAAGCTACACGGTGGGCGGCGGCTCCCGCTACGATATCGAAACTTCGCCGGTATACGAGGCTTTCCACAAGTACCCGGGCACCCATCGCGTGGGCTGGGACGGCTGGTGCGGCCACCTGATAAAGGACAGGTGGTCCATGGGCGGGCGCAAGGAAACAGTGGTGCTCTGCCTGGAAAGCCCCCATATCCGCCAGGCGGTGCTCGAATACATGAAACTGCGCTACGAGCAGTGGAAAAACAACCCGAACCTGCTGTACAATATCATGGCCTACGAGCTGATGTATATCTGCTATTGCGAAAAAAGCCAGCAGATGTTCCGCGAATGGCTGAAAAACAAGTATGGCACGATCGAAATGGTGAACCGGACCTGGCGCACCTCCTACGGCTCGCTCGATCAAATCAACGCTCCGCAGACCAGAAGCGCAGCGCCCCTGCCGGGAGTGAACCGCGCCACCTGGTACGACTGGGCCCAGTTCAACGCCCGGCGTTTCACAGACTACCTCAAGTGGAACAAGTCCGAAATCCGCAAGCTCGACCCGGATGTGCCGATCTGCGCAGGCGGCACCTCGAGCATGCTCAGCTCCGCCAACAGCACCACCGGGATTGATGAGGAGCTGATAATCAACGAGGTGGATGATGTCATCCTCAACGAGTCCGGGCACTCGCATATTTTCTCCGACCTTTTTCTCAGCTTGAGCAACCGGAAAATGGCGATGGTCGAGCCTGAGATGGGCGGCTCCCCCCACGGGACACTGCTGCATTTTCTTAAAGGCAAATCGTCAGTCGCCAAGTGGTGGTGGGCGCGCACGCCGAGCGTGGAATACCATTCGATGAACTCCAGCTCCATCCCGCACGGCTGGGATATTACCCTGGCCGAGGTGGAGGAGATGCTGCGAATCGGGCTCGATATCCGCCGCCTGGCCAGCGAGATCGCAGAGTTCACCAGGTCCGAGCCCGAGGTGGCGATTCTTTATTCGAGAAGCAGTATCGTGCAGGTCCCGCCCCGCATTCACCGCTCGGGCCGCACCCCCTATCTCAGCGCACTGCACGCCACCTGGGAGGGATCGCGCTACCTGGGCTGCCGGATCGGCTTTGTCACCGAAAGCCAGATCCTCGGCGGCAAGCTGTCCCGGTTCAAGCTGCTGATCGTGCCTGCGGTGAAGTACATCCTGCCTGAAGTCGCCGACGCGGTGCTGGAATATATCGAAAAAGGCGGCACAGCGCTGGTCGTGCCTGAATCTTTCCTTTTCGACCAGTACGCCCACGAACAGGACAGGATCGCCGGACTGGGCCTGAAAGTGACCGATATCATGCTGCCGGAGGTTTTAGGCGAGGGCGAGCTTGTGCAGAACTATGACCAGAGTTTCACCCAGACGATAGTTTACGGCGAAGTGAAAAGGGAGATCAGGGTTGCCGGGGAGGACATTTTCCGCAACCTTAGCGGCCTGACCCTGCATTCCGACGGGCTGGTCCAGAAAATCGAGGCGGGCAGCAACAGGGTGCTGGCCAGTTTCAGCGACGGCAGCCCGGCTATCGTGCTGGTGGAAAAGGGCCGGGGAGCGCTCTACTACCTTGCTGCCCCTCTGGCCGCAGCGGACTATCATCAGGTTTTCGCAGCCCTGGCCGAAAAGATCGAGCTTCGGCGGCCGCTGGTCGGCGTGGATGAAGCGGGAGAGCTGGTCACTTCAGCAGAGGTGCGCGCCGTGGAGCGAGCGAGCGACTACCTGATGTATGCGAGCAATCTCGGGCAGCAGCCTGTGGAATTCACGATCAGGGGAAAGGGCGAAATCGGCGCTGTGGAGGATCTGCGCAGACTCCGGCCCGTGCCCGGCGGAAAGGTGAGGCTCGGCCCCTGGCAGGAGTCGATTTTCAGGATCGAGAAGGCCGGAAACCGCTGATATTTATTTAGTTCATTCTCCTCATACTCTCAACCCGGATCGGATCAATCATGATAAACCGCACATTAATGATCGCTCTGTCGCTGGCCTTTCTGACAGTGCCCGGCTGCAGCGGAGGAAAAAGTACAGAAACTCTCGTGCTGGACGATTTCGAAAGCGAAGCCTCTCTCACCCGCTGGACAGGCCCGGTGTCAATCTCCGCAGAGCACCCCGCACACGGCGGAAGCTGTGCTAAAATCGACTTGAGCAGCAGGCGCGCCCGCACCGTCCAGACAGAAGATATTCCCCACGACTGGAGTGCATACAAGCTGTTGAAATTCGACATCTACAATCCCACCGGAACGATCCAGTCCGGCCTGATCCAGATTTTCGACGAGCTGGCTACAGATGAAGAGGCAAGCTGGGGAGGCCAGTCCTACCGGGGGCGCAAGATTTTCATGATGAAGGGCTGGAACCACTATGAGTTCATACTGGCCAAAGCGAATGTGGAGGAGGGCAACCGGTCTCTTGCCTTGGATAAAATACGCAGGTTTCTACTGGATTTCGGCCGGGTCAGCGGCGGCGTACTCTACCTGGACAACATGAGGCTTGTTGCCGGAGAAGAAACCGGCGAGACCGCATCATCGGTCGATCCGCGGGACTGCCGGGTGGTGATAGACGACCGTTACGTTGACCCCTCGCTTTACGGCCCGGAAGAAAAAATCGAACCGGACCCCGCAATACTCAATCTCAGGTCGCAGGCAAAAGAAATTGCGGCCCGCCTCAAAGACAGGGTCAAAGCCGCCGGGGCCAGGGGATACCAGACTCTTTACTGGAGAATCCTCCTGGAAACTGCACGGATTGGCCTGGAGGTGAGAAGCGAGTTGGTCTGGTTCCAGAATGAGGAGCAAGAAAGAAATATTCTCGAATACGTGATCGCCTCCTGCACACAAGCCGCGGATGAAATCGACCGCGCCCTGGAATCTTCAGGCAGCGAGCAGACATCCCTCCTGGAAAAACTTTACGTGCCCCCCCTGCCTAAGCTGAAAGGGCTGAAACAATCGGAGGGCTTTTACCGCTACGAAAACGGCGCTCCGGTGATTTTCCTGGCAATGCACTCGATCAACAGGGGCGCGCTGCTGGATTATTTCGCCCCTTACGACCACGTGCGCGAGACTTATACAGTAGGTGGAGGCTCGCGGGGAGATATCGAAAACTCGCCGGTTTACGAAGCTTTTCACAAGTATCCGGACACGCACAGAGTGGGCTGGGATGGCTGGTGCGGCCACCTGATCAAGGACAGGTGGTCCATGGGCGGAAAGAAAGAAAGCGTGGTGATTTGCCTGGAAAGCCCGCATATCCGCCAGGCAGTGCTCGAGTATATGAAAGGGCGCTGCGAGCGCTGGAAGAAAATGCCGAACCTGATGTACAATATCATGGCCTACGAGCTGATGTATATCTGCTACTGCGACAGAAGCCAGCAGATGTTCCGCGACTGGCTGAAAAGTAAATACGGCTCTATCGGTAAACTCAACAGCATCTGGGAGACCTCATACGGGGATTTTGCAGAACTGACAGCCCCGCCTGCGAAAAACGCCGCCCCCGAGCCGGATGTGAACCGCGCCGCCTGGTATGACTGGGCCTGTTTCAACACCCGCCGCTTCACCGACTATCTCAAATGGGTCAAATCCGAGATACGCAAGCTCGATCCGGATACCCCGATCAATGCAGGCGGCACCTCGAGCATGCTCAGCTCCGCCAACAGCACCACCGGGATCGACGAAGAAATGATAATCAACGAGGTGGATGACGTGATTCTCAACGAATCCGGGGGCTCGCATATTTTTTCCGACCTGTTTCTCAGTTTGAGCCGTGAAAAAAAGGCGATGGTCGAGCCTGAGATGGGCGGTGGTGTACACGGGCTCCTGCTGCATTTCCTTCACGGTAAGTCCACAATCGCCAAATGGCTGTGGAGAGAGCAAAACAGCCGTGAATTCCCAATGTTCGCGACCTCCTCGGTTCCGATAAGCTGGAATATTCCGCTGTCCGGGGTGGCAGAGGTGCTGAAAGTGGCCCTGGACGTTCGGCGTCTGAACCGGGAAATCGAGGAATTTACCAGGCCTGAGCCGGAAGTCGCCATTTTCTATTCCAAGAGCAGTATCGTGCAGGTCCCGCCCCACCTTCACCGGGCCGGCCGCACTCCATACCTGGATGCGGTTTTTTCCACCTGGGAGGGATCGAGATTTCTCGGCTGCCGGGTCGGGTTCGTGAGTGAAAAGCAGATCCTTTCCGGCAAGCTCTCCCGTGTCAAGCTGCTGATCGTGCCCGCGGTCAAATACAGCAGGCCCGAGGTCACGGACCGGATTTTGAAGTACGTGGAGAGCGGAGGCACGGCTGTGGTGGTCGCCGAATCTTTCCTGTTCGACCAGTACGCCCGCCAAAACGACCGGCTGGCCCAGTCGGGGCTGAAAATAACCGATGTCACCCTTCCGCCGGTGCTGGGTGAAGGCGAAGTGGTGCAGAACTATGACCAGAGTATCACCCAGACTATCATATACGGCGATGTCAAACAGGACATAGTCACCGGGGACAGAGACATATTCAGGAACAATCGGGCCGATCTGCGCTCCAACGGCCTGATCCAGACTATCGAGGCCGGCAGGAACGAGGTGCTCGCCCGTTTCACAGACAGCCGCCCGGCGATAGTACTGGTCAGAAAAGGCCGGGGGTACATGTACTACCTGGCGGCGCCGCTCGAGACAGCCGATTACCACAAGCTGCTCGCCCCGCTGGCCGACAGGGTTCGCTTAACGCGGCCGCTGGTGGGTGTGAATACAAACGGCGAGTTGGTTACAGGCGCAGAGGTTAGAGCGGTGCAGCGAGTGAGCGACTACCTGATCTATGCCAGCAATCTCGGGCAGACGCCTGTGGAATTCACGATCAGGGGGAAGAGTGGAATCGGCGCTGTGCAAGACCTTCGCAGCCTGAAAACGGTTGATGGCGGGCATGTGAAACTCGCCCCCTGGCAGGAGACTATATTCAGGGTAGAGAAGAAAAGCAGGTAAGCTGTTCGGTGATTAGCTGCCTGTCTCAATTATTAAGGCTTCCGGCGATACGCGCCAGTCTCGGCTCGCCCGGGAAACGCTCCAGCCCGTGGCGGGCGACCTCCTGCGCCAGCGCGATTTTCCCGGTATCACGGTAGAGCAGCGCCAGGTTGATATACGGCTCCAGCCGGCCGGGGTTGATAATCAGCGCCATGCGGAACTGCTCCTCAGCCTGAGCCATTTTCCCGGTCTTACGGTATATATTCCCCAGGTTGTTGCGGGCCGAGTCGTGCTCCGGGTTGCGCTCGAGCGTCTCGAGGAAAGCCTGTTCGGCTTCCGGGTAGCGCTCCAGCATGAGATAGACCACGCCCAGGTTGTGGTAAGCCTGCGGATCGTCGGGGTCGGCCTGGAGCGCCCTGTTGAATGAGGTGACCGCCGGGCCGTACTGCTTGTTCATCGAGTAGAGCATACCGATATTGTTGTTCAGCTCGGGCGATTCCGGCTTGATCCGGGCCGCGCGGTCGAACAGGCTCATCGCCTCCCGGCTGCGGCCCTGCCGGGCCAGCAGGATGCCGTAATTGCTCAGCAGCGGCACATCCTCCGGGAACTTTTCCAGCGCCC
>Ga0272442_10002775_pt1 | contig 25053 bp, 22 predicted proteins | sample SSMForm2O_FD_200262 | JGI IMG/M metagenome (GOLD analysis project Ga0272442, IMG submission 200262) | Marine sediment archaeal communities from Little Sippewissett salt marsh, Falmouth, MA, United States - SSM-Form-2O | ecosystem: Environmental > Aquatic > Marine > Wetlands > Sediment ... | reverse complement strand
CGAGGCCCTGGGAACGCTGACCGTTGGACCGGAATACAACGAAGCCCTGGGGCTGGTCGTGATGGTGATCGTTCTGGTTTTACGCCCCCGGGGACTGATCGGGCGGCGTTTCTGGGACGTGTAAGGAGATCAGTATGATGCTTAGCAAAATCCAAAACAAGCGGACCTACCTGGCGATCGGCCTGGTCCTGCTGCTGCTGGTGCTGATGCCCTGGATCATCTCCGGCTACTGGGTGCGGCTGCTGACCTCGGTGTTCATGTTCGCCGTGCTGGCCAAGGCGATCGACCTGATGATGGGCTACACGGGGTATGTCCCTTTCGGCAATGTCGTGTTCTTCGGCCTGGGCGCCTATACCACGGGAATCCTGATGTCCCGGGGCTGGATGTTCATTCCCGGGATGCTCGTGGGCATCCTGATATCGGTATTCGTCTGCATCGTCTTCGGCCTGCCCGTGCTGAGGCTGCGGGGACACTACTTCGCCGTGGCCACCATCGGATTGAACGGCGCCATCATGGCCATCGCCCTGAACACCACCGGTCTTACAGGCGGGGCCATGGGAATCATCTTTCCCGCCCTGGACATGGACCCGGGAGCCCTGAACCGCCTCTTCTACTTCATCATGATGGGCCTGATGATTTTAGCCGTCGTGATCAATATCATTATCGTACGCAGCCGCTTCGGCTTTGCCATCCGCAGTATCAAGAGCAATGAGGCGGCGGCCCGCTCCCTGGGAATCAACACGACCCTCTATAAAACCTCAACCTGGATCATCAGCGCGGTGATCACCAGCGTGGCCGGATCCGTGTACGGATGGTGGATGTCCTATATCAGCACGGTGGATGTGTTCAACGTGATGATCGGGGTTACCGCCATCCTCATGGTGCTCCTGGGAGGGGCCGGCACAATCCTCGGCCCCATTGTTGGCGCCTTCATCTTTCAGCTGCTCTCGGAAGTGATCTGGAGCCAGTTCCTCACCTTTCACCTGGGCATACTGGGCGTGATCACCATGCTGGTCATTTTGTTCGTGCCCCGGGGCCTGGTTGTCGGGCTCACGGATTGGCTCCGCAGCCGATCGAAGCGGGCGAAAAAGGAGGGGGTGTAATATCATGGGAAACAACACACTCCTGGATGTTACCAACCTGAGCGTCCATTTCGGCGCCCTCAAGGCGGTGGATGACGTCACCTTCCAGGTAAAGCGCGGGGACCTGCTGGGCTTGATCGGTCCCAATGGGGCGGGTAAAACCACGATACTGAACCTGATCACGGGCACGATCCGGAAAACCCAGGGAACCGTGGTCTTCAACGGCCTGGACATCAGCGGCTATACCCCCGACCGGGTCGCCAAGGCCGGCATTGCCCGTACCTTCCAGATCACCAAACCCCTGGTGGGCATGTCGGTGGAAGAGAATGTGATGGCCGGCGCCCTGTTCGGCAAAGCCCACCGACCGGCCACGGTGAAAGCGGCCAGAGCAAAAGCCGCCGTCTGCATGGAGATGACGGGGATGACCGGAAAACGCGATCTGGCCGTGAGCCAGCTGACCGTTCCGGACCGCAAGCGTCTCGAGCTGGCCCGCTCCCTGGCCACCGACCCGGATCTGCTCCTGCTCGACGAGGTAATGGCCGGGCTGAGGCCTACGGAAGTGGACGAATCGCTCTCTTTGATCAAACGGATCAACGAGGAAATGAAGGTTACCATCCTGTTCATCGAGCACGTGATGAGGGCGGTCATGTCCATATCGATGCGCATCCTGGTGCTCAATTATGGAAAAAAGATCGCTGAGGGCACGCCCGAGGTGATCTCCAAGGATCCGCTGGTGATTGAGGCATACCTGGGAAAGAAGTACGCCCAGAGGAGGACGGCAGATGAAGGGTAATCAGGCAATCCTGCGGGTGGAAAAGCTTAACAGCGGCTATGGAAACCTGCAGGTACTCTGGGACATCGATATAGAAGTTCACCGGGAAGAAGCGGTCTGCATAATCGGCTCCAACGGCGCGGGAAAAAGCACGCTCATGAGCAACCTGATCGGCGCCATGCAGCCCTGGGATGGGAAGATCCTCTTCCGGGGCGAGGACATCACCGGCGAGGACAACTCCCAGAGGGTGGCCCGGCGCATCGCCATCGTGCCCGAGGGCAGGCAGCTCTTCTACGCCCTCACCGTGGAGGACAACCTGATGCTCGGCGCCTACCTGCGCAAGAAAGGGCCCGACGTGCTGGAGGACCTGGATTTCGTCTACGCCACCTTCCCGGCACTCAAGGAATACAGGAGGCGCCTGGCCGGCACTCTCTCCGGCGGAGAACAACAGATGTGCGCCGTGGGCCGGGCCCTGATGGCCAACCCCGTGCTCCTGCTGGTGGACGAGCTATCCCTCGGCCTGGCTCCGGTGATCGTCGACAAGCTGGTCGAGCTCCTCTTGAAGATCAAGAAGGAGCGGAGCCTCAGCATCCTGCTGGTGGAGCAGGACGTGGCAACCGCCCTGGAAATCACCGACCGGGGCTACGTGGTGGAAACCGGCCATATCGTACTTAGCGGCTCGCGGAACGAGCTGACCGCCAACGAGCACGTCAAGAACGCCTACCTGGGCGTGACCTGAGTGCCGCGACCGAGACGCCGAACCGCAAGGCAATGAAAAAATCCGAAAAAACCGGCAGCAATACCTTTCTGTCCCTGACGGAGGAGCACAGCTCGGTTCGTTCCTTCCTCCCCGGGGCCGAGGTGCCGCCCGAACATGTTGATGCGATAATCAGAGCCGCCCAGCGGGCCTCCACGTCCTGCAACCTCCAGACCTACGCCTTCCTCTCCATCACTCAGCCGGCAACGCGGCGCCGTCTGGCCGAGCTGGCCGGCGGTCATGCCGGCATTGTCGAGGCAGGGCTCTTCCTGGTTGTGTGCATCGACCTCCACAAGATGGAGCTGGTGGCAGAAAAGGCCGGCTACCGCTATACCCAGGAGCGCTACCTCGAGTCCTTCCTGATCGCGGCGGTCGACACCGCCCTGGCCGCCCAGAACGCCTCTCTGGCCGCCGAGTCGCTGGGCTACGGTATCTGCATGATCGGCAGCCTGCGCAACCATGCGGAGGAAGTCTGGAAGCTCCTGGAGCTGCCTCCGAAGGTCTTTCCCCTTTTCGGCATGACCGTGGGCGTGCCGGCCAAACGCAATCCCCCCAAACCCCGTCTTCCCCTGCAGGCGGTCCTGTTTCAAGACCGCTACGACGCCCGGGCCGTGGAGAAGGCCATGGAGGAATATGACCGCCTCATGGCGCAAAGCGGTATCTACAGCGGACGCGAATTCGACGTCTCCTGCTGCGCGACCGCAGGCTCACCCACCGCCGGGGGGGAATACGGCTGGATCGAGCACTCGGCGCGGCGAATCAGCTCGACAGACCCTCTTCAGACCCGCGCCGGCTTGCGCGGCATCCTGGAGCGGGCCGGATTCAGCTTCGACTAGCCTGCCATGCAGAGCCGGACAGGCCGGAGCCTCTTCGCATTATCGGTATTCCTCTTTTGGCTGGCCCACTATCTTTACATGTCCACCCTGCCGGTGTATCTGCGCTCTAAAACAGACAGCCTCGGCCAGGTCGGTACGGTGCTGGCCATGTACGGGCTGTGGCAGGTCGTATTACGGTTTCCCCTGGGGCGCCTGGTCGACCGTGTAGGCCGGCACAAGCTGTTCATCCTCTGCGGCACGGCTCTGGCCGGTCTCGGCGCGCTGCTTCTCTGCCGGGCGGGCGGCTTCTGGGGTCTGATGGCCGGCCGCTCCCTGGCCGGAATTTCCATGGCTACCTGGGTTCTCCAGGTAGTGGCCTTTTCCGCTTTTTTCGATCTCAAAGAAACGGTCCGTGCCGGGGCAATCCTGACCCTGGTCAGCTCCCTGGCCAAGCTCACCGGCACCTCCCTGAACGGTGTTCTCAACACTCTGGGCGGCTACAGCCTGCCCTTTCTGCTCTCGGCAGCAACCATCGCAGCCGCCATGATCCTCCTGCTTCCGGTTGGGGATCCCACCCGCCGAATTTCCTCATCACCGCCGCAGGCCGGTTATGTACGTGAGCTTTTAAAGAAGCCGTCGGTGGTTTGCCCCTCCCTGCTGGCGATCATCAGCCAGTTCATCAACTTTTCGGTGACCTTCGGTTTCCTTCCCCTGCTGGCCGGACAGCTGGGCGCCGATGATGTCCTCAAGAGCCTGCTGATCAGCGTCAATATCCTGGCCCTGATATTGGGCAATCTTCTCGTGGCCGGACTGGCCGGGAGAATCAAAGCCACCGTGCTGATGACCGCCAGCTTCACTTTCTTCACCATCGGCGTAACGGGAACCGCTGTGACCGGGCAGCTGGGCTGGCTGTTTGTGCTGCAGGCTCTGCTGGGACTGGCCCACGGCATCGGCTATCCTACCCTGATCGGCACGACCATAAGCGAGGTGCCCCAGAACCAACGCGCCACGGCCCTGGGCCTGCACCAGACGGTTTACGCCCTGGGCATGTTCGCCGGTCCCTGGCTGAGCGGGCACCTGGCCGACCTGATCGGGGTGCGTGGAACCTTCGGGATCATCGCCGGGATTTGCGCTGTTTTCAGTACTTTGATCATTCGGCGCCTCAGGCGCCGCTAAAATTTTAAGGAGATTCTATGCAAGATGTACGCGTCCAGGTAAACGGCAAGGTGGCCCTGGTGGCCCACTGCCTGCTCAACCAAAATACGAAACCCCACCTGAGGGCCCGCTACCCGGGGATAGCGGATCCGGTGCTCGACGTGCTGCGCCGGCTGGGATACGCCCTGTTCCAGCTTCCCTGCCCCGAGGTCGGTTTCGCCGGCCTGAACCGTTTTTCCCAGGTCATAGAGCAGTACGACACCGCTCTCTACCGCCGCCATTGCCGGACGCTCGCAGCCCAGGTCGCCGACCAGATCGATCGCTACCCGGGGCACGGTTACCGGCTGGTGCTGCTCGGTATCGACGGCAGCCCCTCCTGCGGTGTGGAGCTGACGGGAACCAGCCCCGACTGGAAGGGCTATCCCGGTAGTGCCCCTGTCGGCGACGCCTATCCCATCGCCCCCGGCAGCGGGATTTTCGTCCAGGAGCTCAAGGCGGAGCTGGAAAAGCGGGGAATGGAGCTCCCCCCCGCCGTGGGCGTGGCCCTGGACCGGCATGGGGTGGAACTGTCTGATGTGGGGCCCCTTCTGGAGAAGGCCCTCAGAGCGCTCGAGAGCTAGAGCTCCCGGGCGGCCTTGGAAATGGCGGCGTAGAGCTCCTCGAGGCGGTCCAGGTCGACACTGGAATAGGCCACCCGCAGGTATTTATCCTGGATGGAGATGGTTCCCACCCCGTGCTCGGCCAGCAGCTTCTTGCGCAACGCCTCGGCGCTCTTTCCTATCACCCGGAAGGTCATGAAGTAGCCGGAGTTGAAGGGCAGCGCTTCCAGGGGTGCGTCGAGATTTGTGACAATCTCCCGCACCTTGCGGTAGCGCGCTTGGATGATATCGAAGGCTTGCTGCTTCTGCTCCTGATGTTGCTCGCTTTCCAGTGCCAGAAGCATCAGGTTTTGAGTCAGCTGGTTGGAGTTGGAGATGGAGGAGCGTACTGCGCCCGTCACCTTCTGCACCAGGGCTTCATAGTGCGCTGCGGTCAGGCCGCGGCCGGCAAAGGTAAGAAACCCTAATCGGAAACCCCACACCAGCTCCTCCTTGGTGGCGCCGTCCACCTTCACGGCCAAAATGTTCTCGTGCAGGTCGGCCAGCTCGGCGAACAGTGACTGAGTATAGGTCTCTTCCTCGTAAAAGAGCCCGAAATAGGCGTCGTCGCAGATGACCAGCAGCCGGGTGCCCGCCTTGGCTTCCGCGGCCAGCAGGTCGACCAGCGCCGCCGCTTCCGCCCGGGAAGGTGAATAGCCGGTGGGGTTGTTGGGGAAATTGAGGAGCAGCAGCGCCTTGCCGCCCCGGTTTTCCGCACACCTCTGCTTAAGGGCCTCCAGGTTGAGGCCGCCTCCGGCGGCGAAAAAGGGAAAGGGTGACAGGACGGCCTGATTGCGTTCCTGGAAGATCAGGCGGTAGTTGCCCCAGAACATGTCGGGCAGGATCACCTGATCCCCGGCGTCGGCGAACAGGTCCGCCAGCACGGCGATTCCGTGGGTGAGACCGCTCACCACGACGGGTAAAGAGGTTTCCTTGCCGGCCAGCCCCGGATTCTTGGCGGCCATCTCGGCTTTCCAGAGCTCCCGCAGGCGGGGGACGCCTGCCGTGGGTGCGTAGGGAAAGATCTGTTTGGGCTCCAGCCCGGATACCGTTTCCCGGATCACCGGCAGGTACATGGGATCGCCTTCCGCAGTGGCGATGCCGATGGTGGCATTGATGTTGTGGGCCTGCTTCTTGGCTTCCCCTGACTGGGCAACGATCCCTTTGGGAAAGTAAAAACGCTTCCCGAAATCGGAAAGCAAGTCACTGATGACGGTTCCCTTCAGGGCACGATTGAGTTCTTCTGCTAGTGGATTCATAATCGGGAGTGTATCCCAGGGGGGTGTGTCCTGTCAATGAGATGGAGGAACACTGGCCTTGACGACCCCGGGGGGTGCCGGTCTAAACTGTCGGCCTATGGACAATCCGCAAAGCACTATCGACAAACCAACTTTGATCGTCGACGAGAAGAAGGCCCGCGCCAATATCCGCCGTATGGCCCTGAAGGCCGGGGCCGGGAAGGTCCGCTTCCGGCCCCACTTCAAGACCCACCAGTCCGCGGAGGTGGGCGAGTGGTTCCGGGCGGAAGGCGTCGAGGCTATCACCGTATCCAGCGTGGACATGGCGGAGTATTTTGCCTCTTCAGGCTGGCAAGATATCACCATCGCCTTTCCGGTCAACCTGCGCCAGCTTGCGGCCCTGGACAGCCTGGCCGGCCGCGTCCACCTCGGGCTGCTGGTGGAGGCGGAAGAGGTCGCGAGCCGGCTGGAAGAAAACCTGACCGCCCCGGCGGATGTCTGGATCAAGATCGACACGGGCTACGGCCGCACGGGGATTCCCGCCAAGCGTACGGAAGAGGTCCTGGCCCTGGCCCGCCGCCTGGAGAGCTCCCGCCGCCTTTCCTTGCGGGGGCTTCTGACCCACTCCGGACATTCCTACCATGCGGCCTCAGTTGCGGAGATCCTGGATATCTACGACGACACAGTAACCAAGCTCACCAGCTTGCGCCGAGAGCTTAAGGAGAAGGGCCTCCCGGGCACCCTGGAGCTGTCCGTGGGGGACACCCCCTGCTGCAGCCTCGTGGAGGATCTCTCGGCGGTGGATGAGATCCGCCCCGGGAACTTCGTCTACTACGACCTTTCCCAGCTGGTCCTGGGGGCCTGCATCCAGGAGCAGATCGCCGCGGCGGTGGCCTGCCCGGTTGTGGCCCGGCATGAGGAGCGGGGCACCCTGGTGATCTACGGTGGGGCGGTGCATTTCTCCATGCAAGCCTTACATGTGCCCGACGGCCGGGAGATTTACGGCCAGGCCGCCGCCGCCGGGCCGGAAGGCCGCTCCTGGGGCGACTTGATCCCGGAAGCATACCTGGTCTCGGTCAGCCAGGAGCACGGCGTCCTCCGGGCGCCGCCGGAGTTGCTGCGCAGCACCCGCGTGGGCGACCTGCTGGTCATACTGCCGGTGCACTCCTGCCTGGCCGCCGACCTGCTGCGGCGCGGGACGAGCGCCCGCGGTTGACTGCTCCGGTTCGCCTGTGGTAAAGTCGCGGCTAATATCATTTTAAGACAAGACCGGAGGGGCATGACCATGTCTGAGAATATCCGCCGATATATTACCTATTTCTCCGAAACCGGAGCCGAAAACACCGCCGAGGTGGCCCGCCTGGCAGCCGAGCGCAGCGGCGAAGGAGACATCAAAGCCCTCGTGGTGGCCACCACCTCGGGGCGCACGGCCCTGACCGTAGCTCGAACCACGGCCGGGGCCGTGAAGGCGGAGATCCCCCTGTTCGCCGTGAACTTCCAGAGTCCCCAGTGGGAGAAGCACGCTCCCCCCGACCCGGAGATCCGCGCCCAGGCCGAGGCGCTGGGCGTGCGCTTCATACCGGAAGAACCTCATGTCCGCTACATCCGGGAGATTCCCGGACACTCCCCAGACTCGCTGCGCCGCCTGGGCCAGGGCGTCAAGGTGGCCGTGGAGGTGGTCATGCAGGCCGTGGAAGCCGGACTCATAGCTGCCGGAGAGCGGGTCATCGGCATCGGCGGCACTTCTTCCGGGGCCGACGTCGCTTTGGTGGTGATCGCCGCGGGCCCGGACCAGTTGGACGAGCTCCGGATCAGCGAAATCATCGCCAAGCCGCTCTGAGCTCGGCCCCATCCCATTTCGACGCAGCGAGAGCGCCGTTTTCTTTATCTATTATTGAATTCCTCACCTTGCTGCGATAAAATTAAATAGAGAACCACGATTTCCCCAAAAAGTGCACGGATGGCGGCGGGTTATTAAGACGCGCCGGCAGCCGCCATCCGGTAACAGGTGGCTGCAATGGCCGCCGCAGCGCCGGCGCCGCAAACCGTCGCGATCACATGAGGGGGGCGTTTATGAAAGCCAAATCCATCCTTACTATTATCCTGCTGTCTCTGCTGGCCGTTCTGCCCCTGGGGGCGCAGAGCTCCCTGGCGCTGCTGGTCCAGCCGGGCGCCGAGTTTCCCCTGGGGGAGAACAGCGAGCTCTTCACCCTGGGAGGCACGGTACACCTGGGAGCCGAAGTCGGTTTCGGCCCGGGGCTGTTCGTCAGCGGGGGCGTTGGCTACAACTACACCCCCATCGACGCGGAGTCCTCGCTGTCGGTGCTCCAGGCCGGGGGCGGCGCGGGTATCTACCTGGACCTTTCACCCCGCTTCAGCTTCAAGCTGGAAGCTTTGGGGGGCTACTACCAGGGCATGATCAACGACCCCGGGGATGTCGAAGGGGAAACCTCCGGGGGCAATCCCTACGCCGGGGGCGGCCTGGGCTTTTCCTTCCTGATCAATCCCTCCATCAGTATGGGGGCCGGGGCGGTGTACAAAAACTACCTGGGGCTCTACGGCGGGGTGAGCGCCTACCTGGGAAGCTCCTTCTACCTGAAGGGAAAAGACGCCCGGCGCGCCAAGCTGCAGCAGGCCCTGCCCATGCGCCCGGACCTGATGCCCGGGGCCGTGGCTCCCGCACCGGGGCAGGGCATCGACCTGCGGCAGATCTCCTTTATCCCGGTGTTCCCGGTGTTTCACAACTACTACGACACCCACTCCATCGGCAAGGCGCTGATCACCAGCCTGGAGAAAAAAGAGATCACCGACATCAAGATGACCCTGCTGATCAAGCAGTACATGGACAGCCCCAAGGACTGTGGGCTGCCCCCCACCCTGGCAGGCGGGGAGGAGGCCGAAATCGACCTCTATGCCCTTTTCACCGACGAGGTGCTGTCCATTACCGAAGGCACCAAGGCGGCGGCGGACCTGGTGCTGGAGTACCGCATCGGCGACACCCTCTACCGCGACATGCGGGTGGAGACGGTGCGCTTCTACGACCGCAACGCCATGAGCTGGGACGACGACCGCAAGGCGGCGGCCTTCGTGACCGCCAAGGACCCGGCCATTTTGGGCTTCTCCAAGAACGTCACCGGCATGATCCGCGACAAGGGCAGCCGGGCCCTGAACGAAAACCTGCTCACCGCCATGGGGCTGTTCGAGGCGCTGTCCCTCTACGGGGTCAGCTACGTCATCGACCCGCGCACCCCCTACGCCGAGTTCTCCAAGAACAAGGAGCAGGTGGACTTCCTGCAGTTCCCCCGCCAGACCCTGGAGTACAAGGCCGGGGACTGCGACGACCTCTCGATTCTCTACTGCGCCCTCCTGGAGGCGGTGGGAATCGAGACCGCCTTCATCACCGTTCCGGGGCACATCTACATGGCCTTCTCTTTGGACCTGGGGCCGGATGAGGCGGAGAAGAGCTTCCGCGACTCGGCCGAGCTGATCTTCAAGAACGGCAAGGCCTGGGTGCCGGTGGAAATCACCGAGCGCCAGGGGGGCTTCCTCAAAGCCTGGCAGACCGGCGCCAAGCAGTGGCGGGAGCACCTATTGAAGGACCAGGCCGGGTTCTTCGCCCTGCATGAGAGCTGGGGTACCTACGAGCCGGTGGGCCTGCCCGGGGGCCGGGAGGATCTCCTGCAGCTGCCTCGTGAGGACAAGATCGTAGCCACCTTTTTGGCGGAGCTGATGAAGTTCATCGACCGGGAGATCTACCCCCAGGTCAAGAACCTGGAGGCGGAAATCGCCCGGGGCGGCGACACTTTACCGGTGCGCAACCGCCTGGGGGTGCTTTACGCCCGCTACGGGCTCTACGACAAGGCGGAGGCCGAATTCAGCCGGGTACTGAAAGCCCGGGAATTCTTGCCCGCCCTGGTCAACCTGGGGAACATCCGTTTTCTGAATGAGGATTACCGCACCGCCGGGAGCTACTACACCCGGGCCCGGCGCCTGGCCCCGGACAACGCCACGGTCCTGCTCTGCGTGGCCCGGGTCAGCCACGCGCTGGAAAACTACGCGGCCGCCGAGGAGAGCTACGCGGCTCTGAAGAAGCTCGACCCCGGTTTGGCGGAGCGCTTCGCCTACCTGGGCATGGAGGCGGGCTCCACCATGCGGGCCGGTGACGCCAACAAGAACAAGGGGGTGGTGATATGGGACGAAGAGTAATTATAATTTTAAGCGCCGCGGCGCTGTTGGCCGGCCTGCTGCTGGCTATGGTGGCCTGCGAAAACCCTTTGCTGGGCACGGTACAGCAGATCTACACCAGCTTCCACTCCAACCTGGTCCAGGCAAATTTCTCCTCCAATAACTCCACCCAGTATTTCGACCCCGGCGTTGGAAATATCACCGTGAGCTTCACCGACCAGTCCATCGGCGAGGTCGCCTCCTACGACTGGGACTTCGGCGACGGCGGGAGCTCTGCCCTGCCCAATCCCAGCCACACCTACTACGCCGAGGGCTACTACACGGTCAGCCTTACAGTCGACGGCCCGGACGGCAGCTCCACGGAGACCAAGGAGGACTTCGTGGCCGCCTACAGCGCCACTCCCCTGGTGAATATCTTTTATCCGGACGACAATGACTGGGTTACCGGCACGGTAACTGTGGAGGCCAACGCGGACTTCCCACCCGAGCCGATCATCAATGTCCAGTTCTTCGTGAACAATGTTCTCGCGGAAACCGACACCACGGAGCCCTACGCCTACGCCTGGGATAGCTCGGGCGTTCTCGAGAACACCCTGATCCCCCTGAAGGCCGTTGCCAACACCGGCAGCGTTGCGGGCACCGATGACGACACCGCGGTGCGAGTGGACCGCACGGCGCCGGTGACGACCCTGACCGCGCCCTCCGGCGGCAGTGTAAGCGGCAGCGTCAACATGACAGCCACTCTGTCCGACAGCTACAGCGGCCCGGACCGGGTGGAGTTCTATGTGGACGGCAGCCGCCGCTATACCGACTACACAGCCGGCTACGCCTACACCTGGAACGCCCGCTTCTATCCCGAGGGCTCGAGCCGCACGTTGATGGCCCGGGGCTTCGATGAGGTGGGATTGTCGGCTGACGACAGCACCTCGGTGACCATAGACAACCTGGGAAGCTTCAGCCCAGACACGCTGGACAGCGTGCGCCTCGAGGGCGTCAACAACAGGATCTCCGTGGACGCCTCCCTGGTGGACGACGTGGTAGTGGTGGCCTACGAGGATCCGGACAACGGGTTAATCCTTCTGAAAGTGTCCACCGACAACGGCGCCAGCTTTGCCGATGAGTTGGTGATCGAAGACACGAAGTTCATTCCCAGCAACCCGGTGGTGGCCTACGAGCCGGTCAACCGGGACATCTATGTGGCCTACCTGCATGACCCCGAAGGAACCGGTAGAAAGGATATTTTCCTGCAGCGATCCACCGACGGCGGCAGCAGCTGGGAGCTGGTTTTTAGAGTCGACAAAGGCCCCGATCCCACCGGGCTGGCCCTGGACATTCAGGGCGACCATCTCGGCCTTCTCTTCGATGCCGGCGGCAGGTCCCTGTGGCTGGCCTGGTCTCCGGATCTAGGTGCCCACTATGACTGGTTTGAATTGGACGGCTCCACCTACCCCCGGGACATGTCAGTGGCCGCCTACGGCGGCAAGGCCTACCTGAGCTGGGTCAACCGGGATAACGAGCTGATGTTCGCCAGCGCGGACCTGGAAAACGGCAAACTGATCTCCGAGATCCAGAGGCTGGCTACCGAAATCCGGGGCTACAGCTCTACGGCCCTGGACCCGTCCGGCAAGCTGGTGGGCGTAGCCTTCAGCAACCGCTACGCCAACCCCATGGTGCTGCTGGCCGATAGCGGAGAGCTTAAGTTCAATCCCGTGGAGGAGTTCGTCGACACCCGGGACTGCGGCTATACTTCGCTGACCCTGGGCATCGAAAGCATCCGCCTGGCCTACGCTTCCGCCAAGTCCGGCCTGCGCCTGGCCGCCTCCGAGACCGGCAAGTACTGGATAAACTACACCGTGGACGAGAAAGCCGCCTTTGCCTACGTCAGCATGGCCGCCGACGGCGAACGACGGCAGCACATCGGCTACTACGACCTGGAGAACCGGCAGTTGAAGTTCGCCGCCGTGCCCTTCAACTGGTAGACAGCCCTTACCCGCGAACACGCAAACACGCCGGGCCGGGAAAACTTCCCGGCCCGGTTTTTTTCCCGGGCCAGACCAGGCCGTACCCGAAAACGGTCCTACAAATAACTATTGCAGCCCCGCGGTTCAGGGCGCATACTCAATGTATGGCGTTCCATCACAGGAAGGGAGGTCGGACATGGCCTACAAGCTGAAAAACGGGGTCTTTGCGGTGCGCTGCCGGCGCCCGGGCTGCCCATTCAACACCCGGATCACCATCACCCAGAACCTGATGGGCATGACCGAGCAGGACGTGGAGATCGAGGCCAAGAAGCTCGCCCGGGACATGGCCCGCAACAAGCACGACGCCGTGTACGGCAAGACCCACACCCTGGAGAACCCGGATATCCACAAGGTAGCCGGTGTGTACCAGCAGTTCGGGGCCGGCGGCCCGGGCTGATCCGGCGGCGGCTAAAACCGGCTCGGCCGAGGCTCCGCACGGTGACAACTGAGCTTTTAGCCTCCCCGTCGTCCCTATACTTGCAAAATTTCCGTTCTCCTGTACACTCACAATACCGGACATACAGAGCCTGATCCACGTTGTTTCCCACCGGCGGCCGCCGTCAGTCAGGTACGGAACAAACGCTCAGATCAGAAAGGAGCCCATCATCATGCACGAACATTATAAACCCGGCCTGTCCGCTTTCAGCCCGGAGCAATGCCGCCTGATCCACAACAATTCTCTGGAGATCCTCCGGCGCACCGGCATTCGGGTCCACCATGCCGAGGCCCTGTCCCTGCTCAAAAGCGCAGGCGCCCGAGTGGAGAACGAGACCCTGGTCAAGCTGCCTCCCGCACTGGTGGAAAACGCCCTCAAGACCCCGCCCTCGGCTTTGAACCTCTGCGCCCGCGGCACCGCCGAGCCGGCGGTGCGCCTCTCCGGCCGGCAGGCCGCCTTCGGCCCCGGCTCCGACTGCCCCAATTTCCTGGACCCCGCCGGCGGAACACGGCGCCGCTTCCGCCGCCAAGACCTGTCCGCCTGCTACCGCCTGGCGGACCAACTGCCGGAGGTTGATTTCCTGATGTCAATGGGCATCCCCGAGGACATCTCCGGGAAGGTCTACCAGGCCCAGTTCGCCCTCATGCTCAACGCCACCTCCAAGCCCATCGTGTTCGTGTGCGACGACGCCGAGGACTGCCGGGCCATCGCCGCCATGGCCGCAGCCGCGGCGGGGGGGGAGGAACAGCTGGCTCTCAATCCCACTATCCTGCTCTATTCCGAGCCCTCCACGCCCCTGCAGCACTCGGAAACGGCCACGGCCAAGCTGCTGTTCATGGCGGAGCGCAAGCTGCCCATCGTCCACTCCCCGGCGCCCATGATGGGAGGCACCGCGCCCTACTCCCTGGCAGCCGGCCTGGCTCTGGGCAACGCCGAGGTCTTGAGCAGCCTGGTGATCCACCAGCTCAAATCCCCGGGGGCTCCCTTCGTGTACGGCAGCGGGCTGCACCACATGGACATGCGCTGCTCCATCAGCGTCTACGGGGCGCCGGAGTTCCAGCTGGCCAGATTAGGGGTGGCCTCGCTGGCCCGCTTCTACAACCTGCCCAGCTGGGGGTACGCCGGCCACACCGACAGCCCGGTGTTCGACGGCCAGGCCGCCTCGGACGCCCTGTTCTCTGTGCTCATCGCCCTGCTCTCCGGCACCAACCTGATCCACGACGTGGGCTACGTGGAGGCGGGGCTGACCACCTCCCCGGAGATGATCGTCTACACCTGCGAGATGATCGGCATGCTGCGGCGCTTTCAGGACGGCCTGGTCCTCGATGAGGAGCACCTGGCCCTGGACGCGGTCCGGGAGGCCGGACCGGGGGGCAACTTCCTGATGGCGGACCACACCCTCCGCCATTTGCACGATTTCTGGCAGCCCACGCTGCTGGAGCGGGGCCGCTACGAAGCCTGGCAGGCCGGGGGCGGCAAGAGCCTGGAGCGGCGGGTGCGGGAAAAGACCCTGAGCCTCCTGCAGGAGGCCCCGGGAGACCCCTTACCCGACCGGATGCGGCAAGAGGTTGCCGCCGTGCTCAAGGCAAGCGGGCTGGAGGAAAATCTTCTGGATTGAGGGTTTTGCCGGCGGCGCCGGTGGGCCGCCGGTGCTAGTGCCGGCTGACTTCCAGCCCGGGAATCTCGAGCTTCTTTTCCAACAACGCCAGCAGTCGGGTGGCGATGGTCACCAGTATCAGGTACACGGCTCCCACCACGATGAACACCTGGGTATAGCGGAAATAGCGGGAGGCGATGATCTTGCCCTCGCCGGTCAGCTCCAGGCAGGTGACCATGAAGGCCAGGGAGGAGTACTTGATCAGGTAGACCACCTCGTTGGAGCAGCCGGGCAAAGCGCGGCGCAGGGTCTGGGGGAAAGTGATATAGACGATGGCCTTGATCCGGCTCATGCCCAGGCTTAAGGCCGCCTGCATCTGCCCCTGCCGGATCGACTGGATGGCGCCCCGGATGTACTCGGACATGTAGGCCCCGCCGCAGAGGGAAAAGCCGATCACCGCCGCCGTCATGGGCTCGAGATAGATGCCAATGGAGGGCAGGCCGTAGTAGAGGATAAAGAGCTGAATCAAGAGCGGGGTGCCCCGGAAGAAGCCGACAAAAAGCCGGCAGGCGAAGGACAGGCTCCGGCTGCCGTAGACCCGGCCGGCGGCGATGATGTTCCCGATCAGGAACTGGGGCAGCACGGAGAGCAGAATCAGCTGCAGCGTCACCAGAGTGCCCTTGAGCACGGGGAGCAGCAGTATGTCGGTGGAAAAAGTCCAAAAGCTCATGCTGTTATCCTAATCGCCGTAGAGCTCCGTGATCTTGTGCAGGAACTTGCGGGTACGGGCGTACTTGGGCCGCAGGAAAAGCTCCTCCGGCGGCCCCTGCTCCAAGATGGTGCCGGCTTCCAGAAAGATGATTTCATCAGCCACCGAGCGGGCGAAGCCGATCTCGTGAGTGACGATCAGCATGGTCATACCCCCGTCGGCCAGTTTCTTGATCACCTCCAGCACCTCCCCGATCAGCTCCGGGTCGAGCGCCGAGGTGGGCTCGTCGAAGAGGATCAGATCCGGATCCATGGCCAGGGCCCTGGCGATGGAGGTGCGCTGCTTCTGGCCGCCGGAAAGCTGCGCGGGGTAGAGGTCCGCCCGGTCCGCCAGCCCGACCCGCTCCAGCTCGTGCAGGGCCCGCTTTCGGGCCTCCGCTTTATGCAGACCCTTGACCCGGGTCAACCCGATCATCACATTCCCCAGGGCTGTGAGATGATCGAAGAGGTTGAACTCCTGGAAGACCATGCCCATACGCTGCCGGAAGCCGGAGATGCTCTTCTTGTGGTGGGTCACCTCCTCACCGTCCAGCCAGACCCGGCCCCTGTCAGGGGGGGTGAGCTGGTTGATGCAGCGCAGCAGGCTGCTCTTGCCGGCCCCAGAGGAGCCGATAATCACTTTTGTCTCTCCCTTCGCCATTTCGAAGGTGATGCCCTTGAGAATCTCGTTGTCGCCGAAGCGCTTGTGGATGTCTTCGACTTTCAGTATCTTGGTTTCACTCATCAGGCGAGCTTTCCTCCCCCTCTTTCTTCGAATCCCGGTATACTCACCTTGCGCTCCAGGTTGTGAAGAAGCCTGGTCCCGCCGTAGGTGAGTACGATGAAGATGGCGGCGCAGATCAGGAATATGGGCATGGGCTGGTAGGTGCGGGTGGCGATAAAATTGCCCCGGGTCAGGATCTCCATGACCCCGATGGCGTAGGTCACCGCCGAGTCCTTGAGCAGAATGCAGTACTCGTTCGACCAGCTGGGAATGGAAACCCTCAAAGTCTGCGGGAGAATGACGTACCAGATGGCCCGCAACGTGTCCATCCCCATGGCCCTGGCCGCCAGCATCTGCCCCTGGCCCAGGGACTGTATGCTGCCCCGGAATATCTGGGACTGGTAGGCGGCGCTGCGCAGGCCCAGCACCAGGATCGCCGCCGGGAAGGCGGCCAGGTTGAGCTTGAACAGGCTGAAAAGCCCAAAATAGAAGAGAAACAGCAGGATCAGCACCGGCAGGCCGCGGAAAAACCAGATATAGAGGCCGATGAGACGCCGGGCCGCTTTGCCGGCGTAAACCTGCCCCAATGCCATGGGCAGGCCCAGCCCGAAGCCCACGGCCAGCGCCCCCGCCACCAGTGCCAGGGTAATCAGGGCGCCCTGGAGCAGATAGGGAAGCATGGGCATGAACTGCAGGATTTCTTTCAGCATGTTGGTATCCGTTTCCGGGATATGAACAGAAGGAGCACGGAGCGCGCCCCGTGCTCCTTCAACAACTAGACTTCTGTCAAAAAAGGATTACTCGGAGAAGTACTTCGCCTTGAGCTCTTCCCAATAGGGGTCGGCCATCAGCCGCTTGAGCCCCTCGTTCAGTTTCTCCAGAAGCTCGCTGTCCTCCTTGCGGACCGCATAGCCGTAGATCTCGTCGGTGGCGATGGTGCCCACGATCTTCAGGGGCTTGCCCTCGATGGCAAACTCGACCATAACGTCGTCCATGATGGCCGCGTCGACCCTGCCGTTCAAGAGGTCCTGGACTGCCAGGGAAAAGCCTTCATAGAGCACCAGCTTGTCGGCGTCGATGACACCTTTCTTGACCATGTTGTCCTCTACCCACATGGCCCCGGTGCAGCCCCGCTGGGAGCCGATCTTGTGCTGATTGTCGAATACGCTGGCCAGGTTGAGGTCGGAGTCGGCCTGCACGGCCACGGCCTGGTTGATCTGCCAGTAGGGGATAGTGAAGTTCACCAGTTCCTTGCGCTCCTCGGTAATCCCCATGCCGGAAGCGATCATGTCGATCTTTCCGGAGCGCAGGGCCTCGATGATGCCATCCCAGGCGATGGGCTGGGATTCCACCTCGAAGCCCATCTCGTTGGCGATCCACTCGACAGCATCCACATCAAACCCGACGGGCTTGCCCTCTTCCATGTAGGAGAAGGGGGGAAAGTCCGCATCCATGCCGTTGATCAGGACGCCCTCTTTCTGACCGCCCGCCCAGATACTCTGAAAGCTAAGCAGGAAAACCAGGATCAGCGCGAAAAAAACAATCTTCTTGATGTGTGTCACTTACATTCCTCCTTTGCCATTTTGGTTGGTGTCTGCAGTGTAGTTGCAGAAACCTTACCTGTAAAGGAAATATTTATCAGCGGGGCGTAGAAGTTATATATTATTTCATTTAATAGGCCGGCCACATGGGTACGGCTGCGTCCGGCGCGTCCGACGAGTCCGCCGCGCCTTTCGGCGCATCTCCCGATCCGGTGATGGCGTAGGTCCCCACCTTGCGGTAATTGGCGTGATACCTTTCCACGGCCTCCCTGTCCAGCTCCACGCCGATGCCGGGCCCTTCCGGTACAGTCAGCATGGGGCCGTCGAACTTGAGTTTCCCCCCGCTGATGATGTCGGCGGCGAACCAGTCATACATGCACTGGTTGGCCAGGATGAAATTGGGAGTGGAGGCGATGATATGCAGGTAGGCGGCCTGGGCGATGCCCAGTTCGGCGGAGGAATGCATGGTCACCGGCAGACCGGCGGCCTCGGCGGCCGCCGCGGCTTTCTTGACCGCCAGGATTCCCCAGGTCATCCGGGGCTCCACGCTGATGATGTCCGCGGCGCCCCTTTTGATGACATTGAGCACATCCGGCAGGCTCCAGGAGCTCTCGTGGGACAGAACACGAGCGGAAACCGCGTTTTTCACGTAGGCCATGCCCTCCAGGTTGGACGCGGCCACCGGCTGCTCGGCGATACTCAGCCCGTGGGGCTCCATTTCGCGTAAGTATTGCACCGCGAACCCGGGCGAGAGGGTCTGGTTGAAGTCCACCCAGATGACCGGCTCATCCCCGACCGCCGCCCGCACGGCCTTGACGGCGGTGCGCAGGTGGGGGATGTCGGTATACTTGAAATAGAGGGTCCGGTAGCCGCCGGCTACCGCGGCCGCGGCTTCCGCGGCCATGGCCTCGGGGCTGTCGTGATGGAGATACTTGGAGCATTCAGCCCCTGACCTGAACCTGCCGCCCAGCAGGCGGTAGAGGGGCTGATTCGCCGCCTTGCCGATGATATCCCAGAGGGCCATGTCCAGACCCCCCAGGGCGTAGCTCGCGAAATGGGGGGCGAACACCCAGCCTCCGTGCCCCTTCAGCTTGCTCAGCAGGCGCTCGGTATCGAAGGGGCTCTCGCCGACCAGGAGCCGGCCGGCGGCGTCGATAAAGCTCTTGAACGCTTGAGCCGGGCTCTGGAAGCAGGAGCTCTCCCCGATCCCGGTAATGCCCGCATCGGTGGCGACCTCTACGACCACAACGGTGACCCCGTCCCAGCGCCCGTAGGGCCAGAAAGTAGGGGCCGCGAAGGGAACCGAGAGGATCGTGCTCTTTACTCCCGTGATGCGTATCTGATGTCCGGTTGGCTGCATGGCGTACACTCCCGGGCAGAGTCTACACTCTTCGCCGTAAAACCTCCAGGGTTTTCTCCATCTCCTCGGCGCTGCCCACGGTAAAGCGGATGTAGCGGCCGTCCAGGGCCGTGAACTCCTCGTCCCAGGCGGGAAAGGTATGGATGCCGGCGTTTCTCAAGGTCTGCCAGCAGCGCTCGGCCCGCTCCCGGGTCTTGAAATCCACCAGCACGAAATTGGCAGCCGAGGCCAGGGGCCGGCAGCCGCAGTGCTCGAGCCCGGCGCTGAAATGCTCGCGGATATCTGCGACCTCCGCCCAGATCTCCCGGAAGCGGGGCAGGTATTTCAAGGCGATAACACCCGCGGCCTCGGCGATGCGGTTGACGTTGAAGATCTGGCGCAGGCCGTTCAGCACGGCGATGTTGGCGGCGGTAGAGATCGCGAAACCCAATCGCAGGCCCGCCAGGCCGAAGCTCTTGGAGAAGCTCCGCAGCACCACCAAGTTGGGATAGCTGCCGATCAGGTCTACAACCGTTTCTCCGCAGAACTCGAAGTAGCACTCGTCAACGGCAACCATGCCCTCCGCGGATTTCAGCAGTTTCATAATGGTCCGACGGGGCACCGTCGTACCGGTGGGGTTGTTGGGCGTACAAACCCAGACCAGCGAGGCGGTCTTGATCTCCGCGGGGCTGAAGGCGATCCTGTAGCAGCCCTCTTTTAGACTAGGCACCAGGACCGCTTCGCAGGCCGCCCTTGAAGCGGCCAGCTCGTACTGCGAGAAGGTCGGCACCGGGATCAAAACCCGCCCCGGCCAGGCACGGGTCACCAGGTCGATGACCTCATCCAGGCCATTGCCCACGGCGACCTGGTCAGGCTCTACCCCGGCATAGCTTGCGAAGGTACGGCGCAGCTTTTCATAGGATCCCGAAGGGTAGTATTGTATCTTCTCGAGCTCCGCTGCCAGCTCGCCTACCAGCCCCCTGGGCAGGGGGGCGCGGAGACAGCTCAGGTCCAGCCGTATGTCCGCCCCCTGCTTGTTTATGTCCGGCATTCCCTATTCTTCCATTTTCTCCAGTATGGCCACATCCTTGGCCTTCAGGTTCAGGGAGGCCTCCGATACTTCCCCGGTCACTATATCACGACAGGGGCCGGTAAGCTCAACCGTCTGGGTTCGATCCGTGTGGTTGAGAATAAAGGTCAGCGTCCGTTTCTCCTGCAGACGCTCCACCGCTTCCACACCGGCGGGCAGCAGGCGCACCCGGCCGGCGGGGGAAAGCCCCGCCGTCTTGACCAGCCAGGCAGTCACCATAGAGCGCAGGGCCTCGTCGCCAAGAGTACCCAGGTAGAGCACCTGCCCCTTCCCGGCGCGATTCAGCACGGCTGCCGCGCGCCCGGCGTAGAATTGCTCCCGGTAGGTGGCCACGGTTCCGCCACCCCGGGGCTCCAGGATATCGCACCAGAGGTGGGCCGCCGCGCCTTCGCTTTCCGCGGCGGCGCTCATGCCGGGCAGCCGCATATCCAAACCGACGCTGACGCCCGTGGGCAGGGGCTCGTACTCGTCCACCTCCGCGCCGCAGAGCTCGGCCAGCAGTCCGGGAAGCGGCCTGTCCACCACCCGGTTGCAGGTGTCCTTGACGCCCGTGCGGGCGGTGACCAGGAGCAGGCCCCCGGCTTCCACGAAGCGGCGCAGCTCGGCGGCGTCGCGTTCGGCCAGCACGTAGAGGGCCGGCGCCAGCACCAGGCGGTAGCCGTCCAGGGGCGCGTCCGGGGGAATGACGTCGACGCGGATATTCTGGTTGAACAGGGCGGCGTACCAGCGCTTCATGTATGTGAAATAGGTGAAATCCGGCTGGTTCGGCTGATCCTGGAAAGCGAAGAGGGCGTCGTAGGACACGATCAGGGCCGCCTCGGCTTTGACTTCCTCCAGGGCCTCCAGGCGGGGGGCCAGGCGCCTGATCTCTTGCCCGGTGGCGCGGATCTCGTCGTACCGGCGCCGCGGCTCGCCATGGTGGTCCAGCACGCCGTGCCAGTACTGCTCGTGACCGAAACAGGCCGTCCGCCAGCGGAAATAGATGATCGACTCGGCACCGTGGGCGATGGCCTGGTATGTCCAAAGGCGCATCTCGCCGGGGCGCGGCGTGGTTGAGATGGTTTTCCAGCCGCTGGGGCCTCCCTGCAGCTCGGTGAGCCAGAAGCCCCGCTTCTTGAAGCCCCTGACGAAATCGTAGGTGAAGCCCGCGATCTCCGGCTGGACGTCCATGCTCAGGTTGTCGAAGATGCGGTCGTAATAGTCCAGGGACACGAAGTCCAGGTCTTTTGACAGCTTGCGGAAATCGACGTCCTTGAAACCGAAGCCGGAGTTGTGGGTAATGAAATGGCCGGGACAGAGGCGACGCAGGATCTCGGCCTGGTTTTTTTGAAAAGCGACGATGGTGTCGGAAAGGAAGCGCCGGTAGTCCAGCTCCAGCCCCGGGCTCGACCCGTAGGTGGGATGCACCCCCAGATCGAAGGGCACGGGAATCTGCTCCCAGGCGCTGTAGACATGGCCCCAGAACACGCTCCCCCAGGCCTCGTTGAGGGCTTCCAGGCCGCCGTATTTCTCCCGCAGCCAGTCCTGGAAGGAGATTCGGCAGGTGGGGCAGTAGCAGCTGACGCTGAACTCGTTGTCGATCTGCCAGCCGATCACGTTGGGGTGCTCCGCGTAGTGCCCGGCCATGGCCCGGGTGATGCGGCGGCAGTGCTCCAAGAAGCCGGCATGGTTGGGGCAGTAGCCCCGCCTTCCGCCGTAGGACCGCTGCCGGCCCAGGGCCGAGACGGCGAAGGCGTCGGGGATCTCCGCCATGACCCAGGGCGGGGGTGAGGCCGTAGGAGTGCCCAGAACGGCCCGGATGCCGGCCGCCTGCAGAAGCTCCAGCGCCTCGTCCAGCCAGCTGAAGTCGAAGTTTTCCCTTTCGGGCTCCAACAGGCACCAGGCGAACTCCGCCAGGCGCACGATATTGATGTCCGCCTCCTTCATCAGCTCTATGTCCCGTTCCCAGCGCTCCCTGGGCCAGTGTTCCGGATAGTAGTCCACGCCAAAGTTGAATTTCATGCCGACTCCCTTACGATTAAATTTGTGGTGAACTTTTTACTCTCCACTTCTTTCCCCTTGAGCCGGGCCAGCAGCAGCCTGCCGGCCTCCACGCCGATATCGAAAAAGGGGTTGTGGATGGTGGTCAATTTAGGGGAAATAAAGGCGGAAAGCTCGAAATCGTCGAATCCCGTCACTCCCACGTCATCCGGAATACGCACTCCGCGCTGCTTCAATCCCTCGATGAGACCGAAGGCCATGTTGTCGTTGGCGCAGACGATCACGTCGGGGAACGGATGGGCGGCGAACGCTTCCGCCGCCGCCAGGCCGCTCTGGATGGTGAAGTTGCCCTCAACGACGCGGGTAATGGGCAGGCCGTGCTTGCGTGCCAGCTCCCAAACGACATTTTTCCGGTCCATGGCGTCGATGAGCTGCCCGCCCCCGCCCAAAAAGCCCAGGGACTGCACTCCCCGCCCCGTCAGGTAGGCGAAGAGCTCCTGGTAGCCGGACAGCGGCTCCGAATCGATGTACAGGTAGGGCTTGGAGCGCACGTAGTGGTGGATGAGGATGAAGGGGATGCCCAGGCGGTGCAGGTCCGCCGGGCGGTGGTCCGCCACCTTGCAGCCCAGAAGGATCAGGGCGTCCACCCGCCGGGAGAGCACCAGCCCGGCCAGGACCTCTGAGCTTAAGCCCGTATCCGCGATGACGGTCACGCTGTACTCCTCGGCGGCGGCGGACTGGATGGCCCCGTAGAGAAACACCGTCAAATGCTCGTTGTTGATGCTGTGAATGCCGCCGGATATCTTCCTGTAGGGAATGATCGCCGCCAGGCGGAAGCTCTTCTTCTGGTAGTGGCTGCGCCCGATATGAGAGGGGATATAACCCAGCTCCCGGGCAATACGCTTGATTTTATCCCGGGTGGACACGGGGATGGAAGGATGATCGTTCAGAGCCCGGGAGACCGTGGGGGGGGAGACCCCCGCCCGTACGGCCACATCCTTGCGGCTGCTTTTTTTTGCCGCTCTGCCGCCGTTCATACAGAACTACCTAACCGCCGGCCTTGTCTGCAGCAAGATACTTCTTCATCATCTCCAGCAGACGGTCGTTGCGGATGCATTTTTCCAGGCTGAAGGAGCTCAGGATATCGTCCAGCTTTTCCTCGCTCATGTCCTTGAAGATTTTGGCCATTCCGGACTGCATGATCTGGCCGACATACTCGTAGAGGGCCGACTGACGCAGGTACTTGGTTACGCTCTCGCTGTCCAGGTCCGGGTCGTCCAGCACGGTCATGATATGCTCGGAAAGCTCATTGACGATGCGGTCCGTCCGGGTGGGGGGCAGCCACCAGCTCCAGAAATCCGCCCGCAGCTCCGTTTTGGCGTCCAGGATATGACGAACCGTAGCGGCATACTCGGATTCCGGATCCACGGTCACCCAGCCCATGACCCCCATGTCCTTGTAGGTCCAGATGGTCCAGTGGGCCCCGTGCTCCTCGAAAACCCCGATCTGGTCGTCCAGCGCCAGGAAACGGCAGTCCACTTCCTCCGGGTAGCCGTTGTAAACCGAGCCGAACTCCCCCACCCAGTAGGGCACATCGTGCATGCGGGCGTAGCGGGTGCCTTCGTGGGCCAGGTAGACCTCTTCTTGCCGCTCCCGGTTCCATTCCACGCCCTTGATCCGGCCCGGGTAGGGACCGGGGCCGAGGCTGGCGTGGTTGTAGTGATGCCCGCTGTAGACCAGGTTGTCGGCGAACGGCGGCGCCATACCGTCGAATTGTTTGGAGAAGTTGTCCCCCTCCAGGAAGATGATGTGCTCGCCGTCGATCTCCCGGATCGATTCCACCAGGCGGCGGTAGAGGGCATTGACGAGCTTCCAGTTGGAGGGGGTGTAGTGGGCATCCAGGCGTCCGTAAGGCGCCCCCGACAACGGCTCATTGATCAGGTCGTAGCCGGCCACAACAGCCCGGCCCCGGTAGCGCCGGGCGATCTCCTTCCAGAGCTCCACGCAGCGGTCCTGGAAATGGGTGTGCACCCAGAGCAGGGAATTCCGGCTGGAGTTGTCGCTGGGCCAGTCGGAGTTCTGCCAGCCCTGCACCGCGTGCAGATCCAAAATGGCGTAGAGGCCATGCTTCTCGCACCACCCCAGTGCCCGGTCCAGGAGGGCGAAGCCCTCTTCCTTATAATGGAAGGGCTTGTCGTCGGCCTCGAAGTGGCGGTAATTCAGGGGCAAACGGATGACCGTGGATCCGCACTCCCGGATCAGCTTGACATCCGCCTCGGTGAAGAAATGGTGGATCAACCGCTGAAAGAAAAAATCAGCTTTGCCGGCGCCCAGGACGCTCGCGAAGGTGTCCCGCAGGCTGGACTCGATCCCGGGGTAGCCATTGATGAAGTTTTCCAGGTTCATCCAGCCGCCCAGGGAGGGGCCCCGGAGCCATAAAGCCGCGCCTTCCGCGTTGACGATTTTATTGCCCTTGACCTTTAAAATATCCATCCCGCTTCCTCCTAATAAGCTTGACACTGCTGATAAGCTATAATACAATAAATCAATTTAACGCACTATAGTGCGTCAGTCAAGGAGGTACGATGAAAAAGAGCGTCATTCTGTTGATTCTGCTCTTGAGCGCCGCGCTCACCTGGTCAGCGGGGCAGCAGGAAACTCCCGCCGAGCAGGGTTCGGCGGCCAAGCAGGTCCTGGAATACTGGCATTTCTGGGGGGGTAAATCGGAATACCCGGCCATCAAGAAGGTAATGGACGCCTTCACAGCCCAGCATCCCGAAATAGAAATCAAGGAAAGCAACTTCGGCAACGCGGAGCTCCGCCGGCAGCTGGAGCTGTCCTTTATGGCCGGCGATCCTCCCGACATGTACAACGGGCCCGTGGGCTACGGCTTCCGCAGCTACCAAATGGCGGGGCACCTTCAGCCGATCAGCGAT
>Ga0272442_10002774_pt1 | contig 25055 bp, 29 predicted proteins | sample SSMForm2O_FD_200262 | JGI IMG/M metagenome (GOLD analysis project Ga0272442, IMG submission 200262) | Marine sediment archaeal communities from Little Sippewissett salt marsh, Falmouth, MA, United States - SSM-Form-2O | ecosystem: Environmental > Aquatic > Marine > Wetlands > Sediment ... | reverse complement strand
AAATGATGGATCAATAAATGGTGGGACAGTAATTGATACACTTGAATTTGACATAAGTGATTGTTTTGAGCCGGATATTATACATGTAAATGGACAGTATTTTGCAATTGTTTATCGTGGTACTGATGCTGATGGATTTATCAAAACTGTGAAGATATTAAATGATGGTCATTTTGATGGAGGGGTAATTGATACGTTTGAATATGATCCAATTATAGCTCTTGAACCAGATATATTAAATATTTTCGATAACATCTTCTGTGTTGTATATCAAGGGAACAGTGGAGACGGATATATCTCAACTGTGTCTATATTGAATAATGGAGATATTACTAATGCTGTTATTGACTCTTATGAGTTTGATCCAAATTACTGTTGGGATCCTGAAATGATCCATGTTCATGATAATGTCTATGCTATAGTATATTCCTATGATTGGATGGGAAGTCGACTTGCAACTCTTGAGATAGATAATACAGGTGTAATAACTAAAAGTATTATTGATATCACTAGATTTGAACACAGAGAACCTAGTGGTGATGATGATTGCTATACCCCACAAATAATTCATATCTATGATATGGTCTATGCAATTGTTTACAGAGGAGAGTATAATGGATATATTAAAACACTTAGAATAGGTGATTTTGGGGATATATCAACTGTAAATGATGACTATTTACTTTTCGATGGAAATGGTTTTGAACCTCAGATCATCAACGTTGGTGGATATACTTATGCAATACCATTCAGAGGCAGTGGTTCAAATGCAATGATTAAAACAGTGGAAATCATCCCACAATTAGTAACTTCACCAAGAAGAGTTGTTGATAAACATAATGCCTATGGCTTAAAAGCAAATGCCACTAGAGTGTTTGGATATATTAATGGAGTAGGAATATCTGCACCTATCTCTTCAACAGATTTTAATTATGTTGTTTTAACATATAATCGGACTTTACCCTCTGATCAAATGAAATTATATGTAGATGGTGTTCTAATAACAGAGTTTTCTTATTCAAATTTTATTAATTCTAATGGCAACCATTTAATTATGTGTCAGGATTATAATTGTATAATCGATGAAGTAACGCTTTGGAATGTAGCTATTTCAGATTCGCAGATTCTTGATAATTATAATTTATACAAACCTTAAAATAATTTAATATTGAAAAATGGTGAAAAAATGAAAAGAAGATGTCCAATAAAGATGCAGAATTTACGTGAAAACAATGAGGGTGTAGCAGGTATAGTTGTTGCTGTTATGCTTATTGGCCTTCTATTTACATTTCTTTCACTTGTTCAGGTAAATTGGGTGCCTGATTGGTCAGAGGAACGTGAAGCAGAGCATATTGATAGTGTTGCAAATCAATTTACTCAGATGAGATTTGCTGTTGATATATTATCAACTGTTGATCAAAGTGGTAATAAGATTACTGCACCAATAACTTTGGGGACTCAAGAAATACCTCTACCGTTCTTAAGATCAGATCAATCTTTTGGTTATATTAAGATTTCACCAGATAATTATATGTTAAAGATAACAGATAAAAATCCAACCCTACATGAATTTCCTCTTGGAGCGTTTCAATATTCATCAGTGAATTCAAATTATTTGAATGTTGAATTTATCTACGAGGGTGGCGGAATTATCACAAATCAAGACACTGGAAATAATATGTATATTAAACCTTCTTATGATGTTGATTATTCTTCCGATGTTGATATAACATTAGATGTAACCAATTTCATTGAAACTGGGGGAAAAACATATACAACTGGTAATAGTGGAATACAAATCCAACTTGAGTATGTTCAAAAAAATTCTAATACAATTTCCAATGTGAATACTCTTGCTATTACAACAGAATATCATTCAAGTTGGAATAATTTCTTCAATGATTCCTTAAAGAATGCAGGCTTAGATTATGGCGCAAGTAAGCATTTTGTTATTTATTCTGATGCAGATGATCTTGTCGTTGATTTTGATGACGCCTTATCTGTTGATATAACATTAACAGAAATTGAAATAGATTTACAAATAGGACCTGGTTGGTCTGAAGTTTAGGTTTAATAATCCTAATTAATATATGAGGGAGTTAGATATGAAAAAGATAAGAAATTTAATAAAAAATGAATGTGCTGTATCAGGACTTACCACAATGGTTGTAATGCTTGTAGTAAGTGTTTCGGTCTTTAGTGGTACAACTGCATATATTACCAATGATTCTGGTCCTGAAAAAACCCCATCTGTGGAACTAGTTGGAAAAATGATGGGTGATGAACTTGTTATTGTACATTCTCAAGGTTCTCAATTAAGAATAGATAGATTTTGTGAGTTAAATATTGGTGGTAATGTTGAATATATCAGGATAGCAGATCTTTTAGATGAAAAATCAAAGGAAAATGGCTATTGGGATATAGGAGAGAGGCTTGTTTATGATCTTGGGGATATTTCACATTTTCATGTATCATTTCAAATCGTCAATGAAGGAAAAAAGGATATGCTATATGATGAGACAATACAGGAAGGTGAAATAACCAAATATAGATACCTGGCAAAGTCATTAGGTCCTACAAATATTCTAACTAACTCTGCGAACTTTAACTCGTTATACAACCTAAGGGATAAATCAGGAAATATCAGATTTTCATATAAGAAATTGGGAGGAAATTGGATAAATACCTCATGGGAGCCAATATCTGGGGCTGGTTTTTATAACAAAACGATAAATGGATTAATGCCAACTGATATATATGTGTATAAGGTCCAAATCGATTGTGAATCCAATATAATAAACGGCGCAAGAAAGGTGTTTATACAGGGTGGCGCAACATATGTTAAACCATTTACATCATTTGAATTTAATTCTTCCCATAAAACTGTTACAGCAGATGGTTCTTCATTATTGGACAATGTCGCTCTTTGGTATCGATTCTCCAAGGATAATAAAACTTGGGGAGTTAATTGGTGGCATAGTTCTTGGAAATGTCGAAAACTGATTACTATCGATCCATCAAAGGTTGAAGCTGATCTTTATAGTTTTCCAATGTTGTTTTATCTAGATGTTGATAATAATCTTAGTGAAAATGCTTTGAATAATGGTGATGACATTGCATTTATACTTTATAGTGACAATGAAACACAACTTAACCACGAAATTGAGGTATATGATAACACAACTGGAAAGCTTGTTGCATGGGTGAATTTACCTAAGATAAGTTCTTCTGAGGAAACCAAGATCTGGTTGTACTATGGAAATCCCTCTTCCAATAATCTCGAGAATCCTTCTGATGTCTGGGATTCTAATTTTAGGACGGTATTACATTTAAATGAAGCACCTAATGATATGGTTCAAGGGCATTTTGATTCTTCTAAAAACAACAATCATGGAATTCCAAACAATTTTCAGGACGGCGGAGGTGGTTCAACAGATGTTGCTGGTAAGATGGGTGGAGGTGTTTACTTTGGTGGTGATGATGATTGGATTGAAATTCCCCACAGTAATAGCCTTATATCCAAGGACAATGAGCTATCGCTAAGTGCTTGGGTTAAGTTGACCACAAACCCAAATTCTGATGCTGGTGTAATCGTCAAAAGTGATGGAAGTAATTATAATATCCATTTAGGAGTTCAAAATGATAGAAAAGCAAATTTCCAGGTTTTAACAGAAAAAGAATTAAGCGATCTTTCAAGTGCAGCTACATTGGAGGTTAATCAATGGTATTATCTTTATGGTATCTATAACGGCATCACGTCAAAGGTATATATCAATAAATTCGAGGCTGGAAGTAAAACCATTAATGGATTAATTGAATCTCCATCTGCACCATTATTGATTGGACGTTGTGCCTTAGGTGATAATAGATTTTTCAAAGGAATAATTGATGAGGTTAGAGTATCTTATGAGGCTCGTTCTGTTGATTGGTTTAATACTGAATATAATAATCAGAACTCACCTTTGACTTTCTACAAAATAGGTGAAGAAGAGGAATATTCCAGTGACTGGACATTCTGGGATGACCCTTCAAATCCTGATACATCTTACCCGTGGGAATGGGAATTCGATTTAGTTGATGGACAAGGTTTTTACCAGTTTTATACAATAGGTAGCTATGAGGGAGCTGAAGAAACTACACCTCCAGATGCTGATGTCAAATCTTCATATAAAGATGAATCTGCTATGGCGATGATGGGTTAAAACCCATTATCAAATTTTATTAGATATGATCTAATTATTGTAATCATCAAAGCTATAACTTTCATATGATAAACTTGTGAGTGTTTTCTTGGTTCTGCTAATCCTTTTACCCTGTTTATGAATTATAATTGGAATCTTTCTTTTTTTTACCATTTTTTGCAATTTTTCTGTATAACTAATCTTTTTTGTCATATTCAGCCTTTAATTCCCCTGTATCAGTATCATTATAATTTATATCTTTTAATATATATTATTTTCCCTATTTTAAATTAATTTTAAAAAAATAATCTTATCATTAATAATTGAGCAGGGAGGTTTTATGGATGAGAGGTATGTGATTATTAAGGGTGAAAAAGATATCCCTGCTCAATATCTCATATCTAAATCTTGTTAATTTTAACTTAAAAAACTTGTTATACAACTGTTATCAATAAAGAATATTTGTCTTTATTGACACAAATTAAAAACCTAATTATTTTTACATTGAATTTATTAGGTTGAAAAGAAAAAAAAGAGAAGAATGGTAGATTATTGTATCAGCAGTCTTAAGGTTATCTTCAATATTGGAAAAATATCTTCCAGATAATCAAAGATATCCTGGAATAATTTTGATTTAACATTCTTTGATCTTGGTATATCAATCACCAAAGGTTCTGACCATTCACTCTGGTCCCCACGTATATCCTTTGCCCTTACTTTGACATTAAAGGCATCTGTTCTGGTCCAGGTGTGTGTACTACTAAATTGGGTTCCAGAATCTTCTGGGCCTATCCATCCAGAGTCGGTCCCATCTCCCCAGTCAAACAATATGTATATCTTATCATAATCTGGGTCTGTTGCTGTTCCATAGAATGTATATTCAGTGTCAGGAACACCCTCATTTGGTCCAGTTGGTCTATTGGGTTTCTCTGGTGGTTGTGATTCAGGACCTAAGGCAAGTGTAGGATCACCAAATGCTTGCCATTCCTCAACAGTTAAATAATCATATTTGTAGGTGTTTGAAAGTTTCATATTTCTTTTTTCAATGTATAGTTGAAGAGCCCAGGCCCACATCTCACCAAATGTTAATGCCCCTTCATCTACATATGCCCTGAAACAGCTTAGTTCAATTAGACCTGCAAGTCTTGTGATGCAAGCAGTTCCATCTGTTGAGTATAGACTGTCTGTTGCAGACATCGCAGCAACAGCTCCTCCTCCTGAACTCATCATATGTGACCAGGTGAAACAATCAGGGTCCACATTGAATTTTCCAACAAGACATGCTCCAATTATTGCAATTGGAAGCTCATCATCATTTGAAAGTCCCCTTACAAAAGATGCAGGATATAATTGCAAAAGTGTTGGTATCCAGACTCCTTCAGAGCCTTTCCACCGATGTGATGCCCATCTATCAAGGTGACCATGACCAGACCAGTGTAGAAAACCACAGCCTTTGTTTATTGCATTTGATATATGCCCTGTACCATAAGGAGGTGACCAATCACCAAGTTTACCATTGGTATCAAAAACCAGATCTGAATCAAAATCCTCCATGATCTCCAAGGCTTCTTCAATGATATACTCACCTTCGGGGATCTCTTGATCGTCATCAACCCAAGTGTCCCCACCAATACCAACAAAATCCTTGAACCAATCCTGTGAATATGCTGCACTGTTTTCATAATCCTTTATCTTATTGACACATCTGGTAACCTCGTTTCCATTGATACAAGCAAGCCTGCCTATAAATACATCTGGATATAGATCAACATCATCATATTCATGTCCAGTCCCCCAGTTGAATTCTCCAAATACATCATTTTGATTGGAGTCCCAATCACAGAAAGCACCTGTTTCATTGTAGATATCGGCATAATATAGGTCGGTCACACAATTATACTCCTCTTCGTTTCCAGAAATATATATGTTTGTTAGCCTAACTGGGCATTTTGCACTTCCACCAACCAAAAGAACATAACTGGTACCCCAGTTTTCGATAGCCTCTTTTATGAAGTACTTTATTTGTTCCTGATCATCACGACCCTCATCTGGGAAATAGACACCATTGTAAATATCAGTAAGAGTTACAAATTTGGTTGTGATGCCTCTACCCTGTTTGTGCGAAACAAGTGGGGCAAGCTCATCACCAAATTCAGTTGGCCCAATTATTATAAATCTATATTCGTCATCAAAGACAATAGGCTCTTCAGGTGGTTCATATTCAATAACGATTTTTGCATTGTTTGCCCATTTGATCTTGTTTTCCTGCGGATAGAACTTTATCGGATTAACCTGTATGTTTACAAAAACCTTCAAACCGTCTCTTTGTCTTCCGCAACCTAGATCATAGCTGTAGTATTCTCCCGGATAAGGTTCAGTGCCGTAATCAATAGCCTCTTCCTCTATTAATTTGTTATTTAACATTTCGTTAGTTGTTCTGGGTCTGGATGTCGGTTTTATGGTCATACCAAGTGTTTGTTCATTGAAATCTGATAGAACACATGTAACGCTCTTAATCCTTGTTCCAAATGGATATGTATAGGTCTCAGAATATGTTGGAAGCACTGGTTTTCCATCTTCATAAAGATAAGAGTTGGCTTCTTTTATATTTAAATTGATATAATCGTTTTCCGTTTCAATTAATGGTTCTGAAAAACTAACAGATACTCTATCTTGATGATTTTTTTCTTCAATAGGTATAGCAACAGCTCCTAGTCCTCCTAGGACTAAAATTCCTACCATTAATAATGGTAATATTCTCTTCAAACTTTTTACCCCCTAATATTTGTGTTTAATATATCTAATGAATAATTTTATTAATAAATCTTTCTGGTAAAACCAAAAATTTTATTTAATTTTTATCAAATTCAAGCAATAAAACCAGATAAAATAAAAAAAAGAAAAAAAAAAGTTGGGTTTTATTGTAGCATTAGCCTAAATGTTATCTTTATCAAATGTATCAGGTTTTCAAGGTTGCCAAAAAGATTATTGAATTCTGTAGTTTTCAATGCCTTTGATCGTGGTATGGTTATCTTTAATGGCTCTGACCATTCACTTTGATCCCCGTGTATATCCTTTGCTCTGACCTTTACATCGAATGTCGATTCAATGCTCCAGCTATGATTTTCAGAAACACTAGTTCCAGACTCCACAGGGCCAATCCAATCGCTGAATGTACCATCGCCCCAATCAAATATATAATATATATTATCTCCATCAGGATCAATGGTACTTGCATAATATGAATATACTGTATTTGGAACACCTTCAGTTGATCCAGACGGAGCATTTGGTTTTATAGGTTGTTGTGATTCAGGACCAATTGCAAGTGTTGGATCTCCAAATGCTTGCCATTGTTCCATGGTCTTGTAATCATAAGAGAACTCCTCTTCCAATTCCAGGTTGGTCATATCAATGTATTTTTTTATACTCCATGCCCACATTTCTCCAAATGTTATTGCATTTAGCTCTTTATATGCCCTAAAGCTATTAAGTTCAATAAGTCCTGCAACATATTCAATGGTCTCATTGCCAAAGGCTGAATAGAAAAGTCCTGAAGAAGCAAGAACAGCAATAGAAGCACCATTTGGGTTTAACACATGTGACCAAGCAAAACAGTCTCGTTGATAGTTGAATTTTCCGGTAGAACATGCCCCAATTATTGTAATTGGTAGTTTATTTCCGTTGTTTAAATTATCTCTAACATAAGAACCCGGATAAAAGGTAAGCAGAGTGGGTATCCAGTTTCCTGGAGCTCCTAAATAACGATGCGTAGCCCATGTGCCAAGACTACCATGCCCAGACCAATGTAAAAAACCACATCCAGAGTTTATGGCATTTGTGATATGCCCAGTTCCATAAGGTGGTAGATATGTTCCTAATTTATCATTGGTGTCCCATATCTTCACTGCATCAAAGTCCTCCATGATGTCTAAGGCATGTTGATTTATGAATTCCCCCTCAGGTATATCGCTGTCGTCTCCACTTGCGGGAACCCATGTATCTCCACCTATAACCACCATATCCTCGAACCATGGTTGAGAGTATGCAGCCTCATTTTCATATGTGATTATCTTATTTACACATGCATTTACCTCATCTTCGCTTGAGCATGCAAGTCTACCGAAATAGATATCTGGATATAGGTCTACTAAATCATAATTATTGGATGAGCTCCAGTTGAACTCACCAAAGACGTCATTTTGGTTTGAGTCCCAGGAACAGAATTCAAGATCCTCATCGTAAATATCTGCAAAATATAGGTCACTTGCAAATACCTCATCATCAGGGTCATCAGGATGATTAATATAAACATGGGTTTCTCTTATTGGGACAAATTGATGATTCATACTTGCTCTATCCCAACCACCAACGAATAGCACATTGCTAGTTCCCCAATTTTCTATTGCTTCTTTGATGAAATATTTAATCATCTCAGCACTATCTCTTCCTTCCTCAGGGAAATAAACACCATCATAAATATCATTTAAGGTTACAAAAATTGTAGATATACCTCTGTTATTTTTGTGGGATATCAATGGTGCAACTTCATCACCGAATTCAGATGGACCAATAACCACAAACTCATATTGGTCATCGAAAATAATTGGCTCTTCAGGTAATTCATATTCAACTAAAATATCTGCATTTTTCGCCAATACTATCTTATTTTCATCTGGATGATATTTTACGGGAAATACTTCTATCTTAACAAATAAGTTAAGACCATCTCTATTTCTCCCGCAACCTAAATCATAGTTAAAATATTCTGCTGGGTAGGGTTCTGAACCATAATTAATTTGTTTTACGTCCTGTTTCACCATTGTTCTGTCAACGGCAGAGACCATTGGTGTAGGTTTAGGTATATTTGTAAGTGTGGTTTCCTGATAATCTGATAATTCACAGGTAACTTTTTTTATCTTGGTTCCAATGGGAAATGAAAAGGTATGTATATAACTAGGAATCATTGGTTTACCTTGTTTCTTTAAAAATGTGTTGGTTCCATCAATTTCTATTCCTATGTATTCATTTTCTTGCTTAATCATTGGCTCTGAAAAGCAAACAGTTAAGGTTTTATAGTCAGATTCTTCAAATGTAAAAGCAACAGCTCCAAGTCCACTTAGGACTAAAATTCCTACCACTAATAGTGGCAATATCTTCCTCAATTTTTAACCCCCTGATATTTTCATTTATATTACTAAAATGTCATATTAATATTAAAAGTTTCTTGTTAAAAATTGAACAAATCATGGTTTTTATATATTTTTTTTGTTTTTTGTTATAAAAATATTTTTTTCTGAAATTGCCAAATAATTATAGATTTAAGTTCAATATATAAATAAATATTATTTTTTCAATATCTCATAACGAAGTTTTGAATTTTTTATAAGTTCTGTTTTGTTCCCTTTCTTATCAATAAGAGTTAGAGTTACTGCTTCTATGGGAGCATCCTTTGGATAAGAAATATCAACATGTAGATCACTTTTTATTTTTCCCCCAATATGATTGCTCATCCCATAGGCAATATGCAGACCGCTTACCTTTTCATCCTCTAAAGGATTGCCTGATACAACTGCTTTTGGATTACAACCGATTCCTAGTTCTGCAATATTCCTTCTAGAGTCATTCTCCTCGAATATTTTACGCATTTTGTCAGCGTTCTCACCGTTTCCCTTAACCTCAACAATTCTATTTTTTTTAATAACTAACTTCAATAGATCACCAAAGTAATCAACTGGCCAAATCCCCTCTGTCTTGCTTTCCCCAAAAACATCTAATTCATCAGGTGCTCCCTCATATGGAGAGATCCAAGCCTCACCACTCGGAAAATTTATTAGATTTCCAGGTTTTGTACAATTACCTGCTTCTTTTTTTGGATTTCGATTCCGCAAATCAATATGTAATTTGTCACCTGTAGAAAATTTTATATCCGCAGCAATTTTGTTTTTTAGAATTTTTTCAATAGCTGTTGCATATTCGTTCACTTTTTCATAATCAGCTTGAAATGCTGTTTTTTCCATTCTTCGTTCTACATTCGGCATGCTTGTACATCTGGTTTTTGAATCTTTAGAATATGCAACTTTTACCAATGATGAGGTTGCTGAAAACTCTGTCATTGCTATTACCAAATCCATTTTCATGGCGATATCTATAAATTTTTTTGGGATGATATAATTATGCAATCCTGTTGCTGGAAACTCCATCAATTTCACTGTAAAATTATTTTTCTTACCCATGGCTCTAAAGGTGTCGTACCATTCCATTGCCATTTTTCTTCGGTCTTTCCAGTTTTCATTGTCACTTATATTATCATGTGGGACATCAAAAAGGATCAATATCTTTTCACTAGGCTTTGGTGCAAATACATAATTAAAGAGTTTTATTTTTTCTTCAGTATTCATATGCTTTCCTCCCAAAATAAAAATAGGAATATGATATCAATTATAAATATAGTGTTTTTATATTGCCTGTATTTTTTCCTAAAAAAATAATAGAAAATATTCTTAAAAGGTTAAATGATAACCAGTTTAATGATATATTGGAGGCGTTTATTTTGATAGACCAAAACCTTAAAGATTTACTTATAGAGGCAATGAATAGTGAAATCAAGGCAAAGGAATTCTATTTAAATGCATCATCAAAGGCACAAAGCAATGCAGGAAAGAATTTCTTTAAGGAACTTGCTGATTTTGAACAAAATCATTTTGAAAAAGTAAAGGAAATTATTGAAGAATACACAAAAGATGAAAAAATTACATGCAGTGAACCTTGTCAAGAGATACTCAATGTAAAATCAGAGGTTGAGGGGGAAGTTGAGCCTAACAAGAATGAAATAATTGAGATATTGGACCTTGCAATAAAATCAGAGAAGGAAGCCCATGATAGATATCAAAGGATTGCAAACATGATTAATGATAGTGAGGGGAAAAAGATATTCGGAATTCTTGCAAATGAGGAAAAAAACCATCAGCAAATATTAGAACACGAGATATATCATATATCAAACAAGGGAGTTATAATCTGGGATTAAGATTATATTATTATTTTCTTTCCTTCATTGATTGGATTATATCTTTTCCAAAATCAGTTAACCTATAAATCTTAACATTTTTCGAACTATCTACTTGTTCAACTATATTTAAGCTGATCAGGGATTCATCATTCTTGTATCTCGAGTTCATACCTCTAATTGCACCAATTACATTTGTAGGAGTTGTCTTTATGTTGTAGGCAATGTCAGATGTGTAGCTTCCGCTGGGACTTATTTCAAATAAATAATCAGCAATTTTTTTTCTGACATTACTTCTCCGCAAAGATCTGATAACTAGAGGCCTGAGGGTATCTGGAGAAGTAACTTGCTTTTCTTCATCTCGCATCCCATCCAACTCTAAATATCTAAATATATAACTCTTTTAAGAACTTATCGCTAATATGATTATTCATTTGAATATATACCTGCATAATTACATGCATACGAATTATGATTTTTTTTAAAAAAATATATTTAATATAACACAAATGTTAAATTCATGATTCTTTTAATTAAAGATTTTATTGTTCCTGAGGTGTAAAGGGTCTTTATCTTTACATCTATTGATTTTATATGTTCAAGAGAATTTAAAAGTGATATAGTGTTTTCCTTTTCAACATGCTTGCATCTTATAATTCCAAATGTTCCATCGAATCTTATAAGTCTCAATCCCATGTCAGTGCAATATCTATTATATTTGGTTCTACATAGCTTTTGAATCTCACTAAAAAGGTCTTTTTTTTTTATAGATTCCTCGGATTCTGATATCAATTTAAAACCTATATACCTTTGCCGATTATTTGTTTTTATAATATTATACACCTTAGAAAATAGGTTTTATTCTGATTCGATTCTAGGAGCTAGTAGATATGTCACATGTCCTTTACTTTCTGCAATATCAAACTCGACTTTGATTGGATTATCATTACCAAGCATTATAGTTATCGGGTCTTCTCCGCGAACAGGTTTTATCATATTGCTGAAGTAATCAATGGAAAACAAACTCTTACATGTTGATTTTGTTGTTAATTCCACCAGTAGATCTTTTGGAAGTTTTAGATTTACGGTATCGGTATCTCCTTCTGCAAAAAGTTCGAAATTTTCTTTGTTTACAGTCAATGAAAGATGATCGGAAACAGCTTCTGACGCCCTTACCCCCTGACTTAACTCAGATGCCTTTAAAACAATTTTTGCAGGAAGGTTCAAATTTGGCATTTTTGGATCAGGCATACCTGCAGTGTCGATTAGTCCAATTTTTCGAACCAGATTTCCAATCTTGACAATTAGTCTGTTTGAATCCTCATCGTATTCAAGGTTTACCATATCTCCAGCACTAGAGAGACGCATAATGCTACTAAACTTATCCATATCGATTCCCAGTTCCATCTCACTTGCTTGGAAATTGTCAAAAGCCTTACTATCAATATTTAAATCTACCATTGCAACATGTGCAGGATCAACTGCTCTAAGTGATACCCCTTTTGTGGAAATGTTGAACTTTACTTCGTTTACAAGTGGAGATGTTACCTCAATTATACCTTTTAGTACCTCTGATTTTACCTTGGCATTAAACATATATTATCCTCCCCATATATTAGTATTTAACAGTAATTTTCTAAAAAATAAATACGTTTTGTGTTTATAACGATGACGGTATTTTAATCTGATTTATAATGGTCTTGTTCTGGCAATTAAAGAAAAACCTGAAAAACCAGTTCTCACTACAAACCCCAAAAACGATATACTGCCAATCCACCATTTAAAACCAAAGAAACCAATTGAAAAAACACTGTGATAGCCATTGATGGTTGTGCTGTTTCCACCAATAAGTGGTGTTAATGTTGTGTAAGCTTTCTGGTCCCTGGGATATCTACAATATAAAATTGGGATTCGTACCCTTCTAAAGATGTATGGTGGTAGTAATGGAAACAACTTGAATTTTAAAGGCCAAAGAATTTGAGGAGCAATTTTTATATGAATTCCCCTTCCTCTGGATTTTATCCTTGAGATGAAATTATATTTTGAGTTGTTGTTAGCCAAATTTTTAAATTCAGGATCTTCTTTTAGCAGTTCCTCACATTTTTCTTCCATTAATTGAGAGATATCTTTTTGATCATCAACCTTTAATTCTATTTGAAAAGGTTCAACAGATCCATCAAGACCATATCGGAAAATGGTCACAGTTTCAAATTCTTCTTTAGATTCATTTTTTTCAGATGTGATTGTCTCATTTTTTATATTTATTGCAGAGACTGTAGTAATACCTGATAGAAGTATCAAGAATGATAACAATATCCCAATTATTTTTTTATTAATTTTTTCCATTTTGCTCTCCACCATATAACATTATTAATTTTATATGATATAATTTCTATTATATATTAATTTTCGTAATATATAAAGGTTTTCTAATCTTCTCTCCACTTATAATTACACTTTACACATGTGTAAAAACGGCTCTCTGGTTCATCACTTCCTCTCATTTGACGAAGTATCCAATAGGCCTCATTATGTCCACATTTTGGACATGTTGTTTTTGTCTTTGGCAACACATTGGTCTTCTCCTTATCTTCAATAATAGTAACTTCCTTTTCTTCCTGTTTTGAAACAACAACTGAACTTCCTGACTTCTTTTTCTTAAATCCACATTTATTACAAACAAAAAGATCATCTTTTGGGTACATCAAAGCCTTACATTTTGGGCAAAACATCTTATTTTACTCTCCTTATAACATCGCTAATAATAATATCATGATCAAATGATAGATCTGGCAAATCGTCAATATCAAAGAATTTTGCTTCAATTGCATCATCACCACCCATAAGAATACCATTTTCGATTTTTAATAAATAGACTGCTGTTATTACATGACCTCTTGGATCTCTATTTGGATCAGAGTAGATACCAATTAGATCAATTATTTTTGTATTTAAGCCAGTTTCCTCTTGAACCTCTCTAACAACTGCATCTTCAACTTTCTCATTGTATTCCACAAAACCTCCAGGTAGTGCCCATTTGTTTTTAAACGGGTTGTTTTTCCTTTTAATTAAAAGTATTTTGTTTTTCTTTAAAATTGCGCCATCTACAGTTAAATTAGGTGATTTATAATGCATTAAATAACTGATATATGTCCTCTGTATTTAATTTTTAATAATTTGTATATTAACTTTTTACAATCATTTCTAATAATTTGCTAATCATTTATAGATTGCCAAAACTCTGGTAGACTATTTTTTAGCTCTGATTTCCATAAATTAAATGCAGATTCATCAAGTTCTTCTTCTTTCTTAAAATTATTAAAAAATATGCCTCGAGTTGTTTTTCCAATCATGCGTTTTTTGCTCAAATACATCCCTTCCCATCTTTTGGACTATTATGAATGGATTAATTATTTATTATAATTTCTAGTAGGTGTATATACAGATGTATATGTATATTTTTATTTTTCATTTTAATGTGTAGTAAAATACAAAAATAATAACAATATTCCATGGCTGATAAAAAGGGCTCGTGGTCTAGCGGTTATGACTACAGTGTTTTCTCACGTTTTTTCGACGGAAAAATCGACGGATTTCTCAGCGAAAAGAACGTTATAGCATGATTACAATTATTTTCCGGCATGACTTCCAATAGTATTTTCCACGGATTAACTAAAATCTTTCTTTTTTTCTTTTTATTTTTTGAACTTGGAGTTTTTGTATTTTTATTTTTGTTATCCCGTTATAGGTCCCTTGAAATCACAATCTCACATAATCCAATGATTGCTTGTTTCTCCGTTGCACCAACGCTCACTTGCTCCAACTTTTTTGTTTTAGGCTGCATTCACCTTCCAACTTAAATCCTTCACCTAATTATATTGTTGGAAAGCTTTAAGAGAAGGTTCACAACAAAAGCCTTACAAAAAATAAATGGAGGTGAGCTAATGGATGCAGCAACTTCGAAACAAAAAGCATACATTAAAGCTTTATTTGTTCAGGGTGGACTTCCTGACCGTATTTTCAGTCCATTGTATCGATGGAGAATTGATAATAAAGATGCGGATTGGTTGATACATAATCTTCGGATGATGATAAGATATGATCACGAAGAACTGAAAGATGAAATTTGTCAAAAACTTCTAGGTAAGAATGTATTTCAGATACCTACAAAAACTGTCGATGTACTCGAGGAAGAGCAGGCAATCTACAACCCAACCTGCGAGGACTGGCTGGATCAGCAAATCTACGATGGCATCCTGCAGAAAGAGTGGATTCACGAACTCTATCAAGATGTTTTCATAGAAGGAGGTGTCCAAAATGCCTAGAAAAAGATTTGAGGTTGTTTCATGGTCTTTCCTAAAGAATGAAATAAAAGGTTTTAATAATTTAGATGAGGCCTGCCTCTACTACAAAAAACTACCCAAAAACATCCGGGCCAAATCAAACATTTGGTTTGACCATGAGGTGTTGGTATGAGCCAGGATTACTATTTCCTTGCAAACAGAATCAGTAATTTGGAAAAACATATAGAGATACTGATGGATATGTTCAATGAGATTTCCCTTGAAATTAGGAAAATTAAAACAGGGAGTAAAAGTTGGTACAGCTGATGAACAACTTGTTTATAAATTGTTATGATCTAGTGGTTATGATGACCGCATTTATTCGCCGATTCTCGTCACTTTTCTCGTCGAGAATCTCCGCGTTATTTTCCACGGACTCTATAAAAACCTTCTTTTTTCTTTATTTCTAAAAATATGATACCTTGGACGAGATTTGAACTTGTTTTACCATTTAAAAAATATTGGTTTTCTTCTATTGTCGCCTGTATCGAGAACACATGCTATAGGTTACATATCTGATCAATTAGATCTCAGAGCAAACGTAATCCAATTTATAATTATGTTTCAGTTGAGAAAGGAGCAGGTATATACTGGTAAATTTTATTGACAACTGATTCATACAAGGAATTAGCATTTTGTGTTTATTTCCGACTAATCATATTATATATAACATACTCTTATACTCACATATGGCTGATGATTATTTAGAAAAATCAGATTCAAACCTTGAAAAAATCCAAAGTGTATTGGTTGTCATCGGAGGTAATGAAGATAAAGAAAAGGATTTGGATGTCCTAAAACAAACCGTTTTGTTAACTAATAAGAAAGAACCATATATTGAGTTAATTACTACAGCAAGCAGTATGCCCAAAGAGAGTGGCGCAAGCTATATTGCAGCCTTTGAAAATATCGGTATAATAAATGTTAAAATCATGGATATCAGAACAAGAGAGCAGACGCGCAAACCCGAATATATAGAACGGCTCAAGAATGCAGATGTCATCTTTTTCACAGGTGGAGACCAACTAAAAATAACCAGTATCCTTGGCGGCACCCCGGTTTTGGAAAATATTAAATCACGTTATTTTAATGAGAAATGTATTATTGCCGGAACAAGTGCTGGAGCATCGGCCATGTCAGAAACCATGATCTACGAGGGTGAAAGTAGCGAAGCCTTGTGCAAGGGTAAGGTGCAGCTCACATCAGGTATAGGTCTGGTTAAAAATGTTGTAATAGACAGTCATTTCATAAAACGGGGACGGTTCAGCAGGTTAATGGAAATCGTAACGACCAACCCGGGAAATATCGGATTAGGCCTTGGAGAAGATACTGGTGTGGTGATTCGTCAAGGTTACCTATTTGAGTCAATAGGAAACGGACTTACCGTCATCTTTGACGGGCAGAATATCAAATATACAAATATTTCCGATATTCAAATAGGGGGAGCTATAGCTGTTGAAAATGTGTGTGTGCATACTCTTGCAAAGGGTCATGGATATAACATGTTGACAAGGAAATATATGACTCCTTCTGAAATGGGAGGTTTAAAATATTAAAATCCTGGAGTTACGTGCACTTAGGGGACCAAACCAATATAGTCGGTATCCAACAATATATATGGAGCTTGATATAGGTAAGTACGAATCCCTACCATCAAACAAGGTCCCAGGTCTTAAAAAAAGAATTACGAATCTTATCCCAACTTTAAAGGGACACAGGTGTTCTAGGGGTTACGAGGGGGGATTTCTTGAACGTGTTAAAGAGGGGACATGGGCTGGACATATTGTAGAACACGTGGCTATTGAACTTCAATGCTTGGCTAAGCTTGAGGTTGGTTTTGGAAAAACGATAGATTCCGATAGAAAGGGTATCTATAAGGTTGTTTACAGATATAGAGATGAGGCAGTAGGGTTAAAAGCTGGCGAGATTGCCGTAGAAATCGTCGAATCACTTTTCACAGGTAAAGACTACGATATCCAGAGCAAGATTCTCGAATTAAAAAAGATACGTGATAGGTATCTCTTTGGTCCTACAACCCAGTCCATAGTTGATGAAGCAAAAAAAAGAGGGATCCCTTTTATAAGATTAAATTCCGAGAGCTATGTACAGCTGGGTTACGGGATTCATCAAAGACGAATTCAAGCAGCGATGTGTGACAATACATCTGCTATCGGAGTTGAGATAGCAGATGATAAAATGCTTACCAAAGAGATACTTAGAAACGAGGGAATACCAGTTCCAGAGGGTAGTATCGCTCGAAACATCAAGGAGTCATTGAAACTAGCAAATAAGATCAATTACCCTGTGGTAGTTAAACCATTGGTAGGAAACCATGGACGAGGAATAACAGTAAACATCACAAATCCCAAGGATCTGAAAATTGCTTTTAAAAATTCAATAAAAATTCACAATAAGGTGATAATCGAAAGGTTCCTCGAAGGTTACGATCACAGGATACTGGTTATTAACAACAAATTCACAGCAGCCGCTAGACGTGAACCGACTCCATTAATCGGTGATGGAAAATCAACAATCACAGAGCTCATTGAGAAGGTCAATCAGGATCCACGAAGGGGTATTGGACACGAGAGGATATTAACAAGACTTGAAATTGATAATATGACCATGAGGCTCCTTAAACAAAAAGGGCTTGAACTAGAGTCGGTCCTAAAAAAAGGAGAAAGATTACTTCTAAAATCTACAGCAAATCTTAGTATGGGTGGAGTAGCAGTTGATGTAACAGATGAGGTTCATCCCGTAATACGGGCAATGGCTGAGAGAATATCTCAAATAATCAATCTTAACATCATTGGAATCGATGTTGTGGCCAAAGACCTGCGAAAACCACTTACGAGCGATCAGGGTGGTGTTGTTGAGGTAAATGCTGCACCTGGTTTTAGAATGCATCTCAAACCCTTTGAAGGAAGACCAAGAATGGTATCAAAACTGGTAATAGACATGCTCTTTCCCCCCGGTTCAAAATACACATTGCCAATCGTTGCTGTGACTGGAACTAATGGAAAAACGACGACGGTAAGCCTCATTTCACACATCCTTAAATATTGTGGAAAGGTGGTTGGAATGGCATGTACAGAGGGAATAATCGTTGAAAACCAAAAGATATTTGTTGGGGATTATTCTGGACCAGATGGAGCTAAGACTATATTAAAAGAGTCCACGGTCGACCATGTTGTATTGGAAGTGGCAAGAGGAGGCATCATTCGCAGAGGCCTAGGATTTGAGGAATGCGATGTCGGGGTATTTCTCAACATCTCAAACGACCACCTGGGAGAAGGTGGAATAAAAACCATCGAAGAACTTGCAGAACTCAAGGGTATTGTTGTGGAATCGGTAAAAAAGGACGGATATGCGGTACTTAATGCTGATTATCCCCATATTTTGAATAAAATAAAGAGCTTGAAATGTAATATTATTTTATTCTCCACTGATAGTAATAATCCAGCTCTTAATAAGCATCTAGAAGAGGGCGGTATTGTCGTAACATTGGATAAAGACGGGATGATCGTAATAAAACAAGACCCCCTAGACTCATGGGTAGCTAATGTCATCGATATTCCAATGACAATTGAGGGAAAGGCTATGTTCAATATCGAAAATGCCCTTGCTGCTACCGCGGCAACCTATGCCCTTGGGATTAACCCTGAAGACATCCGAGCTGGTCTTGTTACATTCAATACAACTATTGGGCAGCTGCCGGGAAGGATGAACATCCTCGATGTGGGAAACTTCAAAGTAATCATTGATTACGGTCATAATCCACATGCTCTCGAAGCCCTTGCAAAGGTTTTACCTGCAATATCAAAGGGAAGAAAAATAAGTGTTAATAGCGGAACAGGCAATAGGAGAGATGAGGATATTAGGTTGTTCGGAAAAACGCTGGCTGGAATATATGATTATATTATTATTAAAGACAGTGATCCTAGGAAAAGACCTCTTGTAGAAACGGCAAAACTTGTCGAGGAAGGCATTCTATCAACCGGATTTCATAAGAAAAATTATTGTATTATCCTAGATGAGAGGGAGTCGACGAAGAGAGCCCTTTCAATGGCCGGAGTCGGCGACCTTGTAGTAATTCAGGCTGATGATGTACATAAGGTAATCTCAGATGTTTTGGAATTTAAAGAGACGATACTGTCCCAAAGTAAAGAAACGAATAAATAAGACTATAATAAAAAAAATTATCACACATCTTGAAAATGAGTTTTGGTTAAGATGTAACTTTTTTCTCCTATGATTAATCATGTTAAATTTTACATGAATGATAATATTGCGCCCACATCGGGATTTGATCCTTAATTTAGGGGTTAAATCCCTTTTTAGCCACAGGAACATGATAGTGTAAAAAATGATGGTTTTTCTCCTATTGGAACTATATGAATGCATGGTAAGTGATTTGTAATTGATAATACACAAAACTCGCAGATTCTCGACATTTTTGCCTAGCGTATAAACCATCTCTGTTGCTAATGTGGCCACGGATGCAAGTTTCTACATAGTAATCTTGCTTCATATGTTGTTTTTTTTATCTATTTTATCATGCTTACTTTTTCAATAATTTTTATAAATAATAATAAAATCTATCTCCTATTATATCAGCAAGTATTGATTCTTTTCTCTTTTCAAGCTTCCTCTCTGGATAGTGTTTTATAACCTTATTTGCTGTCGCCTCATCATCACAAACTGCAACTGTGACTCCACATTCCTGAACTAACCAAACACTTTTCATATTCTCCTCTCGCAAACAATAAATTTACATTTATTCTGTTTTGAATTCCATTTATAATATCCCTCCTTTATGCAAGGTTTGGATTCTTTAGTTATTGGTATCATGACACATTCTTCAGGATATGGTTTCTTTTTTTCTCATTCTCACCATTTTTGTCTCCTATCCTTCCTTTTCTAGAACCACAATTAGGACACTTCCAATATCCTCTCTTAACTTTACCACCTATAATCTCTTCGATTTGTTCACGAAAAGAACGAGGTCTATACTCCAACATCCATCCACATTTTTTACAATATTTCATGACCGCCTCTTTTCTATTTTTCTTGTTTGTTGGCGGAGCGCTTTACGACATTTTTCTAACTCTTTAAGCACTCTAAGATGTTCTAAAATAAGGTCACCATAGCTTCCACCAAATTTATCATAGATTTCCTTAAACTTTTTATCACCATTCATTTTTATCAACTCTTTTTTGTCACAAGTGTCTTATAGAATTTACAAAGGATATTGTTACAGTAATATATGAATTTAAATCTTCCATGCTGTGTCATAGGTTGAGCACATTCTTTGCAAATCCTTTTTTTCATTTCGTCGACATCCATCTGCATTTACCATTGTCCAACTCCCAAAAATAACATTTATCTTCAATACAATCTTGAGGTTCTCTAACAATATTTACTATAGGACATTTCATTTTATTCCTCTAAACATAAATCATAAGAAAAATATGGATGAAACCTTTTTTTCCCAAATATTACATTCGGCTCTTTCAAATTCTTTTTTATAAAGTTGACATTTCATTATTTCATCTTATCTTTTTTCTATTTGGTTACTTCCACAATATTGACAATGTATTTTATTTGTCTTGTTATCAATCACTTAGATTTATAAAGCTGAACTTGCAATTGTCACAAAACCTAATCATAGGTATTGTTATCTCATTTTATTCTATCTTTTTCTGTTAATTCATTAATGTTTATTGTGTTTTTACATTTTGGACAAGCTAAATACCACTTTGATTTACCGTCATAATTCCAACTTTGTCCACATTTTTCACATTTAACTTTTATGTAAACCACCTTATTTTTCATCTTTTTTCTTCTTTATTTCATAGATATTTTTCCACATCTTTTTAATGCGTTGTCCAAAAGTCATCATTCTTCCACACTCTCTTTTATATGCATATAGCAACCAATGTTTTATAATCCTATTTAAAATCTTAAATAGGAGCTAGAAATCTTTTTATAATTGGTTAAAATGAACTACATAGGATATTTACCGATAAAATTGAGATTTTTCCCTATTGCCTCCATGGTGACAAATATCTTGAAAGGTTCGTTCTTACCCCAAAAAGGTAACATCATATAAAATCAAATATAACAAAAATATATACATGATATTTATTAGTATTTCCAATGGAGGTCCAGGATTTCGTGGAGATTCAAACATGAAATATACACATGGTTTAAGGTTTTTAAAGAATTATGCGTTTAATCGTATTGTTAATTCTGTTAAAAGACCGACATATGCATACATTGCTATCACTTCTTTGTGTAATTCTCGTTGTAAATATTGCGATATGTGGAAAAATAAGAGAGAAGACGAACTAACAACTGAAGATTGGAAAATAATTATAAATGATTTAGCAAAAATAGGTGCTGTAACCTTGACTTTTAGTGGAGGTGAGCCTTTTATTCGTAAAGATCTATTTGAACTTGCATCCCATGCTAAATCACTTGGTCTGTTTACTATGGTTATCACAAATATGAGTTTATTCAAAAAAGATCATATAGAAAAGATAGCTGAAAATTTCGATTTTTATGGAGTTTCTATTGATACTACACACCCAGAATTGTATAAAGAGGTTAGAGGTATGGATTGGTTAGAGCAGATCAAACAAAATGTCCATAATTTAATGGATGGTTTGATTAAATTAAAGGCACAAACAGAAGTTTGTGCGTTTGTTACCATGGGTAACAAAAATGCATATGAAATACATGAAATAATTCATATGGTTTTTGATGATCTTAAAATGGATTCAATATCTTTTAATTTAATAGATCCAAATGGTGGTTCAACTGCTAAAGAATTTATACCAACGCAGGATCAAATAAATTATTTTAAAAAAGTGGTTTTAGATCATAAATCATTATATCCGATTAGTAATTCGATACAATACTTAAATCAATTAGGTAATTTTGATTATAAATGTAATCCTTGGAAGAGTGTGCAAATAGATTATAGAGGTTTTTTGAGAGTACCTTGTCTTTTCTTAGATGGAACTAAAATAAACTTACAAAAACAACGATTATCAGATGTATGGAGATCAAAGCATATACAGAACATTTATTCTCAATATAATAATTGCAAAATGTGTAATCTTGGCTGTGTTGCAGAATCTTCTTGGTCAACCTATGATTTTAATTTTATAATAAATGATAGTTTTCGTGGTATAATTATACCGACAATAAAAAGAATTAGAGAACGAAATGAGGGAATGTCTTAAAAAATTCGTATGCAACTTTGATTATATCCAAGAGCAATGGAATAAAAATTTATTAAATGACCTTCCGTTACAAAAATGGTTTAGAAATCTTTGGGTTAAATTATAATAAATCTTCCGAAGATTTTATTAACTAAATGAAAATATTATAATATTTAGAACAGAGAGTGGTGTTGTTAAGTTTGATGATTGTAGGTTAAAGGAGGTAACGTATATGCCTAAATGTGAAGAATGTGGTAAATCCTTTAAAAGTGAAAGGGCGCTACATATACATTATACAAAAGTACACAATAAAGGATATGCCTAAATGCCTAAATGTGATATTTGTCATAAATATTTTACAACTAAAGCACAGATGAAGCAACATAGAATAAAAGAACACACTAGAAAAATTCCTGGTACTAAATTTAGAATTCCAAAATAAAATTTTGATTTATGTAATGTCAATTATTAGCACAAAATAGGAGGGGTTCTCATGAGGGTATGTTTTTAAAGAAAAAGATGCTTTGAAATATTGTAGATTTGAGGGGAGATAAATGAAAGATGAAATATATCCTTTAGACGAAGATGAAAGGAGCAAAAAGCGACTAAGAAGACTAAGAATAGAAGAGGAAAAATTCGAAGAAACAGAGAAAGTAGAAAAGAAAAGAATGAAAAAGGATAAAATCATAGATGAAGAAACGCAGAAAGAAGAAAAGAAAAGGATACAAAAAGATAAAATTCTAGACGAAGAAGAGGATGAAGAAAAAGAAGAAGAAGATGAATACGCAGATTATTCAAAAAAAGAAACATAGAAGATAAAAAAATATATAGTCATCCTGAAAAGGCAGTTAAGGAATTGTAGGTTTGAAAGAGGATATATGCCAAAAAAGAAGATTTCCAAAAAAGGATATGAGATGGTCAAGAGAAATATTGATTTTAATCATGTTCGTAAATATTAAAGAAGTATACCCTAGAGAAAGAAATTTGAAGGGATAAAAAAATGAGTAGAGATACAAATAAATATAAATATAAAAAAAAGGGAGAAACAGACAGAAGAGATAAAAAAAAGAGTAGAGAAAAAGACAAAAGAAATTCGGGAAACAAAAATTATGCCTAAATGTAAGTATTGTAAAAAGTTTTTAGAACTAACAAAGCACTAGAAATGCATATATTTCAAGTCCATTAGAGGCGAGGAACAAAAACTGATAAAGTTAAATTTGAGTGCCAATCACGTTGTTAAACTGTTTAACAGTAATTACTCAACATCGAAATTTATAAAAGGATTAATGCTTTGGTATGAGAGTGCTAAATGATTAGTCCTTGTATTAATCTCAAGTGTATCCAATGCTGTAAAGATACAAATATGCTTCTTTCGACAAAGGATATTAAGCGGATAGAAAGTCTAGGTTACTCTTGTGATTTTTTTGTTGATATTCATGATGGATGGTTTCAACTGAAAAATAGAGATGGACATTGTGTGTTTCATAATGGTATGAAATGTTTGATTTATAAGCATAGACCTAAAGGATGTCAACTGTATCCCATAATATTTGATAAGGAGAATAATTGTGCAATTTTAGATGAGGAATGTCCGTATAGAACTAAATTTTTGATTACTATGAGTTCAAGGAAAAAGTTGTTTGATCTTGTTTCAAAAATTGAATCAGAAAGATTCCAGAGAACGGGTTTATAAATAACATTTTATCTACGGTATGATAAGGTTCTAAATCTAACCCATCAAATCCTCAATTTCTTTTTTCTATGTTTTTCTGTGATTTTACTCATTTTTTAACCGTTCCATCTACTAAAAATTAGCTTTATGGTTTATCTTTTAATTTTTACCTCCAGCTCTTTCCAGTTCCTATTTATTCCTTTTAAAGCAGAAATTGCTCCCTGCAATGTCCCCCCTAAAAACTCTTTAATAAATTCATTTAAATCAATCGTTTTACTATCAATCACTAAACTAAATTCCAATAAACTTACCCCTAGGATATATTATCATATCAAGCTTAAATTTTTCTTTTTAAAACCATTATATATTATCACTTGTGTTTTTTGATTCCTTTAAAACTTATTGAACCTTAAAATTAATTTTATTAAGTCATATTTTACAATCATCCTACAATATTCTTTACCTCTTTATTTAAATCTCCTTACTTTTTTTATACTAATAAAAGTTATGTAGTCAATACATTATAACCATATCCAAATAACTGTCGAAAATATTAAAACAATTTTTTAATAACCTTATAAAAATAAAGGTACGGATTTTGAAATTAATAATCACCGATGT
>Ga0272442_10002773_pt1 | contig 25059 bp, 20 predicted proteins | sample SSMForm2O_FD_200262 | JGI IMG/M metagenome (GOLD analysis project Ga0272442, IMG submission 200262) | Marine sediment archaeal communities from Little Sippewissett salt marsh, Falmouth, MA, United States - SSM-Form-2O | ecosystem: Environmental > Aquatic > Marine > Wetlands > Sediment ... | reverse complement strand
GACCCTCACCGCCGGCGACGACACCAAAGTGCACCTGGCGTACACCCCCCAGCTGATCGACGACGCCGACGAGGGGACGCTCACCATCGAGAGCGACGCCCAGAGCCAGGAGCACATGGAGGTGCCGCTGTTGGGCTCCAGCCACGCCCCGGCCATCGAGGTCAGCACCACCGCGCTCAACTTCGGCACCGTCTCCCAGGGCGCCGACCCCTCGCTGCCCTTTACCATCAAGAGCGTGGGCACCGACCCGCTGAGCATCACCGAGATGACGCTGTCACAGGTCGGCAGCCAGAAGTTCACCTTCCTCCCCGCCAGCATCGACACGCCCATCGACCCGCTGGATGAAGTCGAGGTGTGGGTCACCTACATAGCCGACGACCGCGGTGACGACGACGGCACCCTGCAGATCACCCACGACGACCCCCTGACCCGCCCGTTGTTCATCCAGCTGCACGGCCGCACTCCCTGCCCGGACGTGGACATCCGCCCGGACTTCATCACCATCCAGATCGCCAAGGAGTCCCACTCCCAGTCCACCGACATCCGCATCTTCAACGTGGGCGACGAGGACCTGCTGGTGATCAGCCACGAATTCGTCAACAATCCCAACAACGACGGCTACTTCACCATCGAGAGCCACCCGGTCTACACGGCCACGGTGGCCCCGGGCTCGGTCCCCGCCGGCCCCTACGAAAGCCTGGTGGTCCGCTACGATCACCCCGACAGCACCGCCACGGTGGACGACGAATGCACCATCACCGTCACTACTGACGATCCCGATGAGGAGGAGGTGGTGGTTACGGTGGTGGGGACGTACTCGCCGTAAAACCGGGCGCGGACGCGGACGCGGACGCGTAAATCAAGCTGATTTCTTCTCGGCGAAACGCAGGTCCGGCTTGCCTTTGCCCTCGATCACCTTGCGGGTGATTATGCACTCGGCGATGCCGGGCAGGTAGGGCACTTCGTACATTATGTCCAGCATGCATTCTTCCAGGATGGTGCGCAGCGAGCGGGCGCCGCCCAGGCGGCGGCGGGCTTCCTGGGCCACCGCTTCCAGGGCGTCCGGGGTGAACTTGAGCTCCACCGCCTCCAGGCCGAAGAGCTTGGTGTACTGTTTTACCAGAGCGTTGCGCGGCTCGGTCAGGGCGCGGATCAGGTCGTTCTTGGTCAGCTCGCTCATCGCGGCGATCACCGGGATGCGGCCGACGAACTCGGGGATCAGGCCGAACTCCAGAAGGTCCTGGGGCTCGACCTGGGCCAGCAGCTCGCCGACGGTGTGCTCGGCCTTGCGCTCCACCTTGGCCCCGAAGCCCAGGCCCTTCTCGCCCACCCGCCGGCGGATGACGTTCTCCAGGCCGTGGAAGGTGCCCCCGCAGATGAACAGGATGTCGGAGGTGTCCACCTGGATGAACTCCTGCTGGTAGTGCCGGCGGGAGCCGCGCGGGGACACGTTGGCCAGGGTGCCCTCGATGATCTTCAACAGCGCCTGCTGCACGCCCTCGCCGGAAACATCGCGGCTGGCCGAGGGGGTGTTGCCGGTGCGGCGGGCGATCTTGTCGATCTCGTCGATGTAGATGATCCCCCGCGAGGCGCGCTCCACGTCGTTGTCCGCCGCGGTGAGCAGCGCCTGGATGATGTTCTCCACGTCCTCGCCCACGTAGCCGGCCTCGGTCAGGCTGGTAGCGTCCACGATGGTGAAGGGCACCTTCAGGAAACGCGCCAGGCTCTGGGCCAGAAGCGTCTTGCCGCAGCCGGTAGGGCCCAGCAGCAGCACGTTGGACTTGGTCAGCTCGACCTCGTGCTTCTCGTCCTTGTTGTTCAGCCGCTTGTAGTGGTTGTAGACCGAGACCGAGATGATCTTCTTGGAGAGATCCTGGCCGATGACGTAGGCGTCCAGGAAGCGCTTGATCTCCTCGGGGGTGGGGATGTCTCCGGAGAGCTCCTCCTCGGGCTCCTTCTCGTACTCCTCCGCGATGATCTCGTTGCACAGACGCACGCACTGGTCGCAGATGTAAACCGTGGGTCCGGCGATCAGCTTGCGCGCCTCCCCCTGCGGTTTCCCGCAGAAGGAACAGGCCACCGGCGGGCTCATGTCATCCGAGGAAGGCACTTAATCGACCTCTGCTCTCCATTGTATCCCATTCGGGGTTGTAGACAAGTATCTATGCCCCGTTCTCCTTGACCAGCCTGCGGATCCCGTCCACCAAAGACAGGGCCCGCTCCACCAGCTGGTGCGGGATCCCCGGGACCGCCGCCAGCCCGTCGGCCAGCTTGCGCGCCTGGGAAAGCAGGTTATTGATCACCTGCCCCTTGGTGGGGCTCGGGGCGGGCCGGTGCTGCTTCATTTCCGAACGCACCTCGGCGATGGGGGCGTCGTTGAAGGCCATCTCCTTGATCTTGCTGTACTCTCTCTCGGGCAGGGCCTCCTGCTGCCGGGCCCGGCGCAGCATGTCCACCACCTGGATATCCGGCACCGGCCGGACCACCCCGTCCCTTCTCAAAACGGACGGCTCCTCGTTTTTCAAGAATGCGTAGCTGGTGGTCAGCTTGGTGGCGGTGCGCGGCTTGATCCGGATCTCCCGGCTGCAGTAGTCGTCGAACTTGCCGTACCCCCATTGCTCGTAGAGCTTCTGGCGGCGGACCTCGAACAGCTTGCCGCCCAGCTCCACCCAGGACGTCTTGAAGCGCCGGGCCACCTCGAGGACCTCGAAACGCGGCGTGCCCGGCTCGATGTCCTTCATCAGCTCGGCGATTATCTTCTCCCCTTTGGTCTCGATATCCGACATGTCAACCTCCCGCGATAGATCCAGGCGTGGGCCGGAGAACCTATCACGGACCCCGGGGGGGAGACAACCCTAATCCGGGCGGGCTATTCCCCGACGGAAAACTCGTGCCAGCACTGGTCGTTGGAAACCACGCAGCCGGTCTCCGCGGACAGGTCCGGGTGGGGATACCAGGCCCGGTTGCCGTCGGCGTCGGCGGCCTCGATGATCAGGTAGCGACGCGAGCCGGGGAGAAAGGGGCCGATTGAGATCTGGTAGTATTCCTCGGCCGCCTCGTGCATCTTCTGCTGGTAGCTGGCCTGGCTCAGATCGGGAGTGGTCAGCAGGTTGACTTCCGCCACTTCGTGGTTGTCGGTCACGACCGCGGTGATCACGAATGGGCCGGCGCCGTCGGTCACCGCGGCGGGGAGGGAGGTTTCGAGGATCCGGGGAGGAGAATCGTCGCCGCAGGCGGCGGTGAATATCAAAAAGATCAAGAAGAAGCGCATGAGCCAATCCTATCAGATTGACTTGAGAAACGCACTGCGCTAATTTCAGCGCATGGCTACGTACAAAGATGCCGGGGTGGATATTGATGCCGGAGAGAAGTTCGTAGAAGCTATCGGGCCGATTGTGAAGACTACCATGCGGCCGGAGGTTATCGGGTCGCTGGGGGGGTTTTCGGGGTTGTTTTCGCTCAACGTGGGGCGCTACCGGGATCCCTTGCTGGTGGCGGCGACCGACGGGGTGGGGACCAAGCTCAAGGTGGCCAACGCGGTCGGGAACCACCAGACGGTGGGGATCGACCTGGTGGCTATGTGCGTCAACGACATCATAGTCTGCGGGGCCGAGCCGCTGTTCTTCCTGGACTACTTCGCCACCGCCCACCTGGACGCTGGACAGGGCCAGCAGGTGGTGTCCGGGATCGCCGAGGGCTGCCGCCAGGCGGGCTGCGCGCTGCTCGGCGGCGAAACCGCCGAGATGCCCGGGTTCTACCAGCCGGGCGAGTACGATCTGGCCGGCTTCGGGGTGGGGGTGGTGGAGCGCGACGGGGTGCTGGGAATCCACAAGGTCAAGGACGGCGACGTCCTGCTGGGCCTGGCCTCCTCGGGTTTGCACTCCAACGGCTTCTCCCTGGTACGCAAGGCGCTGATGGAGCCGGAAGGCGACCGCCTGGATTCGGTTCCGGCGGGGCTATCGGTAACCCTGGGCGAGGAATTGCTGCGCCCCACCCGGATATATGTCAAGCTGGGCCTGGATCTGTTGAAGCAGGCCGACGTACACGCCCTGGCCCACATCACCGGCGGCGGTCTGCCGGGCAATCTGCCGCGGGTGCTGCCCGGAGACATGCGCGCCGTGGTGCAGGCCGGATCCTGGACGGTCCCGCCGGTCTTTCAGCTGGTCCAGAAGGCCGGCCGGGTGGACGACGACGAGATGCTGAGAACTTTCAACCTGGGGGTGGGCATGGTGGCGGTGATCGGCCCGGAAAGCCTGGACGCCGCCCGGGATGTGGCCGCCGCGCACGACGTCGAGAGCTGGCCCATCGGACGGGTGGAGACCGGCGCGGACGCCGGCAACCGGTTTGCCCTGGTGAAATAGAATATGCCCCAGACGAGTTTCTACGACGCCATCGTGGTCGGCGGCGACCTGGCCGGCACCATAGCCGGCGGCCTGCTGCACCGGCAGAAGTACCGGGTTCTGGTCATCGGCCAGGCCCAGGGGGTGAGCACCTACGCCGCCGGCGGAGCGCAGATCCCCGCCATGCCGCTCCTGCTGCCGCCCTACGGCCACGCACCGGTTCTGGACGAGGTGCTCAAGGACGTCGGGGTGGAGGACCCGGTCCATACCCTGGGGATCGAAAACGGCACTCCGCTGCAGGTTGTCACCCGCGACCAGCGGATCGATCTTTTCTTCGAGAAACCTCGCCTGGCCAGGGAGCTCCAGCGGGCCTTCCCCGACCAGAAAATCGAGTTCCTCAAGATCCTCACAAGCATCGAATCCGCCGACGAGCAGCTGCGCCAGATGCTCCAGGCCCGCCCGCCGGTGCCCCCGGAGGGGTTCAAGGAAAAGGTCCGGTTCAAGCGGCTCAACCGCTCCGAAACCGCCGTCGAACTGTCCCCGCCCGACCAGTGGCCCCCGCTGCTGAGGGTGCTGGCGGAGGCCACCACGTTCATCTCCCGCCTGGATTCCAGGAGGCGCAGCCATCCGGTCACCGGCCACCTGGTGCTGGCGATGCTGCGCGGCTTGCGGGTGGTCCCCGGTTTCGAAGAACTCCTGGAGAAGACCTTGAAGAAGAGCGGCGTGGAGATCCAGCCCAAGACGGTGGTGGAGGAGATCCTCTTCGAGGGCAAGAACATCTCCGGAGTCAAGACCCTCCGCGGCTCGGGAGTGTACAATTGCTCGACCCTGATCGCCGGAATGCCGATCCGCGAGGCTTTGGAGATCGTGCCGCCGCGCCGGCGCCACCGGAGGTTCCGTCTGGCGGCCGACACGGTGCGGCCGGCACACAGCCTGTTCGTCCTCAACCTGGTGGTGCCCGAGGACGCCCTGCCGCTGGGCCTGGGCCGGCAGGTGATCCTGGCGCGCGATCCCGCAGCCCCCCTGGAAGAGGACAACCTGATCCGGCTGGTGAACCTTCCCTATCCGGAGCGCAAGGGCCACCGGCTGTTGTCGTGCTGCTGCCGGATTCCCTACCGCAAGCGGGCCCTGGGCCGCGAGTACCTGGGCCCGCTGGAGCAGAAGATCTTCGAGGCGGTGGCCGGGCTGGTCCCCTTCCTCGAAGAGCATCTCAGCGGGCGCTCCAGCCCATTCTGGGGCTCGCGGGCGGGCGAGGAGGGCCACCCGGCCCCCTGGAGCCTGCACCCGATCTTCGAAACCGAGCAGGAAGTGATCATGGGCTCGTGTGTGCTGCCGTTGCGCACCCCCTACCGCAACATGTTCTACTGCGGGCCGGAGGCCATCCCCGGCCTGGGTATGGAGGGCGTGGCCTACGCCGCCAAAGAAACCGCCCGGCTGGTCCACGAAAAGAGAAAACTTAAGAAGATACTGTAAAAAGAGGTTGATTCCCCTCCCCGTTCGTGCTACGCATCTGCACCCAGGAGAAGAAATTATGGCTAAACGCTGTGATATTTGCGGCAAAGGGCCGCGCACGGGCAATCGGGTCTCGCACGCCAACAACAAGACCCGCATGCGGCAGCTCCCCAACCTCCAGACCGTCCGGGTGACAGTCGGAGGACGCAAGATGACCCTGCGCGTCTGCACCAAGTGCATCAAGTCCGGCCGTATCCAGAAAACCAGCTGAATCCCGGTTAAAAAAAGAACGGGGAATCCCTTGTGGGATTCCCCGTCATTCTTTGGCCACGAAGACAGGGAGGACGGGAAGGCCAACCGTCACCCTAATTTGCCAAAGAATTATTCGCTCAGGTTTTCAAACAACCGGCGTACTAGAGCCAAGATAGCCGATTCAAAATCCTTTGTCAACAACGTTCGGGCTCCCCGGTGTCGATTTTTATAAAGTAATTACAGCACTTTACAAAGACGCAAACCTTTCCCGCAGGTTACGAGTGCCGTTTTTTTACCCCCGCCGGTTTCCGATTCGAAACCAAAATTCTTTCTATTTCAGAAAGGTAGAAGAATAGACCAAAACGGCACCGATCCGGCTGTGTCAAGAACGACACGCTGTCTGGGGGACGGAGACAGGTCCCTTCTTCGGAAAAACTTGATTGCACGGTTGGTTGCATCTAGCATGAATTCAAGCAGTAATTGTACCCGGGAGGCACACGAGGATGGAGGAGAAGGTTCCCTGCCCCTATTGCGGTGAGCCCAACGTCCGCGGCTCCAACATCTGCGGTCGCTGCATGCGCGACATACGTGACGTGGCCAACCCGGAACGCGCCGACGTGGAGCACACCGCCAAGACCAAATACCCCAAAAGGTCGCTGTGGAAACGCATCCGCGGCTGGTGGATCCGCCGCCGGCGCCGTCTTACCCGGGACTGATAATCAGTCCAACTCGGCTATTCCCTCCCGGATCACTTCCTGATCCCGCTGGCTCTTCATGATGAATCCCAGCACCCGTTTTCCACCCTCGCCGCCCTGGTCCCAGGCGATGCAGCGCAGGTCGTCTCCGGGGAAAACCGGCTTGGAGAATTGCACCGAAAGCCGACGCAGCCGGGAGGGGTCACCGTCCAGCCCGCCGTCGATGATGCCCTTCTGGGCCAGGGCCATCACGCACAGGCCGTGGACGATGACGTTGGGAAACCCCATGGCCTTGGCCATCTCTTCGTCGACGTGCAGGGGGTTGTGATCCCCCGAGGCCTCGGCGTACCGGTAAGTCTGATCGTCGTCGACGTGCAAGGTCTTCTCGAACAAAACCTTGGGGATTTCGGTGGGCCCGTCCTTCTTCTTCACCTTGTCCGGGTCCGGCGGGCCCCGGAAGAAGAAGGTCCCCTGCCCCGACAGCACCTCCACCCCGTCCTGATTCTTGCTAGAAAAACCAACGGTTAAGAGCTCTCCGCTGCCGCGGTCCTCGATGTTCTCGATTTTGGTCAGGGTCTTGAGCACATCCTGGTCCTTCACCGGCTTCAGGAAGCGCATGTCCTGACCGCCGTGGAGCATCCTGCCCAGGTTGGAGTCCTTCATCAAATCCTGGTCGAAGAACACCTCCACCAGCCCCGGAAACACGTACACCACCCCGAACATCGGCGAGGCCATCTCGGGACTGTCCCCCGCCAGCCTGGGATTGTCCTCGTTGGTGGCCTTGGCATAGGCGATCATCTTCTCCCGCTCCACGACGAATTCCTGCTCCGCGTAGGTCTTGCCGATCAACTCACGGTTCAGTCCCATTTTTCCTCTCCGTTGACGCCCCCGGACCCAGGATGTAATAAGTCCGGGTGCCCAAAAAAACAACCTCTCAGGTAATAATCATCTCGGTAGCATACGGCGTCCTCCTAGCCATTGCAATCCTCTGGGCCTGGCTCCGCGGCGACCGCCCCCTGTTCGCCGCCCCCGACCCGATGGAACCCGGCTGGTCCGCCCTGATCGGCACCGCCGCCGGCCTGCTGGTAGTCTTCCTCTCCCAGCTCTCAGTCTCCCGCTTCTCCTGGGCCCGCCGCCTGGAAGAAGAATTCGCCCGCATCCTGGGCCCCCTGACCATGTTCGAGGTAGTCCTCCTGGCCCTGCTGAGCGGCGTAGCCGAAGAGGCCTTCTTCCGCGGCGCCCTGCAACCCTCGGCAGGCTTCATATTGACCTCCCTGATCTTCGGCCTCCTCCACGTAGGCCCGTCTAAGACCTACCTCCCCTGGACCGCCATGGCCCTTATAATGGGCTTCGCCCTGGGCGCCATGTACATCTGGACCGGCACCCTGATAGCCCCGATCCTCTGTCACTTCCTTATAAATACAATCAACCTGCGCCGGATAGCGCTCAAGGCTCAGCACCGTACAATTTGAAGGTCTTGGCGCCGTTGTAGTAGTGGGAGAGGATCTGGCGGTAGTCGTAGCCGTGTTCGGACATGCCGATGGCGCCGAGCTGGCACATGCCGGCGCCGTGGCCCCAGCCGCCGCCGATGAAGTGGAAGTTTACAGGCATCTGGTCTTCGTTGAGTTCCACCCCTACTTCGAACATGCCGCTTTTCAGCATGCCCAGGAGCTGCCGGATGGGCCATTCGCGCTGGACCACCAGGTCGCCTTCGGAACCTACCACCCGGATGGCCTTGACCCGGCCGGAGACGCCGCGGTCGAGGATCTGGATGGCCATCACCTGGCCGATGGGCTTTTGCTTGGCGATCAGCTTATCCATCTCTTTTGCGGAAATGGTGCGCTGCCAGCGGAAGATGCCGGGCTTGTTGTGGGTGGAGAGGTTGCACCAGGCCGGGGGGGAGGCGCGCAGCCATTCGGAGAGATGGCTCTTCAGGGGCAGGTACTTCCCGGCGGATTCCGCCGGCATGTCCGGGCGGCCGCGCAGGCTCGGCTCGGGCGGGTCGGACCATACCGCGTCGTTGTTTTCGGTGTGACCGCCGCAGGAGGCGCTGTAGACCGAATCGACCAGGTCGGAGCCGGAAAACAGCAGCTCGCCCCGGGTGGAGCGCACCGCCCGGGAGGTGCGCGGGTGCTCGGCGCCCACCCCGGCGTAGACCTGGCAGTGGGTGGAGGCGCACAGCAGGTAGGGGTCCAGGTAATGCCGCGAACCGATCTTGGCGAAGACCTCGCCGCGGGCCACCACCGCCTGGGCCTTGATGGCCTCCATCGGCGCCGCCTTGGGGATCTCGGCGGGAACCAGGCCCTCCAGCAGGCGCTCGGCGTTGATGCGGTTGACCACTACCAGCTGCCGGTCGCGGCCCAGGGTTACCAGCACCTGGCCGGCGAAGCGGCGGTCCTCGAAGCCGTGCCACTTGTAGCCCTGGCCGAACTCCACCCGGTGCACGGTCACCGGCCCGCCGTTTTTGGATTTAACCGTGACCAGGTCCAGCGCCGTGCCCCCCGGCACCTTGATCTTGCCGGACGGCCGCCGGGCCAGGTGGGCGTGCACGAAGGTCTTGCTGCCCGTCCTGGTAAACACCTCGGCGGCTTCGGCGTTGGCCTGTTCTTCGGTCTCCTGGGGCCGGATGCCCAGCACGTAAACCCGGTTGTCGATCACGTGACCGTGGATGCCGAACACCGAGCCGGCCTCGAACACCTGCACCTTCTCGCCCCGCTCCCGCCACAGATCCGCCGCGGTCTTCAAGGTCCGCTTCTCCCCGAAGGGAATGCTCAAAACCCCCACCCAGTACTGCACCTGTCCCGGGTCGGCCTCGGCCACTTCGAAGGTTACAGGCTCCCTGGCCCCGGTTTCGGAGGTCTTGCGCTCCCACTCCCCGTCGGTGACCACCACGTAGGAAAGCTCGCAGCCCTGTCGGCACGAGATCTTGATTTTCTCGCGCGCCTCCATCAGACCGATGGTCACCAGGGGTATCCCGTCGGGCCCGAACTGCATCTGAGAGGAGTACAAGAGCCCCACTTCGTCGTCGATGGATATCTCCGGGGCCAAAAAAGCCGGATGGAACGCTACGGCGACGATGAAGAATATGAGCCTGATCATTCGGAGCCGCGGAGCCTTTCGGGCCAGGTGCGCACCCGGTAGCGCTCCCGGAGCCGGTCCAGTTGCTCCCGGAAAGCGGTCCGTTTTCGGGAAAGAATCACCCGCCTGGAGAGCTCGTCCCGGATACTCTGGGGATCCTCCCCCTTGCCCGGGTAGGTCACCCCGCGCCGGACGATGAACACCGCCCCGGGGCTCTCCAGGGGCGCGGCGATCGCACCGTTGTCCTCCAGCGACGTTATCGCCCGGTGCAGCGGGCGGGGCGTGCGGGCCAGCCGGGGATCCTGGAATACCCGGGTATATTCCTTAATATCCACGGTGGGATTGCCGCGCATGAACCGCCGGGCGATGGAGAGGAAATCGTCCAGGTCCGCCACCCGCCCGCCGCAGGCCGCGGCGATCTCCTTGGCCAGCTCGCGGGCCTGCTCCATGGTCAGCACGGGCTCCTCGTCGCCCTCCGGCGGGTGCCCGTCGGGAAAGCACCCCACCATGATGGCGTTGGCGTCGATGAAAGTCGGCCGGTATAAATCCGACTCCCCGGAGGTCATATACTTGCCGATCTCGTCCCGGTGGGCCTGCTGCAGCTCCGCATCCGTGACCGGACGGGTTTCGGCCTCCTCGAACATCCGGTCGAGGTAGCCCCGCACCAGCGAACGCTTGCGGGCCTCGGCAAACGAGCCCATCTGCACCAGGGCCAGATACTCCACCGCCAGGTCCAGCCGGCCGGCCTCCCCACTCTCCAGGCCCAGCTCCCGCCGCAGCCCGGCGGCCTGCTCGGCCAGCAGTTCGACGTCCCCGGCGCACAGCCGCAGGTCGCCCACCCGGGCCAGCACCGGGCCGCATTCGGCAGCCTTTTGGGTACCGGCCGGTTCCCCGCAAGCCGGCACTACGGCCGTCGCCAGAACCAGCCAGACTGTCATGCAGGCACGCAGCATGACGGAATTGTATCAAGCCCCCATCCAGTTGCCATAAAAAAAGCCCCCCGGTTTTGGGGGGCTTTTTTCTTCAGCTGATTCGGTTACTGGGCGGTGACGGACAGGGTGTAGTCGGCAGAAACCGAATAGTAATACACCGAGGCGGCGATGTAGTAGACGGTACCGCCGGTGATGGCCTGACCGCTGATCAGGGAGCAAGCATCGGCGGGGTAGTTGATGTCGTCGTTGTAGGCAATCTGCTCGCCGGTGGCGTCCAGCAGCCTCAGGATGGTGTCGTCGTTGTAGCAGTCGCCCATGGTCATCTCGATGTCCACGGTGGCGTCGGCAGACAGCTCCATTTTGTAGTAGTTGATTTCACCTTCCGCCGGCCGCGGATCGGTGCTCGAATACGGCAGAGAGTTTATCAGCGTTACGCAGGCCGCTTCTTCGCCGATCATTGCACACTCGTCCGCGCAAACCGTCTCCTCCCAGCCGTATCCATCGCAGACCTCCAGGTTGCCGTCGACGTTGCACTGGCTCAGGCCCAACTCGCAAACCGACTTGCCGATGGACAGGTCGTAGGTTTCGGTGCCGGCGGCGGTCCCGCTGGTGTCGCGGATGATCACCAGCAAATCGCCGGTGTACGGGGTGGTGAAGAAGGTCGTGTCCACGGGGTCGCCGGACGCCGCCGAGGTGGCGACCTTAAGCTGGACGGGAATGGTGCCGTCGGCGTTCGCCGTCAGATAGCCTTCCGCGTCGACGGAGGCGAAGTAGTACACCGCCACCTCGGAATCCAGCGCGCTGCCGGCGGGCGGTGTGGCCACCACGGCGTAGCTCTGGTCGACCACTCCGGTGAATTTGAATGCGGTCATTGCCAGGTCCGCGTCCAGCGCGCTCGAAGTGGCGGTAACCGGAACGCCGTCCGCCGGCTGGCCGACGCTGTCATCGATGCCCAGGAAGCTCATTGTGAGATCGTAGGTCGCGTTCGCGAAGCCGGCAGTGCCGTCGGGATCGTAATCAAACAGCCAATGCAGGTAGCGTCCCGTATAAGGAACCATGGCAAAGGGCGGATCGGTGGGCTCACCAGCCAGGTTGTATGCGTTGAGCGTCGTCTGATCCAGCTCCATGATCAACGGGATCGGACTGGCCGGCGGCTGGCTGAACTGGTAGCCGGTGAACACGACCAACTCACCCGCCACCGGAGCCTCGAACTGGTCGATGCCGGCGTCCCAGTAGGTGTACTCGGGGAAATCCGTGACGGTCATGCCGGTGTTGTCGCCCTCGGCCAGGAGACTCTCGGAAATGAACTGGATGTCCTGGGTGTAGGAAACCGCGGCGCCCATGGCCTCGGATATCTTTATAATCACCACGGGATTGTCGGCCTGATGGGTAAGATATGCGGTCGGGAATACCACACCGTACCAGAAGTCGTAGTAGGAGGATTGCTCGCTGAGTATGTTGCCCATGGGATCGTAGATCCTGACAACCAGCTCGTTGATTTCGTCGCCTGCCAGGGCGGAATGGAAGAAGAGCTCGTTCTGCCCCAGTTCGAACCGCATCATTTCGGAACCGTCCTCGGGCAGGTCGCCGCTGGTGCAGTCCTCGACGTTGCAATCGGTCAGCTCGGGCGTGGCAACCTTGAGAACGAAGTCGCTGTTGGGGCCGATGGTCATCAAGAAGTCCTGAACCACGACGTATTCTTCGCCGCCGGCGGTCTCGAAAAGGAACTCGGCGTCCGACATGTTGTCATAGGCCATCGACTCGCTCATCAGGTGGCCGTCGGGACCGAACACCAACAGCACCGGGTAGGCGTGGCTCATGACCTCTTCAACCGGCGCGCCGACGGAAATGCCGTTGACCACCGATCCCGCGGCCAGGCCGCTGAGGGCGTAGAAAGCCAGCTGGCCGTCCTCGAAACTGCCCTGCTCATAGGCGGGGAGGCTGGTAAGGGTGGAGGGAACCGGGCTGGCCAGGGTGGTGATGGTCATGAAATAGTCGAACTCGTCGCCGCCCATGGGAACCAGCCCCTGGCCGAAGACCGCGTCGACCAGGTTGTTGTAGTCGGTTACCATGATCAGGTAGCAACCGGCCATCGGCAGGTAGACTTCCCGGTGGCAATCCACGCCGTTGGGATTGAGCGCATAGCGCTCGTAGAAGAAGGTCCAATCCTGCGGCGCGCCGTTGCAGGTCTCGGGGGTGATGCCGTAAATCACGAAAGCCGGCAGCGTGGCGCCCTCGGAAGTGGCATGCAGGTCCAGGTACACGCCGGCCTCGGTTGTCTCGAAGAAGAACTCGTCCCAGTCGGCGTCTTCCATCCCGTCGTCGTCCAGGTCGACCGGGGTGTCGACGATGCCGCCGATGGTAATGGACTCGCCCTCGGCCGCCAGGTCGATGGTGGGAATCTCGGTGTCGCTCTCGGGATAGTCGGGATCGGGGAGGTAGTCAGCCACGCACTCGCCGTTCTCGATGTGGGTGCCGGGGGCGCAGGCGGTGATGTCGGGCTCGCAGCGATTGGTGGTAGCATTGAAGGTCGTGCCTTCGTCGCACTCGGGAATGTCCAGGCAGCTGGTGCCGTCCCAGTATTTCCCCTCCTCGCAGACCGGCATGCACTGCTCGCCGTCGAAGTACTCGTTGCTGGCGCAGGCGGGCACACACTTGCCGCCTTCCTTGACCGTGCCCTCGGCGCAGCTGATGTCCTCGCCGCAGGCTGCGAACAGGCTGCCCGCCCCCAGGGCAATGGCCATCACCAGGATAATGCTTGAAACCTTTTTCATCTTCTTTCCTCCTTGGATAATGATACTTGTCGCACCTATGAATACATTGTAAGAAAGTGCCATACTCTGCCACGGTCGACGCGCGGAGTCAATCTAAAACCGTGGCCGGTTGACAGTTCCGGCGAGCCGATACAATATGGTGGTGATGAGATGTAACCCGCCGAGCACCCGGGCATTTCTCCTTTTTATGCCCCTTCTGATGGTTGGCCTGTCAGCCGGCTGCAACGATCCCCGCTTCAAGGTGCGCACGCCCCCCGGGATCCAGGTGGACGTCTTCCGCCAGGCCACCGTGCCCCAGGTAGACGTGCTCTGGGTGGTGGACAACTCATCTTCCATGGAGGCGGAGCAGCAGGCCCTGGCCCGTAACTTCGGCGAGTTCTACAAGTACATGGAGCAGCTTGTGGACCCCGATGCGGAGGAGGAGGTCTTCCACATCGGGGTGATCTCCACCGACGTCTACGATCCCGACCACCAGGGAAAACTGTTGGGCAATCCCAACATCATCACCGACGCCACGCCCAACGCGGCCGAGGTGTTCGCCCAGAACGTGGACGTGGGGCTCTTGGGCAAGGCGGACGAGCAGGGCTTCTACGCCGCGGTTCTGGCCCTGACCGAACCGCTGAAATCCACGTTCAACGCCGGCTTCATGCGGGACGACGCCTACCTGTTCATCATCTTCGTCTCCGACGAGGACGATTGCTCCTTCGGCGAGGTCGGGTATTACCTGAAGAAGATCGAGCAGATCAAGGACATCGGCAACGACGGCATGATCAAGGCGGCCGCGGTGGTGGGCGACGTCCCCGAGGTGCCCGATTGGTGCCAGACGGAGGGGGAGAAGCCAATCAAACCGGGAGTGCGCTACACTAGCCTGGCCGAGGGCACCGGGGGGCTGGTGATGAGCATCTGCGACGACGACTTCGCCTCCCACCTCGACGAGCTGGGCTTCTCGGCGGCGGGCCTGCGCCGGCAGTTCCGGCTGACCCGCCGGGCGGTGCCGGTCTCCATCCAGGTGTGGATAAAATGGCGCTGCGGCGACGCCGGGCTGGACCAGGGCCTGTGCGAGGAGTTCTTCAACGACTGCGGCGGCAACACCGGCAGCCTCTACGGCAAGACCTGCGTGCTCAAGCAGTCCCTGCCCGACGGCTGGGCCTTCGAGGAGGACACCAACAGCATCCGCTTTTACGGCGAAGCGGTGCCGCCCTTCCGCTCGGTGGTGGAAGTGGGCTACACGCCCGAGGAGGAGATCTGAGCATGCGCCGGGTGGCTTTACTCTGTGCAGTTCTCCTCGGGCTGGCCGCTTCCGGCTGCGAAGAAGATGCCTTTGTCGGATCCTTCCCGGTGATGACCGTGGGAGCGGAGTCCATCGAGTTCGGCGCGGTACCGGTGGGCCGGACCGCCACCCGCGAGGTGGAGATCCAGAACTCGGGGGCCAACGATCTGATCCTGGTGGAGCCCGCGGTGTGGGAAAACCCCGGCGGAGCCTTCTGGGTCGGAGAATATGACCTGGTGATCCCCCCGGGCACCGCCGGGGTCATGGAGGTGATCTTCGGTCCCCCGGACATCGCCCGCTACGAGAGCATACTGGTCATCAAGGGCAACGACCCCGAGAACCAAAGCGTCCAGGTTGACCTGGGCGGCGACGGCTTCCGCCAGGGGGCCATAGAGGTGGAACCCCTGCACATCGACTTCGGCATCGTGAACGCCGGGGAGTCGGCGCTGGATACCGTATACATCCGCAACGTGGGCAACGGAGACCTCTGGATCAACCAGGTGGACCTGCTCGAGTCCACCAAGACCAGCTTCCCCGACTACCAGGTCCTCAACCCCTTCATCGACCCCACGCCGGAGCAAGGCCGGCTACCCGAGGGCGGGGAAGTCCAGATCCGGGTGGCCTATCGTCCCGGTCCCGACAGCACCAACCCGGGCGACGGCTGGCTGGAGGTTCTGGCGGCCGATCCCTTCCAGCCCGAGACCCGGGTGCGCCTGACCGCCCGGGTCAACCGCGCGCCGGTGGCCGACGCCGGAGCGGACCAGGAGGTCGATCCGCTGGCCACGGTGACCTTGGACGGCAGCCAGAGCTACGATCCCGACGGGCAAGAGCCGCTGGGCTACGAGTGGGCCCTGGTGCGCAAGCCGGAGGGCAGCAGCGCGGCGCTCGCCAATCCCCTGGAGGAAATGCCCGCCTTCGTCCCCGACCTGGTGGGCGTCTACGAAGCCGAGCTGTGGGTGACCGACAGCACCGGGCTGAAGAGCCTGCTGCCCGACCGGGTGGTGGTGACCGCCATACCCGCCGAGCGGCTGCTGGTGGAGCTGGTGTGGGACTCCCCCATCGCCGATCTGGACCTGCACATGCTCCACCCGGGTGGATCCCTGGGCGGACTGCTGGACTGCTACTACGGCAACCGCAATCCCGACTGGGGCGACCCCGGCTCCGACGACGATCCGGTGCTCAAACGCGACGACCTGATGGGCTTCGGCCCGGAGACCATCGGCTATCCCGAACCGCTGGAGCTGACCTACACGCTCAAGGTGGATTTCTTCGCCGCCCACACTCCCTCGGGCCGCGAACCCACCTCGGTCACCTTGCGGATATTCGTCGACGGGCTGCTGCGCGCGGAGATCGTCCGTAAGCTCTCGGACCAGGGAACCCTGTGGACCGCCGCCTCGGTCAAGTGGCCCGAAGGGGCCATCACCGAGATCGACCAGGTGGAATGACATGCTGAGATCGGGCACATACATCCTGCTGTTCTTCTGGCTATGCGGCTGCAACGGCTCCGGCGACAACGGCACCGACGGGGGCAGCGAGGTCATTCCCTGCGCCGACCGCCTGGACTGCCCCGGCCGCCTGGGCTGCGTGGACGGGATCTGCGGCCGCTGCAGCCGGGACCGGGAGTGCCTGATAACCGAGTTCTGCAACCCCACCGACCAGCTGTGCCACCTGCTTCCCGATCACGGCGACGAATGCGCGACGAACGACAATTGCGATCTGGGCCAGTTCTGCGTCCAGGGATACTGCAAGGACGCCGGCGAATTCACGCCCTGCAGCGACGACCAGGACTGCCAGGCAGGCGAGCGCTGCGACCCGCTCAACAAGGTATGCATCGAAGACCTGGGCTGTAACCGCGACCAGGACTGCGCCACGGGCGAGGTCTGCGACCTGGCCAGCAACCGCTGCACGCCCGCCTGCACTCCGGAGACCCAGGAACAGATCTGCGGCTTCGGCCTGGTGTGCGACGCCGACGGCCGCTGCGTGGAATGCTACCAGGACGACCAGTGCGGAGTGGGCCTGACCTGCAACCCCGAGACCCACCGCTGCGAGGGCGAGAACAGCTGCATCACCAGCCGCGACTGCCTGCCCGGCGAGGTCTGCAACCCCCAGACCAACCAGTGCACGGTGGTTCCGCTGCCCTGCCTGTCCAACTCGGACTGCCCCGAGGGGAACGTCTGCGATCCCACCGAGGGCCAGTGCGTGCCCCACGACTGCCGGGCGGACGGTTTCGAGCCCAACGACCTGCCCACCGGGGCCGCCGGCCTGACCGCGGGCAGGTTCGACGACCTGACCCTGTGCCCCGAAGACGTCGACTGGTTCCGGTTCGACCTTACCCGGGGCGACCGGCTGATGGTGATCGTCAACACCGATTTTCTGGCCTCGGATTACTTCCACATCGCGCTCTTCGACCCCACGGCCACCGAGGTGCTGCAGGAAGGCAACCTGCTGATCGACCACACCGTCAACGCCGACGCCGCCTACCTGCTGCGCGCGCAGACCGCCGATCCCCGGGCCACCTACAGCCTGGTGGTGACCATCTCCCGGGGCATACCCTGCGACGACGACGATCTCGAGCCCAACGACTCGGCCGTAGACGCCGCGGGCATCTCCGCCGGGCATTTCCCCCACCGGGTGATCTGCCCCCACGACGAGGACTGGTACGTCATGGAAAGGCCCCTGGACAAGCGCCTGGAGGTCCGGATCGACTATCCGGCGCTGCAGGGCGACCTGGACCTGGACCTGATCGCCGGCGACGCCCAGACCCTGGTGATGCGCTCGGCCACCGCGGGCAACAGCGAGTTCGTCTACGTCGATAGCCATCCCGGGACGCGGTTCTATGTCCGGGTGTACGCCAGCCCGGAGACGGCCAACCAGTATGAGATGAACGTGGAACTCATAGAGCGGGTTGAGACCCGCGGGGGACCATGATGATGAAGAAACAATGGATGCTGATGGTATTGCTGATGCTCGCCTTGGGCGTTGGCGCGTGTAACGGTGACACTCCGGGAAAAGACTATGGTTTCGATGCAGATGCCGGCGACCCTGGGACAGATAGGGCCGCGGACGGCGGCGACGGAGAAGCAGACGGCGATTTCGGGCCTGCGGATGAAGGGCCGATCGAGTTGATTGTCAGTTCGGTGTTGCCGTCGAGGGGGGCGGTCGAGGGCGGGACCTGGGCTAATATTATCGGGGCGGGGTTCGTGGAAGGGATTGACGACAGTCCTTTCGGGGTGCGGGATGTCACCGACGTCACCTTCGCCGACAATCCCGCCGTCGACATCGAGATTGTCCGCGATGACATGATCTCGGTAAGGACGCCGCCGGGGATTGCCGGGGCGGTCGCGGTGACCGTGGAGAATCCCAACGGCAGCTTCACGCTGCCGGACGCCTTCACCTACTTCGAGGCGGTCTCGGCCTACCAGGTCAGCCCGCTGGATCTGTCCGCCCGCGGCGGAACCGCCGTCGAGGTGCTGGGCACCGGTTTCACCGCCGACACGGTGGTGCTGGTGGGCGGCCGCCCGGCCTCGGCCGCGGTGGTGAACGATTCTACGCGGGTATCGGCGGTCGCACCGCCGGGGGATCCCGGATACGCCGACGTCGAGGTCATCAACAAGAACGGCCAGGCCCTGCTCTTCAGGGCGGTGACCTACCACCCGGTCCCGCGTCTCGAAGGCATCGATCCCGCCGCCGGTCCCGCGGCGGGCGGTACGCCGCTCGTCGCCAACGGCAGCGGTTTCGCCGATCCGATCGAACTGCTCTTCGGCGCCGCGCCGGCTTCCGGCCTTACGGTGGGGCCCGCCCAGATCCAGGCCACCTCGCCCGCGGGCTCCGGCCAGGTGGACGTTACCGTCGCCGGGCCGGTGGACGCGGACACCCTGGAGGGCGGCTTCATCTTCCTGCCGGCCCCCACCGGCTTCCTGAGCGTTTCGGGGGTGGCTCCCGCGCGGGGGCCCGCCGCCGGAAGCAACCGGGTTACCGTGGCCGGCGAGGGCTTCTCCGCCGGAGTAACCGCGGTGCTCTTCGGCTCCAGCCCGGCCGGCAACCTGACCACCGTCGACGACCGCACGTTGACACTCGACGCCCCCGCCGGCGCGCCCGGCCCGGTGGCGGTGACCGTGCAGACCGCCGCCGACCAGGCGGTTCTCGACGACGCTTACGCCTATTTCACCCCGATCGACGCCGGCGGCATCGATCCCCAGAGCGGCCCGGTGGAGGGCTCCACCGGTTTTTCCATCCAGGGCTCGGGGTTCCATCCGGCGGTCGAGGTGCTGTTCGGGGGCATCCCCGCCCGGTCTTTGAGCGCGCCCTCGGCGACCGAGATCACCGGACTGACCCCCCCGGGAACCTCCGGGACGGTCGACGTTACGCTGATAGATTCCGACTCCCAGGCCGTCCTGGCCGGCGGATTCACTTATACTGCCGATCTGAATGTGCTGCACGTCGAGCCGGACGCCGGGGCGGTAGCCGGCGGCACCTACGTGATCGTCTACGGCGAGGGGTTCGGCCCGGACGCCCGCATCTGGTTCGGAAACCAAGAGGGCGGCGTCATGCTGGTGGAGTCTTCCAGCGTACTGGCCGCACGCACGCCGAGAGGCGAGACCGGCGAAGTCACCGTGGCGGTGGAGTCCGGGGGCGCGCGCGCCGAACTCGCGGGAGGATTCTCCTACTTCGATCCCAAGAACGACCGCGGCGGCGCCTCGGGCGGGCCCATCTCGGGCTCCTTCAACGTCACCGCCCTGGACGGAAGCTACAACAACTGGGGCGCGCCGGTCCCCGAGGCGGTGGTGATCATCCAGGAGCCGGCCATCTCCGGCATCACTGACGATCGCGGCCAGGTCACCCTGTCCGGCCCCTCGCTGGTGCGCGCGGTGACGGTTACCATCGGCAAGGAAGGCTTCGAGGCCATCACCCTGGTGAACCTCAACGCGGCCAACCTGACCGTCTACATGTACCCCAACGAGCGCGAGCCGACCCAGCAGCAGCCCTGGGAGGTCAAGACCTGCGACCTCACCGGAAGGGTGTTCGGATTCAAGGACATTCCCGGCCTGCCCCAAGGCCCGGACATCGAGCACCAGGCCTTCGCGAACCTGACCTCCTACAGCATCTATTCGGTGCCTCCCTACGGGAGCATCCCCTACTTCTACGCCCAGCCGATCGAGCAGGACGGCGACGGCTACGACTACACCCTGCGCCTGGGAACCTACTCGGTCTATGCGCTCTTCGGCGCCTACGACACGGTGACCCAGGAGTTCACCCCGGCGCTTTTGGGAGTGAACCGCGCCATCCGGCTGCCCAGCGAGGAGCCGGTGGAAGGACAAGACGTCGTACTCTCCACTTACCTGGACCAGTCCGCACCGGTACACCTGGAGGACCCCCCCACGGGTGACAACGTCCTCTACGGATCCTACGTCAGCCTGGATCTGGGCCGCGACGGGGTGATCTACCTCTCCCAGAAGACGGGTACCAGCGTCGACATGGTGCTGGAAAGCCTGCCCTCGGCCTCGTCCAACAGCCTGATCTTCGTCGGGACCGCCAGCACCGGCGGGGGCTACCCGATCTCCTACACCTTCCGCCGCCAGGAGGGCGACGTGGGTGAAGGGGTCACCCTGGGGCCGTTTCTGGATTTCACCGAGATCATCGAGCCCCAGTACGGCGCCGAACTGGAAGGCGGCAGGTTCTCCTGGACGCTGGGAGAACCCCAACCCGAGCTGATCGAGATCCTGGTCCAGACCAACGAGCTCATACCCAACACCATCTGGAGGGTGGTCCTGCCGGGAGACGCCACCGGAGTTACCCTGCCCGAAGATCTGATCGGCCTGCTGCCCCAGGGCGAACCGCTGATGTTCTTGATATACACCGCCGACTCGCCCCGGTTCAGCTTCGACCGCTTCAACTACTCACAGCTTTCCACCAGCCGCTGGACCAGCTATACCGTAAACCTCTCATTGTTCACCGCCCCATGATCAGCCCCGTCCCCCAAGCCGCCCTGCTTCTGATGCTCTGCGGCAGCCTGGCGACCGGCTGCCCCGAGGAAAGCGGCTGGCGGAATTTCTGCTCCGCGGACGCCGACTGCCCCCCCGGCCACCGCTGCGACGCCGACAGCGGCCTGTGCCTGTGCGAGGAGGACTGGGTCTGCGCGGTGGGCGAGTATTGCGCCCCGGACGGCATCTGCCGCCCCAAGATGAGCTGCGACACCAACCTGGACTGCCCCGACGACATGTTCTGCGACACCACCACCGGCAACTGCATCGAGCTGGGCAAGTGCACCAAGAACGAGCAGTGCCCCCTGGGGGAGATCTGCTCGACGACCTACTTCAAGTGCATCCCCGGCTGTGAGATCTCCGGGGACTGCCCGCTGGGCGAGGTCTGCCGCGAAGGAACCTGCCTGGAGGGGCTCTGCGACGACAAGAGCTACTGCGACTACGGACAGCTGTGCGATCCGGTTACCGAAACCTGCGCCGACGACACCCGCGGGCCATACTGCGAAAAGTGCAAGCCCGGTACTATCGGCGATCCCTACCGCTGCGGCCCCGGGCCCAACTTCTGCGTGATGACCAATAACGATCCCACCCTGGAGCCGTTCTGCGGGGTGGACTGCAGCGACGGTCAGGAGTGCCCCAAAGGCTACGGCTGCAACCTGATCCTGATCGCACCGGGGGGCGACTGCCGTTCGGACGAGGACTGCGAATCGGGCGATTGCCACATCAACGAGGGAGACGAGGTGGGCTTCTGCCTGTGCACAAAAGACGAGCAGTGCCCCAATGACTATTGCGACGAATTCGCAATGGAATGCGTTTACACCCGCAAGCCCTGTACGCCCAACGGCGGCGAGTGCAACCGGCCGATCTACTGCATCGACGGCCTGTGCCTGATCGGCCGCAATTGCACGCCGCAGGAGGGGCTGGATTGCGCCGACTTTCAATGAGGAGCCGGATGCCGCGGCCGGCCTTAATACTGCTGCTAGCCTGGCTGTTCTCGGGCTGCGAGAGCACGGAGAGCTGGCGGGTGATCTGCTCCTCCGACGAGGACTGCCCCGAGAACTTCTACTGCGATCCCCAGACCGGGCTGTGCAAGTGCGCCAACGACCTGGCCTGCGAACCGGACGAGTACTGCGCCCCGGACGGCATGTGCCGGCGGCGCATGAGCTGCGACAACAACCTGGACTGCCCCCCGGACACCTTCTGCGACACCACCACCGGCAACTGCATCGAGCTGGGCAAATGCACCCAAGACGTCCACTGCCCCTTCGGGGAGATCTGCTCGGAGACCTATTTCCGCTGCATTCCCGGCTGCCGGAACAGCGGCGACTGTCCCCTGGGAGAGGTGTGCCACGAGGACAAGTGCCGCGAGGACCTGTGCGACGACAAGACCTACTGCGAGGTGGGCCAGCTGTGCGACACCGCCGCCAAGACCTGCTACGACGACGAGCGCGGCCCCTACTGCTCCCACTGCTCCAACTCGAGCATCTACCAGCCCCATCAGTGCGGCCCCGGGCCGAACTTCTGCCTGATTCCCTCCGGCGATCTGACCGCGCCGCTGTATTGCGGAGTCGACTGCAGCCAGGGCCAGCCCTGCCCCAACGGCTATGAATGCTATTCGGTCCGGATAGTCTATACCAGCGAGGCTTGCCAGGAGGACGAGGACTGCGAATCGGGCGCCTGCGGCAAGAAGGAAGGCGAGCCGTGGGGCTTCTGCCTGTGCACCGAAGACGGCCAATGCCCCCAGGACTACTGCGACGAATTCACCATGGAGTGTCGCACCACCCGCCGGGCCTGCACTCCGGGTGGAAATGAATGCGACCGTCCGATATATTGCATCGACGGCAAATGCCACATAGGATACAACTGTAAGCCCAAAGAAGGCCTTAGATGCTTCGACTTGATCGAGTGACCGGCTACCCACTTCTTAAAGGGCTATTTCTGTGTTTTTTACTGCTTCCGGCATGTCCGGCCACCGCGCAGGGCTCGGTCGACCGGCTGGAGCAGGGCCTCTCGGATCCCTCCTTCAAAGTCCGCCTGCAAGCGGCCATCCTCATCGGCAAGCGCAAGCTCACCCGCTCGGCCCCGGCCCTGCGTGACGCGCTGGAAGACGAACACGACGCGGTGCGTGCGGCCGCGGCGGTCTCGCTGGGCAAGCTGGGCGACCAGGAGGCCCGGGTCCGGGTGGTGCGGCTGCTGCGCCATGACAGCGATCTGGTGGTCCGCGCGGCGGAAAAGTCCCTGGCGCTTCTGGACAAGGCCAAGAACTCGGGAGCCAAGTACCTGGTGGCCATCGACAAGCCCAAGGCGCCCAGGAAGACGGCCCGCTCCCACCTGGACCGGGTGGTCAAGGCCATGCAGGACAAGATCGGGCAGAATCCCAACGTGATCATCTCCGCCGGCGAGGAAAAGGTGCTCAAGCGCTCCCGGCTCAAGTCCCACCTGAAGAGGCGCAAGCTGACCGGCATCCTGGTGCAGCCCAAGCTGGCCAAGCTCAGCGCCAAGGAGAAGCACGGCACCACCGTGGTGGACGCCAAGGTCTCGGTCATTGTGGTGACGCTGGTGAAGAAGCGCATGGAGTTCTCCGCCGGAGGCGAGGCCGACGCCTGGATCGAGGACACCAACATCGCCAAGTCGGACCAGGAGGAGCTGGAATCCACCGTGATCCAGGCCTGCGCCGAAGCCGCAGCGGAGCAGGTTTACGACTATCTTCTACGCAGAGAGAATTACTAACAACGAAGCGGGAGGCTGATGATGACGCAGGGCAAGCCCAAACGGAGAATCCGCAACTTCCTACTCGACAAACGCTTTCAGCTCAAATACACGCTGGCGGTAGTGGCCGTCTCGGCGGTGATCTCGGCGGGGCTGGGCTACTTCCTTTACCAGGCTCACCGGGAAAGCTCGCGGGTGGCATCGCTGGACGATCCCGACCTGGACGGAGCGTTGCGTTCGGTGCTGCTGGACGAGGACCGTAAGGTCCTCTTCGCCCTGGCCGGGTTCCTGGGCGGACTGGTGCTGTGCCTGGGGGCGGTGGGAATCGTGGCCACCCACAAGATCGCCGGACCGGCCTACGCCATGCGCCGGACGATGTCGGCCATAGCCGACGGCAAGCTGCCCACCGTGCGGGCATTGCGAAAGCACGATGAGCTCCAGGCGGTGGGCGACGAGCTCAAGCGCATGGCCGACAACCTGCGCGAGCGCGAGGAGACCGAGCTCAAGACGCTCAAGTCGGCGCTGGAAGGCAGCCCGGCGGAACAGATCCAGGAACTCATCCGTCAGAAAGAACAGCGACTGGCCAGCTGACCAGGAGATCACAATGCGCAGACCGCTCCTCCTGTTGGTGGGACTCCTCTGCCTTCCCGGCTGTCTTAAGCCGGGGCTGACTCCCGCAACCCGCCTGCCGCCGCCGGATCCGGCGGTGTCCGACCTGGTCGTCTCCGCCGGCGACCGGGCCACCCTGGTGGTGGTGCTGCGTCCCGACCGCTGGCTGGAGTCGAAAGACACGCTCGAGATCCTGGTGCGGCCGTTGCCCATTCCGCCCCGGATCATCGAGAAGGTTTTCGCCGCCGAGGATCCGTGGACCGCCTTCTCCCGGGCAGCCGAGGCGGCCGAGGGCCGGAGAATGGCCTTGCCGTCCCGGCTGCCCGGCTGGGACCTCTCCCGCCCGGTGGTGGCCGCGCTCTTCGAACCGCAGACTTCCGACGCCACCCTGGCGGCCCGGGCCTTGATCCCCGAACCGCTTCAAAAGAGCGTCCCCGGCCTGCGCCACCGCATACTGGTCCCCTCCACCGACCCGGCCCTGACCCTGGAAGGCCTGACCACCCTGCTGACCTCCCTGGGCACCAGCTTCCGGCGCGACGTCCTGCCCGGCGGCGGGGTGATCTTTCCGGTGCCGGAAGGCTTCGTCGCCTTCATTGCCGAAGACCGGCAAGTGCGCATCGAGATCCTGACCGGCGAGATCCACCACTGGGAAAAACCCAAAAAGGACGTACTGGCCGACTGGATGGCCCTGGCCGAGAAGCCGCCGGAGCCTGCACAGCTGCCCATGACTCCCGCACTATACGCACTCTTGACCGGCGACGACCTGCTGGCCGCCTACGTCCGCCCCTGGCAACTGCGCGATTTGATGAGCCAGTACGGCTCGATGAAGATCATCGAGGCCCTGGCCTACGTCGATCCCGCCCAGCGGGCCATGCTGCTGGCGGTGGGCCTGGCCGAGGTGGCCACCGGCTCGCTCATAATGTCGCCGATCGGCGCCGAATTCGACGATATAACCGTGGGACTTTCC
>Ga0272442_10002772_pt1 | contig 25070 bp, 19 predicted proteins | sample SSMForm2O_FD_200262 | JGI IMG/M metagenome (GOLD analysis project Ga0272442, IMG submission 200262) | Marine sediment archaeal communities from Little Sippewissett salt marsh, Falmouth, MA, United States - SSM-Form-2O | ecosystem: Environmental > Aquatic > Marine > Wetlands > Sediment ... | reverse complement strand
GTGCCCTGCAAGTCGGCGCACCATGGGACCCGGCTTGTTGGAAAGCACGGCCAGTGAATTAACGCGTGAGAGTTCTTCGATTGTTTCACGTACCGTGGGGTAAAGCCGGACGTTGTCCGCCTGATGTTTCCCATAAAATGACCTGAATTCCTCGAGTGCTTTCAGGGTATGTTCGTGAACCATAGGTTTCTCAACCACATCCGATGCGAGTGCGTGCGCTCCTCTTCCAACCAGTGCAATCACCCTTTCGCGGCTCAGGTTCGGCAGACCGTACATCCCGCGGATATGGTTTGTCGCAATGTAAAGGTCCTCGCTGGTATCCGCCACTGTACCGTCAAAGTCGAAAACGATGAGCATGTTCTTTTTCATGTCACGGCCCAATTCACGATCTCCTAGTTTTTTCTTTTTCTCTGCCTGTAATAGATCTTCAGGGGCGTACCTTCGAATTTGAACTCTTCGCGCAGGCGGTTTGCAACGTAACGCTGGTAGGAGAAATGAATATCCTTCGGCTGTGCAACCGAAACCATAAAAGTAGGCGGATGCACGTCTACCTGTGTTGCGTACAGAATCCTGTTGGGTCTTCGGGAAATTTTTCTCAGGGGCGGTGGATTTTTCTTCTCAATGTCTTCAAACAGCCTATTCAGCCGGGACGTGCCCACCCTGCGACCGTGCGCATCGTAAACGGAATTGACTCTTTTCAGAAGTTTTTTTATTCCCATTCCCGTAATGGCGCTGATGCGCTGCACGGGGACAAAAGGTGCAAAGGAAAAAACGTCCCTTGTCTTCTGCTTCAATGCTTCCCTTTTATTTGCATCATCACTTACGAGATCCCACTTGTTCAGGGCCACGACACACGCCCTGCCCCTGTCCATGGCCATTCCCATTATCTTTGCATCCTGCTCGGCGGGCCCTTCGGCTGCATCCACTAGAAGGACTGCCACGTCACACCTAGTCATGGCCCTGTAAGCAGCGAACACGGCCAGCTTCTCCGCTCCCTTTTTCAGCTTTGAACGCCTTCGTATTCCCGCGGTATCGATCAGCAGGTACTTGCGCCCGTCTACTTCTGCGACCGAGTCAACGGGATCCCGCGTTGTTCCGGGCAGTGAATCAACAACCATTCTTGTTACGCCCGTGAGGCGGTTGACGAGCGAGCTCTTTCCGGCGTTAGGTTTTCCTACAAGCGTGATGCGAACTAGTTGTTCCGCATCCTCTTCAGGCTGCTGTGTTTCGGGCAGATGCTCAACCATGGCGTCCATGAGATCGGATATGCCCCGGCCGTGAAGAGCGCTTACAAAAAACAGCCTGTCAACCCCGAGGCTGAAATGATCGACAGCCTCGAGCTGCTGTCTTTCGCCGTCAATTTTGTTTACCACAGTGAGAAAAGCGCGTCCGGATCTTCTGAGAAGATCCACGGCTGCAAGATCTTCGGAATTAGGGCTCACTCTGCCGTCCAGCACGAAGAGGACGAGATCGGCCTCGTCAATGACTGTGAGGCATTGATCCCTTATTCCTGCGTAAAGACCCTCTTTGTCTTCGGTGTCGAGTCCGCCTGTGTCAACCAGTATCACGTTGTGACCGTAGATTTCAGCTTCGGAATAGTTTCTATCGCGCGTAACCCCGGGCATGTCCTCGACAAGGGCCGCCCGCTTCCCCACAAGGCGGTTGAAGAGTGTGCTTTTACCCACGTTGGGAGTGCCTATTATGGCTACCACGGACATATGGCCCGCGCGATCTTTTTCAGCCGCTTTGCTCATTCGTAACCCAGCCTGTTAAGGGTTTTTTTGTCCCTCGACCACATGGGCGTTGTAACAACTCTCAGAAAAAGATGCACCCCGGTGTCCAGAAATTCGCGGGCCTTTTCACGCGCACTCATGCTTATGGATCTGATGCGGCTACCGCCCTTTCCCACTATTATGCCCTTCTGGGATTCTGTCTCCACATGCACAACCGCCCTGATGACGCAGGATCCGTCCTCTTTTTCCTCAAAGGATTCAACCGTCACCGCGCTCGCATGCGGAATTTCCTGCTTCGTCTGCTCTATGATGGACTCGCGAACGAGCTCGCAGACGAAGAATTTTTCGGGACGGTCCGTAATCATGTCGGGCGGAAAAAGCGGGGGAGATTCAGGAAGGCGAGACATGATCTCGTCCATCAGTTCATAAATTCCTTCATTGCGAAGAGCAGAGACAGGGACCACGGCGTCCACACGGGGAATTTCCGTCAGGTACGCCATCATGGGCAGAAGAGACGAAGGAGAACCAAGCAGGTCGATCTTGTTCACGGCCACTATAAGTCTACCGTGATTCCGCACCAGAGTATCAAGGATATTTTTGTCCCGGGGATCGATGCACTGTTTTCCCTCTGATGTCCACTCTTTTAGAGGGAGCATTATCAGCACTGTGACGTCGGCTTCCCCCATTGCATCCATGGCCGTACTGTACATGTACCTGTTAAGGGCCTTTTTACCGCCCTGAATACCCGGGGTGTCCAGGATCACCATCTGGGCGCCCGGAATGTTATGAACCGCCAGGATCCGGTTGCGCGTAGTCTGCTTTACGGGGCTCACTATGGAAAGCTTCTGTCCTATCATTGCATTCAAAAGGGTGCTCTTGCCCGTGTTCGGGCGTCCTGCAAGCGCCACGTAGCCGCATCTGTGCTCTTTTGCATGCATGTTCATGAGTGAAGCTTAAGGCTGTATTCAAAACAGTACAAGATTCACACTGTTGATTCTTTTTTTATCAGGGATCTGTACGAACGGCTGGATGCGCTCCAGAGATTGATGGAAAAGACCGGGTCGGTCAGGAAGTGCAGACAGCTTCAGGCGGACTGAAGAGCCGTTTCGAGAACGGTCCTGATTTTTTTCGTATCCTGGCCGGAAAGAAAATCATCCGCTCCCGCATTCAGTGCGTCGTCTTTCCTGGAAGGGTCGCTTCCCATTGTGATAACGGGCACTGTCCTGAAACGGGGCGATTTCTTGAGATTCTTCAGAATACTGATGCTTTCGAACCCGTTCATGTCCAGGTTCAGGACCACGGCCGAAGGTGGATCAGCGCCGAGCGTGATAAGGGCTTCGTAAGGATCGTTGAATCCCTTTACGTCGAATTTTCTGTTGAGTGCTCTTTTCAGCGAGCTTACTGATTCGGTGTCATTGTCGACAATGGCAACCACGGGCTTTTCTGCATTCAATTTGAGCTCTTCCGGCAGCGGATATCCGAAGCGTTCCATGAAATCGATCAGGTCTTCGCGTCTGATGCGGATGTGCCTGCCCGGTGAGCGGAAATGCTTTATCATGCCCTTGCCGATCCAGTTGTGTATTGTTTTCAGTTCAACTCCACAAAGGGCCGCAAGCTGCGGTGCCGTAAATAAATCATCCGGGTGCATGTAGCCTCCTTTTTAATAGTGGAAAAATATCCGTATAATTTCATCTTTCAGCCGAAACATCCTGCTTGGGGATGTACAGGGGAGATTGACTCGAATACGTGCCTGAAAACATTGGGGTTCGAGTGAATTCAACCTTCCCCCGAAGGCGATTTTCATATAGGTCGAGTACACATAAGTGTCAAGATTTCTTTTTCATCGTATTGCAATTTTTTACATTTAATTCACCCGGGCTGTATCGGGCGGTCATGAGCTTGACAAGTCATGCATAGAAATTATACACAATTCCGGCTGATCGGGGATAGTCCAATGGCAGGACGGCGGGTTCTGGCCCCGTTAATCTAGGTTCGAATCCTAGTCCCCGAGCCGGGTTCCTGCAGGACCCTATTTTTCAAGGCCCCTTCGTCTAGCGGTCTAGGACGCCGGCCTCTCACGCCGGCAACACGGGTTCGAGTCCCGTAGGGGTCACCACAGCGAATCCCTTTATCTTCAACCCCCCGTTTAAGGGGTCCGGCCTATTCGTGAATAAAGGCGGCTTTTGATCTGGGGCCTTTTTCGAGGAAGTTGGACACGCCGATTTCCCAGTCCTTTGTGCCGCGGCACCTGCCGAAGCATTTCGCTTCGTGTGCAAGACCTTTTTCAAGTGTCATTTTCGCGCCGCCAAGAATGGCATCGCACAGTATTGCATCGATGGCTTTGCTCAGGTGCCCTAGATCCATTCCGGGAAGCGAGTCGGGAACATCCGTCAGCGGCTCTGCGGGAAGTTCGCGCGGCTTGAATTTTCCGTCCACGATCTCGAGCGCTAGTTCAACCGCCCTAGCTCTGAGATCCCCTTCTACCTCTTCGTCGATAAGGCCCATTTCCAGAGCCTGTGAGCCCGATACCGGGGCCCCCGTCCTCAGCATATTCTGCGCCTTTTCGATTCCAACGAGCCTCGGCAGCCTCTGCGTCCCGCCTGCGCCCGGGATGAAACCAAGATTGACCTCGGGCTGTGCCACGAGCACTTTGAGTCCTTTTCTCGCGATCCTCGCGGTGCAGCACATGGCGAGCTCGTTTCCGCCTCCCATTGCAAAGCCGTTGAGCGCGCACACAAGGGGCTTTTTCATCGAGGCAAAGGCGCCCACATCAGACTGTGATCCGGCGGACGTTTTCTCACCTTCTTCCGGAGTCTTGATTTCAGCCAGAAAACCCACATCAGCGCCGGACACGAAAGACTTTACGCCGAAGCCCGTTATCACGGCCGCCCTGATGGAAGGATCCGAATCAATGGAATGCGCGTGCGCTTTGAGCTCCTTGAACACCTTGTCGTTAAGCGCGTTCAGCGTGCGCGGCCTTCTGATGGTGAGAACGGCCACGCCGTCTGCGTCCTGCCTCAGTACCTCGGCTATTTCCCATGGTTCTGATTTTTCAGCCTGATTTTTAAGCGATTCAGGAACCACGAAGCCCTCGTGATCCGCGGCGTATTTCTCGACCATCTCGAGCGACTTTTTCACACCCACCTCGTTCATGAGATCAAAAGCCGGTTTCATTACGAGCGCGGTTGCAAGCGCCAGGTTGTAATCGGCAACAGAGATTATTCCCCTGTCCAGTATGTAGCAGGCGAGACCGAAGTACGCGGCCCGCATGGCTTCTGATATTTTTCCGGCCTTTTCCTCCGGAACCTCGACCTTTTCGCCGCGCGCGGCAGTCTCCCAGCTTGTCGAATTTTCAAGAGCCTCCTTGAGCAGCTTCGGCGACTTGAATTGCGCTCCCAGGCGTTCGTGCATCTCGTCCAGCCCGTGATCCGTTATGGGATTTCCGCCCGTAAGGTTATGCGCGGTAAAGGGCCCTACGCCCAGGCCGAGTGATTTCGCTGCAATGTAATCCACTTCCTTGACGGTTCCGAGCCCGTCCATCACGCACTGCGCCGCGGCCTGGAAAAGGCCTTCAAAAATCGGATCAACGGCATAGCCGTAGCTCGATTTCACCCTGATGGGCACCTTGCCGATGGACTCGTAAAAGGCCATGAGAAAAGCTTCGGTTTCATCCGAGGTTTTTTCTGACGGCACGATTTCAACTATTGGGTTGCGCTCGGCCGGGAAAAAGTAATGGGCAACGGCCGATCTTTCAGGATTGCTTATTCTGTCAAAAATTCTCTCAGGCTCAAGGTGAGATGAATTCGAGCAGAATACAGCGTCTTCAGAGCACAGCGAATCGACCTGCGAAAATATTTTCTGCTTGAGGCCGAGGTCTTCCGTGGCAGCCTCAACAACAAGTTCGGCTCCCTTGATCTCGTCGTAATTCGTTGTGAAGTTTACGCTTTTGAGCATTCCGTCAGCGGCCGACTGCTTGAACGCGCCTGTCTCAACGCCCTTTTTCACCTTTTTTTCAAGCTTTGCGTGTCCCTTTTTTACGGCCTCCTCGACCACATCCACCACAACGACCCTGGCGCCAAAGGGGCTTAAAACCTTGGTAAAGTGCAGGGCTATGTCAGGCCCGATCTGGCCTGACCCGATTACGGCCACCTTGTTTATTGTACGATTTCCAAATGAATATGCCATGTTCTCCTCCAAAGTGTCAGTCACACATTGTTGTCAGCAGGCGGCATATTATCACACAGGCGTGCGAGTACAAGACCCGCGGCGGCCTTATCAAAAGAGCTTACTTTATCTTGACTTGGCTTGTGTATGATATTATACTACTTTGTAGGCATAAGAGGACAAATATATGAGTAAGAAAGAAAATGTATTACCTATTCAGGCTGCCTCCGACATCGAAGGCAGGGAAGACGCGGGCAGGATGCATGAGGTTGCCGGGTTTTCCCTTGCCCTTGCGGCCGCTTTCGTTCTCCTGGCCCTGTTGAGCTACAGCGGCCTTGACGGCAGGGGCGGCGGCGACCTGATGGGCGCTGTGGGCAGAAGCCTGGTTTCGCGCGGTCTCGAAGCCGTGGGCCTCGGCGTCTACGTGCTGGATGCAGCGGTATGGGTAACGGCATTCGCCCTCGTCATCGGCAGGAGAGTGAGACTCAGGCCCCTGATGATGACGGGCTTCGTCTGCGTCATGGTGCTGGGTTCCATTGTGGCCCACGTGGCATCGAACGGCGCCACTGTTCACGGCGGCCACGCTGCGGGCGGAATTGTTGGGGAAGTGCTCGGAGAGATATTCAGGTCACTCTTTGCCGACACGGGCACCATTCTTATTTCTGCCGGCCTGGTCCTAATAATAATGATGACGGTCACGGACATTTCCCTCGTCGGATGCTGCCGCGCACTCTTGAGGGGCATAAAGAAGGCTGCCCTGATCACGGCAGCCTTTACCGTGCGCACAGTCGAGGCCTGGCGCGAATCCAGAAGGAAAGCGGCCGAAGAGGCGGCGATCTCCGCCGAAGAGGCGGCGACCTTAGCCGAAGAGGCGGCGATTTCCGCCGAAGCGATACAGATAGGAAGCCCGGCAACGATGGATGAAGACAGTTCTGAAAAGCCTGAAAAGCAGGCGACAAAATCCATCAAAGCGGCCGAGGATAACGACGCTGCAGGGGAAAAGGAGATTCCCGTTGTGGTGAAGAAGGCGAAAAAGAAGCGCGGCAAAAAGAAAACGGCCGGGGCACAGGGCATTTCTGTTGATGCATCCGGAAGCGACTGCGCACTTCCGCCTTTCGAGCTTTTAAGCAGTGGCGCTTCGTCCGATGACGCTGTTGTGTCAACGGATCACGAAAAGCTCAGGTCAACGGCATCAAGGCTGGTCAAGGTGCTGGGCGACTTCGGCGTAATGGGCGAAGTGCGCGAGATTCATCCCGGGCCGGTCGTAACCATGTACGAGTTCGTTCCCAACTCGGGCACGAAACTGTCGAAGATCGAAAACCTCTCGGGCGAGGTCGCAATGGCCCTGGAGGTGAACAAGGTGCGCGTCGTAGCTCCCATCCCGGGCAAGAATGCCGTGGGATTCGAGATACCGAACAACAAAAGGGCCATGGTCGCCCTTTCCACCCTGATCAAGGACACGGAGTTCAACAATTCAAAAAGGCTGTTGCCTCTCGCGCTGGGCAAGGACATCAACGGGCGTCCCTATTATGTGGATCTCGCAAAAATGCCCCACCTCCTCATCGCGGGCACAACGGGATCGGGCAAGAGCGTGTCCATAAACGCCATGATCCTGAGCCTTCTTTACAGATACACGCCCGAGGAGGTCCGCTTTCTCATGATCGATCCCAAGATGATCGAGCTGGGCGTTTACATGGATATTCCCCACCTGCTTCTGCCCGTTGTCACGGACATGAGCAAGGCCGCCATCGCGCTGAAGTGGGCGGTGGACGAGATGGAGAGGCGCTACCAGCTGTTTTCCGAGATGGGCGCGAGAAACATCGGCACTTACAATAAAAAAATACAGGACATGGCCGAGGACGAGAAGATCGAGCTGAACGACGAGGGGAACGAGGTACAGCGTCACAGGAGAATGCCCTTCATCATCGTCGTAATCGACGAGCTTGCCGACCTTATGATGATCGCGGCCAGGGATGTTGAGACATCGGTTGCAAGGCTGGCCCAGAAGGCGCGAGCAGCCGGCATACACCTGATGGTGGCCACGCAGCGACCGTCAACGGACGTGATCACGGGCCTCATCAAGGCCAACTTCCCGTCGCGCATAAGCTTCCGCGTTTCCTCGGCAGTGGACTCGAGAACAATACTTGCCGGCAAGAACGGCGGTGAAAGTCTTTTAGGAAAAGGCGACATGCTCATACTGCCGCCGGGGACGTCCGAGCTTACAAGGGTGCACGGCGCTTTTGTAGACGACGACGAGATAAAGCGCGTGGCATCCTTCCTGCGCGAGCAGGGAAACCCGCAGTACGACGAGTCCATTCTCGAGCACAGGGATGACGATGAATTCGCCGAGGAGGAGGAATTCAACGACGAGCTCTACGACAGGGCCGTCGCCCTCGTGGCCGAGACACGGCAGGCGTCCATTTCCATGATCCAGCGCCGGATGCGAATCGGTTACAACAGGGCCGCCAGGATGGTCGAGCGCATGGAAAAGGAAGGCATAGTGGGCCCTGCAAACGGATCCTCACCAAGGGACGTTCTGGTTAATCCTCATTAGGCGCGTACCAGGGGTACACGCGCACTCTGCGGGCGCCTTTGCCCTGTCATTACCCGCTCTTGTAGCATTTGAATCTCTCTGATATAGGCAGTGGGATTATGGCTGACCGCTGCGCCAACTGTGGAAAAGTAATAAAGCCGGGCTCGGACCTGTGTCCCCAATGTTCGTCAAAGCTCGACAATGAGGAGATATCCGGCCGCTACAGCGCGCCTCCGGGCAAACCCATATCTTCGCCGCCTCCGAGGCCGCCGAGGACGCAGAGCAGCGCAAAGGCCGAGCCAATAGTGCTCGAGGGCAAGTACCGGCTGCTGGACGAAATAGGCAGGGGCGCCATGGGCACGGTTTTCAGGGCCATGGACAACGTGCTGGAGCGACTGGTCGCAGTTAAATTCCTCAGGCCGGAATACAACAGCAAACGGGATTACAGGGATCGATTCAAGAAGGAAGCCATTGCAATGGCGCGCATTCATGATCCAAACGTGGTCCGCATCTACACCTACGGCGAAGACGCCGGCACCACATATTTCGTGATGGAATATCTCGAAGGACGAACCGTTGAATCCGCCATAGACGCACACAACCGGCGCGGGTTCTTCATCCCGCTTCAGAAGGCCGTGGACATGCTGGATCAGACCGCGGCCGGCCTGAGCGCCATCCACAGGACGGGCGTTGTGCACCGGGACGTCAAACCCGGCAATATCATTGTCACGGAAGAGACGGAGCGGGCCGTGATCATGGACTTCGGCCTGGTCCGGCAGCTCAAGGATCCAAGGACCGAGGCGTCCCACAACATTACGGGAACGCCCGCGTACATAGCTCCCGAGCTGGTGCAGGACACCAGCGAAAAGTCGGACGCAAAGCACCTGAGCGATATCTATTCGCTCGGGGCCACGGCTTACGAGGTAATCACGGGGTCAATTCCATTTGGCGGCGACTCATGGGTCGAGATTCTGAGGCGTCACCTGTCCGATGTACCCGTTCTTCCTTCAGTGCGAAGGCCCGGCCTGCCCGAGGCCTTTGACTCCATCATCCTTCAGGCCATGGACAAGGATCCGGTTGCCAGGTACGAGTCCGCCGATGATTTCCGCGAGGACCTGCTTTCCGTGGACATCGACGAGGCCGTGCAGCACACGTCAAGCCCTCCCTACAGCAGCATAATGCGCAGGGGATCCTCATCGAGCAGGCTGTCGAAGCCCAGGCTTACGCCAACGGGCTCATCCCGCTCCACTCCCAGATCCACGCCGGGCTCGAGGTCGACGCCCCACGGCGTCATGCGCAGCACACCGGGATATCACGGGCGCCTGCTCGTTATCGACCCGGATGCCGGTTTCAGGGACATCGTTCTAAAGAGCGCAAAGGCAGCGGTTCCGGGCTCAAGAATCATCTCGGCCGGGAGCGGGGCCGAGGCAGTGGAGATAATAGAGAGAAACAGGCCGGACGTTGTCCTTCTCGAGATGGACCTGCCCGAGGCAAACGGGCTCGAGGTGTGCGCGTCCATCAAGGGGGACGAAGGTACGGAGGACGTTGAGATCATCGTTGCAACCGGGGACCTGAAGCGAAGAGAAAGACAGATACTGCAGGGAATGGGCGTCAGGTATTTTCTCACAAAGCCGGTTGATCCCCATGTGCTGGCCGAGGTCCTGAGGCCCCTTTTAGAAAAAAGATAATGCAGGCAAAAGCGGGCCAGGTGCCTGATCCCAGGAAGATTCTTGAAAAATACTCAATGAGGCCGAAGCGTTCGCTCGGGCAGAACTTTCTCATCAACCTCAATGCCGCGCGCAGGATCGCGGATTTCTGTACAGCCCATGCGGGCTTGACCGTGGTGGAGACGGGACCGGGCCCGGGCACGCTCACGCTGTGCCTTCTTAACAAAGGCGCCCGCGTGATAGCGGTGGAGCACGATGCGTCGATGATTCGGATTCTTGAATCAGAATACGGCCATCATGAAGGCCTCAGCATAATCGAGGCCGACGCGGCTGACTTTGATTACTCGACAGCGGGAAGCGATCTCGTTCTGGCCGGCAACCTGCCCTTTAACGCGGCCGCGCGCATAATCATGAACGCGGTTCGCCAGGTGCGCCTCGTGCGCGCAATGGTCTTCATGGTGCAGAGGGAGGTGGGCGACAGGCTGAAGGCCGAACCCGGAGAAGCCGACTACGGCGCGCTGTCCGCTCTGGTGCAGGCGGTGTTCGATGTGCGCAGGGTTATGAACCTGAACCCCAACAGCTTTTTTCCTGCACCAAAGGTCAGATCGTCCGTTATGGAGATGATGCCGAAAAAGGAGGGCGCGATCACTGAAGGGGAATACGAGAAATATCGCACAACCGTGAACGCGGCTTTTTCAAAGCGAAGAAAGACCCTCAGAAACTCACTGTCTTCGGCCGGAATATGGGATGCGGACAAAGTGGAGCACGCCATCGAATCCAGCGGCATCGACCACGGCCGCCGCGCCGAGACGCTGAGCGTTCAGGAATTTCTTCGCCTGGCAGAAAAACTGCCTTAACTCCATAATATTATTGACAAAACAAGGATCTGCCAGGGGTTTTCGTTACAGTCGTTACAGTAACGAAAATCCATCGTGCGTAATTTTCCTGCTGATAAATTCATACTAAAACGAGCTATTTGCTGCGAAATTATCAGTGTATTGGCTGATTTAGTGCGAAATTGATACTAAAATGCCATTTTAGCTGAGAAATTCATAATCACATGGACGCTCGGTTGATACCAACACCCTTAACAAAGGGAGAAAAAACAAAAAATATCAAAAAGTTAGGTGGGGTTACACAGCCTCGTTCACGCTTTTGCCGAAGGAAATTATCGCACGTTTCAGACTTGGTGAGTTGTCCTGTGCTCTTTCCGGGTCCCAGTGGTCCCTTGCGAATGAGCACATCTTTTCATTGTAAGCGGGACCGATAATAGCAAAAGGACCCTGTGGGAGCATTTCCCGGTGCCACTTTTTCCGACCTTTTCTGCGAATCAGATTAAGAAGATACTGCTTGGGGTCGTCAAGATGATCAGGCTGTTTTGTGAGATTTGACAAGGGTATCTTAAGAAAATCAGCAATGGCTTTTCGATCGGCCATTAGCCAGGACTCAGTTTCTCTGACTGCAATCCGGAAAAGAAACTTACTAGGTAATTTTACAGAGACGTTGGTGGGTTTGCCAAGCCATTCCCTGATGAGTGCGGGTGGGCATTCAGTTTTATCAAGATCGACGAGAATGAAGGTACGCTGTCCATTTCTAGCCATCCGGATAAATGCTGCCATCCTTTTTTGTATCTTTCCATACCCGTGCTGATTTAATGGAAATCCTTCTACGAACTCGAAATTAACGGATAAAATCGTATTCACGTAACCGACTATTTTTATTGCGACTTCGGCCGAAGGAGGGTCTTCCACATATGAGTACAGATATATGGAGTCCAATCTAAATATCCCCAACAGCAGCGGAAGTCTGCGGAAGAAGAACTTCTGCGGGAGAAAGTCCTGCTTTAAGAGATATGATGTCTCTTTCGCTCGGCTCTACGATGGCTGTCGATTCGCCCCCGGTTCCCGGTTTGAGAATCAGAAATTTGCCAGAAATACTATGGCTTGAGAGCATGGCTTCGCTGTGTGTGCTTATGAGAATCTGTCCACCTGCCTGTTTTCTGGATTTCCTGGCTTTGTAAATCAGATGCGGAATCTGTTCTACAACTCTCTTATGAAGAGAAAGCTCAGGTTCTTCCAGTAGAATCATGTTATTTGCAGTGAGCAGGGTCCATGTAAGAGCAATCAGGCGCAGAGTTCCATCGGAAAACTGATCCTCCCGCTGCCATCCTGCATTGGGACGCCAGTGATTGTAGAGCATCTCAAGGTGAGGTTTTCCGCTGGCCTCGTCCCTTACAAATTTCAATTTCTCGAAGTTTGGAACGACTTTACTGAGAATATCCCCGATTCTTCTCAGGCGGGATTCTCTTGTTTTTGCCTGTGCTCTAGCTATCTCTTCAAGGAATTTCTGCCCGAAGGGATCTGATTCGAGCGCCGGCATGAGAACGCGGTCGCCGTACTTCAGAAGCTGTGGCACTAGATGAAGGTAAAGTACGTTCTGAAAAAATTCAGCAATAGGGCGGAATTTTCCATTCATGTTGATTTGCTCGAGATGCGTCTGCGTCAGCCTCTCCCTGTCCTTTTGATCATCACCAGTCGGCCGGGCAAGGATCCTGCGTCCTTTTTTAAAGACTTCCTCTCTATCCACCAGGGGACGTTTTTTACCCCCTTTTTCAGTTTTTATCGACAGTACGTACCGCCAGTCGGGCGCATCGTTTGTATTTTCCAGTGTTTCACGGAGTTCAATATCCAGTTCTACTCTTGGATTTCTCCTCGCAGCAAGGCTGCGCACTTTGGTAAGTCCTCCGCGAGACGCAATCGACTGCTGTAATCCCCCTCCATGAGCCTTGACCAGATCCCGCATGAATCTGAATATGTCGAGCAGGTTGGATTTACCCGACGCATTGGGACCGATTAGATAGGTCGTTTCGAACAGGCTTAATTCTGCTTTTGTAAAATTGCGCCAGTTGGCGATATTCATTTTCGAAACATACATAGGTTGTTCCTCTTGATGCCTAATTTACTATGATTCCTGAAAATATCAACGATACGTGAATCTGTATGCTTATGATATCGGGTGTTTATTAAGAATGAAGCTGGACAGGACTGAGTGAGGCAGGTGCATAATCGTCAGATCGTTCGCCGTCAGCCCGCGTTCACCTTAACCACGATGGCGCCCGCGGTGTCGCCGGCTGCGCAGCCCGCGAACAGTCCGGTGCCGCCGCCGAGCATGACGAGCTCTTCTATCAGCTCGATGACGAGCCTGGAACCTGTCGGTCCCTGCGGATGTCCCCAGATCATGGACGAGCCGTAATTGTTCATGCCGTCAAGGGGTATGTCCATCTGCCTGCTCATGTAGACGTCGTTGACTGCAAAGGGGTTGTGCGTCTTTATGGCCTTGAGATCCTTTACGCCCACGCCCGCGCGCTCGATAGCCTGCTGAGCCGCCGGGACCACGGCCGTTCCCATGAATCCCTTCTTGACGCGCGACTTGCCGTAGGAAATCACCTGTATGGTAACGGCCTTGTCCTGTGACAGCTCCCGGGCCTTTTCCTTGGTTGTAACGATGATGCCGCAGTTGCCGTCGGCCGGGTGTGTCTGGCTTCCGAACGTGACCGTGCCCCCCTTCATAACGGGCTTGAGCGCGGCCAGGCCTTCCTTTGTGGTCGGGAAAACGCCCTCGTCAGAGGTAACGGTCTTTACCACTTTCCTTCCTGTGGGGTTCACGTCCACGGGAACCATGAACCTCCTGTGAAACTCGCCGTCGTTCTTGAGCGCGGCCTGGTACTGCTCGAAGCGCATGAGGGCAACCTCGTCCTGCACTTCGCGGTCGATGTTGTTTTCTTTTGCCACGTTTTCCGCGGTTTCGATCATGGCGTTTTTCGCATACGGATCGTTTCCGAAGTTGTCCATTACCCAGTCCTCCGAGTCACCCGTTCCGCCGGGTCCGATGGGCTTTGGATAATAAAGATGCGGGCCATTCGAACACCTGTCCGCGGTCACCACGATTACGCATCCGTGGTAGTCTGTTTCCACCTGCCTCGATGCATATTCAATCGTTGTGGCGCCTGTTGCGCAGGCCTGTCCGATGGTGGGACCGGAAATGTCCGGGCAGCCGAGTTCGCCCGCAAGCCACGGCGCTCCGTAAAAACAGCTCGTCTGCGGAATCGTCATGCCAAGCACTATGCCGTCGAAAGTGCTGGCCGGGATCATGCGATCTTCGAGCCACTTGGACCCGATCTGACCCGCAAGCCTGATTGCGTGCAGGTTCTGAAGGCTCATCTGCCACTTGCTGAAAGGCGTGCTCCAGTAACCCTTGTATGGAATGTATGCTTTGGTGAACTCCATGTCTTTCTCCTTTATCAGATAATGATCTTAAATCGATTTTCGCGCTCCAATTTGGTACCACGATGCGCATCGACGTGTAAAGGCCCGACTCCGCACACGGTGCAGCGTCGGGTGAGCCCTTGCGCACCTGCGTTCATGGCTATATTTTATTTAAATGAGGCGAATCATCTTAAATGCAGTACTCCTTATCGCCGCATCAGGCGCGTCATGCGGCCCTGCGCAGAAAGGGGCCGGGGAACCGCGTGAACCCGTCCCTGAACACGTGATCGAGATGGAGCCAGTGAAAGTGGTTGCAACCGAAAAGGACGACGGGTTCGAAATGGAGGTTTACGACGCGGGCGACCTGTTCGACAGGGGAAACGAGCTTCTGGATAAAAAGAAATGTGAAGCCGCCGTTAAAATCTATGACAGGCTGCTCAAGGAATTTTCATCATCCAGCCTGGTCGTTCCCACGCTTTACAACTCGGCCCTGTGCCTCGAGCGCCTGGACAGGTGTGACGAAGCCGTCAAACGATACAAGAGCATCTACATCGACTATGCCGATTCGGCGGATGCAAAGGACGCGCTTTTCAGGGCGGGCGGATGCCGCGAAAAAACCGGCCAGTGGCTGGAGGCCGAGATTGTTTTCACCATGCTCCTCGGCAGGGAAGACATCGACGCCACGGAAAAGCTCGAGGCAATGGCGAGGCGGGGGGCAGCGCTTGTGGGAATGGGCAGGTACGAAGACGCCGAGTTCCAGATAAGGGAGGCAATCGCGTATTACAGGTACGGTACAGGGCACGAGAAAATCGCCACCGACTATCACGCGGCCATGGCGCAGTTCTATCTGGGTGAGATTCCAAGGCTTCAAATGCACGAGATAAAGCTCACGGAAAACGAGGTGGAATTCCAGCGCGACCTGGACAGAAAAGCGCGCCTTCTGTTGAAAGCGCAGACGCACTACGTGCTCGCCATACGCACCATGAACCCGTACTGGGCGTCCGCCGCAGGCCTCAGGATAGGCAGGATCTTCGCGTCGCTTTATGACGACATAATTGCCGTACCCGCGCCGGCGTGGATCGAAAAGGACCCGGAGCTGATGGAGATTCACATAAACGCGAGGCACAGGTTCATAAGGAAGCTCATAGTAAAGGCCATAAGCGTGTGGGAAGAGACCGTGCTCATGGCCGAGCGCCTGGGCATGAACAACGAGTGGGTCGAGGAGGTGAACGTGCAGCTCGAGCGCGTGCGCGAAGTGCTTAAAGAGGCCGACGGCGAGGCTGACGCGGTGCCGGAAATTGAAAAGGTCGAGCCCGTGGATCTACAGGACGCGGGCCCCGCGCCCGACGTCGCACCGGTGGGGTAAGCCGCGCACACAAAAAACGATGGATCATAAATGATTGTGCGGGGCGGCAGGGCGAAGGGAGATCCGGGCCGAGCCCTTGCGGCCGGCCGGCCCGACTTCGCTGCGTTGGCAGCTTCGTCGGGTTATTACAATTGAATGGTTCAACGAAGCCTTGGCGAAGTTGAAAGCTCGCAAGCCCGGCAGCCGGGGGTCCCCGCACATTGTAACCGGGGCCCCGCGTAAATTGGCTTCAACTTCTACACATATTGCTTTCTTCATTTTCTTAATGTAAACAATGACGGCTGAAATATTTGCCCTGCGTAGCTTCAGCGAAGCAGGGTTGAGCCCTCATAGCTCAGTAGGATAGAGCGCCGGTTTCCTAAACCGGAGGTCGCAGGTTCGAATCCTGCTGGGGGTACTAAAGATTTCGGGTAGTTACAGAATCACCCCGTATCCTGAAAAATATCCATGTAACGGCAGTGTAAGAGTTTTTGTCCATTTCTGGGAGATTCAACGCTTACAACAGGATTCATTTCAGAGCTAAATATCTTCGGAGAAGGGAATTCTCTGAATAAGCTTAACGAGGCCGGACTTTAGGAATGTAGCCCGGAACAACCGCTTGTTTCTCAGTGACGGTAAGAGTTCTGGCGCTGATAAGGGCTTTATCCAAATGGGCCAGAATATCATCGCCCAATTGGTCGATATAAAACAGAGTCTCTGCCTCATAAAGCCGCTTAAGATCATTACGAGGTATCCTTAAAAGCTCTCGACAATTGATAATGGTCTCTTTGGTAAATGCCGGGATCTCACCTACATCAAGTCTCACCACAGGCGCATCCGGATTTTCATCATACCACCTCAATTTTGAGGTCGTTAGAACAAGTAGAAGCGGATCTGCATTTTTATCTATGCTTACGACAACCAGGTATTTTTCTTTTGTCTCACCAGTATTAAACGAAACTTCTGTCTTTAGGAGTGCTCCACGAGTAACAAGTCTGCTCTCCGCAATATCTAAGGGTAACTTCATTCACCTGAGATCAACCAGTCGACTATCTCGCGATTTTCCTGTTCTGACCTGATTAGTTCTTGAAATGCTGGTTCTATTGGTTCATCGTCGAAAAATTTCTCGTATGGTAAAACATGCTCATCGTTTCTAAAACATTCCTTCCAACCTTTATGATCATGTGTGAGGCTAACCAAATAAGATGCTTTTTTCTCTCCATATGAATTTACTATTTCTTGGATTATTTCTTGCTCACTTTCTGAAAGTGCATCAAGGGAGGTCGAATTATTAGACCGGAATACCGGGAAGTCTCCTGGTATTTGTTCAACACGAAGATGTTTCTTCACCAGGGCACTGCCGGACAGCTCAAAAGACCTATCAGTATCTCGAACCTCCTTAAGTAAATCGTAAGATTGCGATGGAACAGGCCCGTGTTCCATGCAGGCATACCAGTCGCCCAGAATTGGCCGACCGTATTTCAGCAAGTGTGCTCTGTCGGCAAGATAAAGAAGTTTTGCGGCTTTAAGCGTGGAAAGATCCTCGATGCGTTCAGCAAAGAAAACCATAACATCGATGAATTTCTCGATGTTGAACTTAAACCGCAATCTTGGCATTGCACAATCCACTGTATCTTGTCCTTCCCCGTCTCCGGGGGCTTATGGGTATTACCTTACAACTATTATAACCCTCTTTTCAACAGGGTCCAATAATAGACTTCGTATTAAACCATGAAATCTGTCTCGATAATGTGTACTATATCCGGGCGGAGGCCGGTTGACGTGTAGCATGGGAATCACTGATAATTCAGGTGAGTTTTAGCCAACATGTAACAACTGCAAGGGGGCAGAATGAAAAGAACTAGTGCGCTTGTGATCTTCTCATGTCTGTTTGTGATGTTCACCGCTGGTGGATGCGGGGACAATGCCAGCGATATCGACGGCCTGGAAGTCACTGCCGCCCAGTGCCAGGACAGCGTGGATAACGACGGGGACGGGGACACAGACTGTGATGACGCCGACTGCCAGGGATTCGTTTTCTGTCTGGATAAAAAGGACGCATCACCGGACTCTGATTCTGGCCCTGACACGGATACTGACTCCGACACTGATACTGACTCAGATTCTGATATGGATACTGACAGCGACTCCGACACGGACACTGATACGGACAGTGATACCGATACTGACACTGATACCGATACCGACTCAGATACCGATGCTGATGCCGATACGGATGCTGATGCTGATTCCGATACACAATGGTCAGATACGCAAATAACGTATAGTGACGAAGATGACTCACAGGCTGTTCATCTAACAAATTGTTACTTCTGCGATGCGACTTTTGTTCCTCAAAGTGATGTTTCTCTCTTACGTTTTCAGCAGGGCGGGGGATATACCATTTACAGCATTTATTTGCTGAACGACATCGAAACTGGGACACATACTTTAGAGCCAAACTACGACGAGAGCTATGTAGGTCTATCAGAAAGCGATCCGGGACTCCTAGCGAAGTTTCGTGGAACTTATTACGGTGACACTCAAAACGGCAGTCTTACAATAACAAGCGTTGAGATGTCTCATGGAGGGCATGTACAGGGGAATTTTGATGTAACGCTCAAAGGGGGCAATAACGATCCTCTTTCTGATGCGCATATTGTTGCGGAATTTTATGCAAAATTCCCAGACTAACAAAAAGATGCATCAGCTCCATTAAATAAAATCAAAGGTGGCAACAATGAAGAAAGCAATCATGTATATGACCCTGATTGTAGCAATGGGCTGCGGTGATACCACGACCGTCATTAACGGCATTGATGATATGGAAATCTCTGCCGCTCAGTGCCTGGATGGGGCAGACAATGACGATGACGGCAGGATCGACTGCCGGGATTCTGACTGTCAGGGCTTTGTGTTCTGTCTGGATTTCATTGGTGACGGTGGCCTTGATGGAAGCACGGACACTGACACCGATACTGATTCAGATACAGACACGGACAGCGACACTGATTCAGATACGGATTCAGACACCGATACTGACTCAGACACTGACACTGACACGGACAGCGACAGCGATACCGATACCGATTTAGACACTGACAGCGATTCAGATACTGATGTGCCTGATGGTCACTGGGTACTGTGGGACAAGGATGACAATCCTGTAGAAGCGGTTGTTTCACCGCAGCTCGATTATGATGAACGATTCGGTACTCTTGTATTCGGACCGTGCGTATATGTTTTTTACCTAGGCAACACCTATCTGAATATTTATTACGACCTTGATACCGGCGATCCGGAGTCCTGTATTACCGACACCTACAGCACAAGCCAATGGAGGGATTCTCCATATGTCTATTTCATGGATGGTGCCTGCAGCGGTAGTGCCTACTACGTCAACAATAATGCCCCAATATTGAAAAACAACGGCCACCTCTACTATACGGAAGGGAATCCGACCTATACGAATCCTGCCACTTACTACAGATGGAATTCGAATACAAACAATTGCTATGAGGTTCAGAACACGACAGCTTTGGATTTCTGGGTTTTTAAACGAGTACCTGACTGGGTTCTGAATTCTATGTCAGATGCACCGTACACGCTGACGCTTGAGTACTGAATAATTGAATGATGCGTCCTCGCAAGAATATCTTATACCAAATCTGATTGATTATTATTCGAACAGTAAAAATGGGAAAAAGAAAAATAAAAACCTGTGCCTATTGTGGAGAGATCAAGAGATGTGGGAAGGATCATATTCCTCCCCGTTCTATTTTTGATCCCGTTGACCCTGGCGATCTCATTACTGTGCCATGCTGTGAAGAATGCAGAGAAACACAGCCAAAGGACGATGAATTCTTCAGATTTTTCATTCATTCCGGAACATATGAGCGTGAGACTTCTGGCTCAGACCCAGTTTTTGGATCCATTTATCGTTCCATTCAGAAACCAGCTGCTAAAGGTTTGCGGGAGCGGGTTCTCCGGAGTATTGGAGAAAGAGAAGTCGTTACCGAGGGGGGATTGTATATCGGTAAAATTCCGACTGTTACGGGTGATGGAATACAAATCAGAAGTGTTGGAAGTAGAATCGTAAAAGGGCTATTTTATCACGAAAACAAAAAGCCTCTTCCGCCAAACTATGCTGTACACATAAAATTCATTCAAACTGTTATTGAACCTGGTCTGCTTGAAATAATCAAAGGGCTCGAATTCAAACCATTCGAAGAAACAGGTCACGGAAAGTTCAGATTTACGCACGCGATTATGGATAATGATGAGTTTTCAACATTCTGGGTAATGGTTTTTTCTGAAGGGCTGATAATGCTGGGATGGACGGGTGATCCAACAACGAGAAAAAAGAAATAACAGCCATCTGAAAACGGCCTAAAGGGTGGACACGATTTTGGGCTAATTTTTCCTATGCTCTTGTTAGTTTTTCCTCATGCACCGCACAAACCGTCCAGCAATGGTTATTCCACCTGTATCAAAACTTACACACCAGTGTCCGCCTTCGCCTTCAATCATCGAGGAAGTGTGATATGCCGAAAGCGTTTCGTTCAAGTCACATGCCCCTGTCAGCTCAACCGGCCAGTAACATCCAGCGTCCCCGGGACCGTGCATCTCCAAGCATCCGTCGCATATATTGAGACAGTCCATTTTCAGGCATGATGGATCCCTGACTCCGCATATTCCTTCCGGCTCCATGTGGGGGCATCCCCTGATTAGCGTTCGCATTTCCGAAATGTTCGGCAATCTCCAGCCTGGTCCGAGGTTCTCGCAGTATTCGACGGCTTCGGCGTGAGTGTAACTGACACTGGCATCCAGAATGGTTTCAAGTGCAAGAGGTGGATTTTCCCAGCATATGTCTGTTTCTTTATCGATCCAGCCTGTGCAAGGGCCCGCGTCTAAATCAGCGTCGGCATCCGTATCGGCGTCTGCGTCGGCATCGGCGTCGGCATCTGCGTCCGCGTCGGTATCAGAGTCGGTATCTGTATCCCCATCAGACCCTGCATCTTCATCCTGACCCGCATCCTGACAGAAAACGAAATCTTTACAGCCGTCGTCCTGGCAGTCAGTCAGGCCGTCTGAATCATTATCAATCTTGTCCTGGCACTGTTCTGATGTCTGTTCCTGACTTTCATTCGAATAAGAATCTTCCCCACATCCGTACAGCCAGAAAGAAGCAAGAACCATGCAAACGGGCAAAGAAACGTGGATGTTCATCTGGAATGTTCCCCTATCTGTGATGTTTTGAATTTAACATAGTAGTATCTAACGAGGAAGCCTTAAAGATGTCAGTTTCCTGACATCCTGACCGCACAAGAGCACGGGGTGACGGCAATCCCGCACGCGGAAAAAGCAATTTTGCACGCGAAAATTACAATCCGGCACGCGGAAATGTCTTTCCGGCACGTGCCGAAAAAGGACAGGGGCGTGCCGGAGACTGATTCAAACGTGCGGGAGTAAGAATATTCCGTGCCGGGGACGGATTCAGGCATGCCGGGCAACACTCCCCGGCGTAATGTTCAGGAAATGGTATGGTTACTTCTTGCCCGGATGTAAAATTCCTTTAATATTATAAGAAGAATGCTGCGAAAGGTGGAAGAGCCATGAGAATGAACGGATATTTCCAGTGCTTTATTATTTTCATGATGTTGCTTGTGTCGTCCTGCGGCGGGGGCAGCGGCTTTGAGGAAGAGGACGGCGGCAGTCCTTCAGATAAAAAGCCGGAGGGCAACAAGGACGCCGGCAATAACACAGACACGGATGCCGGAGCAGATTCCGACGCCGACGCCGACGCCGATGCCGACATGGATGTGGACGCTGACGCGGATGCGGATGCGGATGCGGACGCGGACGTCGACGTTGATGCCGGATTTGACGCTGGTCCGGGAATGACCGCCTACTTTGTGATGGATTCCATGCGCATCGGAGATTCGGACGAGGGATGCGACCTGACCGGAAACGGCCAGGTAAACAACCGCCTTGGCGCGCTCGCGACCTGGATGCTTAATAACAGTTTAATAGACGAGGATCCGAACATCAGCCTTGCCGAGGCCATTGCAAAAGGCGAAGTGCTTTTCGTGGTCGGGCTTCTGGGAGTGCACGATTTCCAGAATGATACCTCAATGACAATACAGGCTCATGAGGCCGAGATACCGGACTCGGGCGTGCCGGATTCAGGCGACGCCGGATGGATATTCTCGGGCCAGGGAGGCCTGGCCGTTGTGGAGCCGCCGCACACTTCGCTTTATCCGTCAACGATAAATCAAAGGCACGTGGATTCCCCGGTGAGCACGATTACGGTCAGCATAGTGCTGGGGGATGCTCCCATGAACGTGACCCTGAGCCAGGCGAGGCTTTATGCGGACGAAAACCCGGTACCGGATGCCATGATGCTGAACGGGCGCCTTGAAGACGGAGTCATATGCGGAGCCATCGGAAACGGCGCGCTTGCGACTCTTATCGAGACCGCGCTCGAAATCCCCGCTAATGCGCTTCTGCGCGCGTTCATCAACTCAATGTCCGATATAGACGGCAAGACAAAGACGTCCGTGGGCATACTGTTCACGGGCGTCTCAATCGATCGCGTGAACCCGTAACCAGCAGTTTTCCGGTTTTCAAGGATTTATTACCTACCACACGGCATTGTGAAGCGTAAGCCGCATTTTCCTCGCACTCGGTCAGGCCGTCGGAGTCATTGTCGATTTCGTCCCTGCACTCATCCGCTGTCTCTTCTGTGCCCGATGTTCCTGAAGACGTTTTCACGGGTTTGTGCTAAGTAAAAGTGTGCGAAGAACCGGTCATGAAATTTACTGATATTCTTGAAAGACGCCGGGCATTCATTGCCCTGGGATGTATTCTGGCATGCACGTTTGCGGCAGCCGTTTTTGTTACCGCATGGGTGTGTGACGATGCCTATATATCCTTCAGGACCATAGACAACTTCGTAAACGGTTACGGCCTCAGATGGAACACGTCACAGAGGGTGCAGGTCTACACCCATCCCCTGTGGCTGTTTCTGCTCTCACCCGTATACTTCATTACGGGCGAGATATATTTTTCGAACATCGCCGTGTCCATTGTATTTTCATGCCTGGCCTTCGGCCTTCTCGTATTCAGGATATCAAAATCCTTTCTCAGCACTCTTTTTCTGGGCGCGGCAGTTGCAGGCTCCAGGGCGTTTATCGAGTTTTCCACGTCAGGGCTCGAAGCTCCGCTTACGCACGTGCTCATCGCATGCTTTTTCATCGTCTATTCAGGATCCGGCGCCGGCGAGATCAGGCGTTTCAAATTACTGTGTTTCATTACCGCCCTTGCAGCCCTCAACCGCCTGGACATCCTGCTCCTTTTCTTGCCCGCGCTCATTTTCAGGGCACTGGATGCATACGCTTCAGCCGGATCCCTGAAAACCACGCTTAAGTGCATGCTGCTGGGTTTTTCGCCCCTTGTCGCCTGGGAGCTTTTTTCGCTCGTGTACTATGGAGTCCCTTTTCCCAACACCGCGTATGCAAAGATTTTCACGGGCATTGGGCGCGGCGAGCTCGTAATCCAGGGATTCCATTACGTTTATGAATGCTTCAGACACAACCTTGCAACCGTGCCCGTGATAATGTGGGCCATACTTATCGCAGCCGTTCACCGGGACACTCGCACCGTCCCGGCCGCGGCCGGCATTCTGCTGTACCTGGCATACGTGATCTACATAGGCGGTGATTTCATGTCGGGACGCTTTCTCACACCGCCCTTTTTCCTTGCGATCTGCGTGCTGTCCGGCCACATCGTGCCGCGCAGAGCGGCCGAAGCCTGCGTGGCCGGCCTGATCGTTCTTATGATGCTGGTGTCCGTTTATGAGCAGAAACTTCTTCCCCCGATCGAAAACAGGCACGGAATCGTCAATGAGCGTTTGCTGTACTTCAGGCATACCGGTCTTGTCTACGCACTGTCAGGAAAGAAAATGCCATCTCACCGCTGGGCGATTGAGGGCGCGCAGAAAAGGCGCTCTCTTCCTGCAGGCGAGAAGCGCGTGCTTTTTACGTATTCCGTGGGCTTTTTCGGCTTCGAGGCAGGGCCGGGATACCATCTGATAGAACCTTATGCCATTACGGATCCTTTCCTGGCCAGGCTGAAGGCCACTGTGCGTTATCTGGACAGGGACACGTGGCGCATCGGGCACTTCATAAGGAACATTCCTCCCGGATACATGGAGTCCGTGAGGACGGGAAAGTGCCTGATTGAGGACGCGGACAAAGCGCGCCTTTATGACCTGATTGCCATCGTGACTCAGGGGGACATTTTCAGCGTGAAGAGACTGGGAGCAATCTGGAAACTGAACACGGGCAGCAATTAGCCAGACGCCGCATACGCTTTGTTGATTCACCACTTCCTGATGTAAATATTCTCACACGGGGTGTGAATAATGTTTCGCCACGAGCGCGCAGCTTGTTGCACAATGCCTGTTCTGAGATGCAACATCGTGATATCATTCAAATGGAACTGATGCAGCTTGGTCAGAAGGTTATGGCATGAAAACTGCTCATGAAAATCATGACGGAATTATTACGGGGAGGGAAAGATGTCTATGAAGGCACCTCGGAATTTAATCAGGGCGGCATTCATAATGCTGCTTGTTGCCGGATGCGGATACAGTTCCGACCCGGCCGGCGATGAGAACGCGGATGCAGGCACCGATGCATCGGGAGAAGACGGTAAAAGCGCGCCCGAACGTCCGGAGCCTGCTGCTGATTTTTTCGATCCGGCGGCGGACGACGTCCTGCAGTTTGAATTCAGGGGAAGAATAAATCCATACGATGTCGACTACGAGGAATACAGGATAGGCATGGGCGAGTTCACCGCCACCATCGATGGAGAGTCTTCGAAAATGACGACGGATCCACTGTGTTACCTGAGTACAGTCACGAGTTCTACGGACACCGGCCTTAACGGGAAAAAATACCTCGGCCTTATCGGCTACAGGGAAATCGAGGGAACGGGCATGAGCCTCCTGGCGGATCACGTGAATGTTTACATCATTGTGGACGATTTGAAGGATCTGAAGTCGGGCGGAAAAAACCTGATGGACCTCGAGCACACGAGGCTGGAGGTGCACAGGTGGCTCGTTACAATGAAGGGGGGCGGATCAAGGCTGGATAAGGTCTGCACCGTTGCGGTCGCGGATGAGGACAATGACGGTTCAAAGCTGTTCGTAGATCATGCGGGCAATGAATCCTTTGAGGCCGGAGAAATTTTAAGAGCGTGGGGCAACGTGGCGCTGACAACGGATCCCGATGTCATACTGGAGAAAAATCCGGGGCTGGAAGAATACGATTCCATGCTGTGCCTGTTCATGAAGGACAA
>Ga0272442_10002771_pt1 | contig 25075 bp, 19 predicted proteins | sample SSMForm2O_FD_200262 | JGI IMG/M metagenome (GOLD analysis project Ga0272442, IMG submission 200262) | Marine sediment archaeal communities from Little Sippewissett salt marsh, Falmouth, MA, United States - SSM-Form-2O | ecosystem: Environmental > Aquatic > Marine > Wetlands > Sediment ... | reverse complement strand
CCCTTCGGTCAATTCAACGCAGAAATATTGAGGAGAATACTCTAATTGAGGTTGTAATCCTATTAGATATGAAGCTAACATTAATAGCATAATCCCAAATATTCTTTTCATTTTACCCTCCTAGTGAGTTAGGTTTTTCCCCCATCATAGATAAAACGGTCACCCTCGTTAAAAACAGTTAATGGGTGTATCTACTATATCTGCGATAGAACGTTCGGTAAATTGCCGATAACAGTATTCTGCTCCTCCTGAATGCATGGGAAAAAATGTTTCGTGTTTCTGAATCTCAAGGATTTTGTAAACACCAATTTTAATCGTTTCCAAATCCCCAAAACCAAATTTGTATATCTGTATTAAATCAATATCGAGAGGAGTATCCTTATCCGTTAAAAATTCGATCTTCCTGAGATGACTTTCTGAGAAATCCCTATCCCTATTTAAATGACAACATTTATGGTAATTATTAATACCTTGTTCCCACAGCAAAACACCAAAATCTGTAGCTTTTGATTCGATAGTAAAGATCCTTATATCATCTTTGATAGTGTCATTTAGAACCCGAACAAAGATATATTCTTGATTCTTATCGGAAATAAAACTTAAAATATACTGAACACTTTCTAATGCAGCAAGATAGTCGACAACGATAGACTTAAATACCTTTTTAGCACTGACAAATTTCCAGACAGGCGAAATAATCAAGGTTATTGAATATTTCTCTAAAAAATTCATCTATGTCTCCTAATTGAATTCAGCGGGTTAGAAAAAATGAAGTTGAAAAAATCTCTTGCCAAATTGAATGAAAACGCCATTTTTGTAAAGTCGGATGTTGAATTGACGCTCTTAATTCAACTTCACTTAGAAGTCTGTTTCCCGCCAGAAACAGACTTCTTTTTTATTTCGCATTTTGCATTCCATTTTTTATTTCCTGTTCAAGGGCTTTAATTAAGCTTTTTTCCCCAGAAACTTTAAAATAATTGTTCGTTTTAGGACAGCAATTGTTCGTCAATGAACAAGAGATTAAAACTGGGTATATAAAATTAGAATTAGGTAGTGATCAAAAGAATTAAAAAAGAAGAGTCTTTTCTTTTGGTTAAATCAATAATTGTGCTTATTAAAAAATCCTTATTCAGCAGCTTAATCTTGTGATAATAGAGCTTTATCCAACAAAGATTTTAGTTCGGTTTTACTAAAAGGTTTAAACAAATAAGTAACTGGATTTACTTTTTCAACTTTTTTTACTGTTTCTTCATCAGTATAAGCAGTAACAAAAACTATTGGGACATCATTGATATTCTTTATTCGTTTTGCTGTCTCAATACCATCTATTTTACCATTAAGTTTGATGTCCATAATAACGAGATCTATCTTTTTCGATTTAACTGTTTTTATTGCCTCAATACCTTCTGTAATTATATCTACAACATTATAACCAAATTCTTCCAGTGATATTTTAAGGTCTTCTGCTATGATTATTTCATCTTCTACTATTAGTAAATTATAAGCCATTATAATTCTCCAAGTTAATTACCAGGCAATTATATCAATGATCTTAATTTAAAATATGATCGACTGACTAAGATTTTAAATTTCTCTCTAATTATCAATCACATTATTAATTTTTTTAAATTAATTAGATGATCTTACTGTAATGTTTTTAGTCAAGAACAAAAAAAAGCAGTCGTCCTATTAAAACGACTGCTTTATATTCCCACTCGATTACTTCATTAATAACATCTTATGTAGAGATGAATAATCCTCGGTTATCATCCTGCAGAAATAAATACCGGAGGGAACTGGATTGCCAATGTCATCTTTTCCATTCCAGACAACAGAATGCTTTCCAGTAGGAAGGATTTCATCGAGCAAGTTCCTTACCGATTGCCCTTTCAGGTTATAAATAATCATTCTAACATTACCTGGTTTCGAAAGCTGATAACTGATTTCTGTGTTAGGATTGAATGGATTAGGATAATTTCCATCCAATTCAGTTGTGGCAAGAATAAGGTCGCTATCATTATCGGTGTGTTCGACTGTGACAATATTGGAAGGGTATGATTCAAAATCGCCATAAAGCGCGGTTACATAATATTCGTAAGTTCCTGAGGGCACAGCAGTATCGATATACCAGTTAGCCACAGTGAACAAGATCACCTCATTGTTACGATAAATATTATAACCATCTAACTCTCGTCCAGTTTGCGGTGCTTGCCACTGCAGGACAATATTGGGATTTGGATCATTCAGTGTTACTGTCAGATTTGTCGGAGCAGGCAAGAGCAATTCTATCTCAACCGTATTACTGGCTAAAGACTCACCCTGATCATAAAGAGCTGTGATATAGTAAGCATAGTTACCATTATCAAGAGTCGCATCAAGATACTCTGTCTCAAGGAAGGGCAACTCGATTTGATCATATAACTCATCGTTTCGATAAATGTTGTATCCGACCAACGATCTTGAAATTTCAGGTTCCTGCCAGGTCAGATGAATGTTATTATAATCCACAATCTCAGCTTCCAAACCACTGGGAGGGTTTAATCCACTGGTAATGATATTAGTTAAGCCTTTTAAGCAGAAGTTGCCGGAATTATTATAACCCGATGGATCACTATAGTAATAAAAATCAAGCCATTGTCCATCTTCGTAATAGTAACTTTCCTCAGGATTAGAGGTTGATTCCACCACCGTTCTGTAATCTGCACCCAAAAGAACAGGCACATCAGAGGTTCTGTCATAAGGATGCCCTCCAGTTGATAGATAAAGGTATATATAGAAATCATCTCCTGCATCCAGCTCTATTACGTCATTGAGATCAATTGTATGAAACCCTGTATATTCAAAACTACCAGCCTTCTGGGTAAGTAATCCACTCAATTCCTGCCCATTAAAATCATTATATATTTTTATTTCATAATCAACGTTATCAGCAGCTGTGAAGAAATTCACCGCATTTAAGCTCTCGTTGTTTTCTGCCGTAAAAGCATTGAATGCCTCCTGAGTCTCAGGTTTAGTATCTCTCCAACCATGATAATCATGATAATAAACATTATCCCAGATCATAGGAATAACATCCTGAAACGACACCGCCCCCATTTGAGGTTCCTGGCAAGCCCACTTATCATAATAAGAGATCCAGAAATATCCATCAAGTCCCCAACCTGCACCCCAGCTGTTTTTACATAACCAGGCTCCAGGATAAGGAGCTTGAGTAACTTTGTTGTCATCCCAACCTACTATGGCTATAGCATGATTAGGTAGAATATAGCTTGTGGGAGGTTGATAATGGGTATAACCCGAATAATTAATAAATGCACCATCATAACACATACAGGTTCCCATCACACCTTCTTCAATGATCTTGGTTTTTATAAGATCGATATTTTCCAGATTTTCTCCGGCTACAAACCATTCTATATCATGGGGATAGTAATAATGATATCCCGGACCTGCCCTGTCGGGTGCGGTATCGAAAGACTGACCGTCGATATCCCGTACAGCACCTTCACATCGGGAAAGATATGCTGATGTAACCCTGTAATCTCCTCCATTATGAACTTCCAGACCATTTCCGGTCGGGGGATCAAGATCCTCATTATAGAACTGATTGAATCCATTCCACCAGTCCAGATGATACTCAGCCAGATTTGGTTCGCCATCTTCACCAGCATCAGACCAGTTCCCAGTCATTAGCAGATTTCCCTCCATTGCTGCCATTGCTCCATGAGTCCAGCAAGTACCACCTTGCTGATTCTTTACTGAGGATACATAGTTTTGTCCGTTGTAATCTCTCAGATCGAAACTAACGGGAGGATCATCCCTGAGGGAGGTTTTATCAGCTTTAAATTGCTTTGGAATTACTGCCATCAGTTCACAGACAAGAAAAAGAATTAGAATCAGAACTAGATGATTTTGATTAAAATTTTTCATACCTATTCTCCTTAATTAAATTTATCTCAAAAGATTGATATATAAATTCGAAAAGTACTTGCCAGTAAAAATGTAAAACAAAGCTGCTGTAACAAGAAAAGGACCGAAAGGAAATTCCTTACCTGTATCATATTTAAACATGAGCAGAATAATAAGGGCTATTACTGATGCTATAATCACAGTAAAAACAACACCAGATATTCCCAGATAAAATCCTATTGCTGTGATTAGTTTTATATCTCCTCCGCCCAGACCTTCTTTTTTCAAAATTCTTTCGAACACAATTGCAGTGAACAGAAATACCACAAAACTTATACTCCCACCTATTAAAGCAGAGCTAAATGAAACATCCGAGTTACTCAGTAACGAAATACCTATCCCGATAAATATAAGAGGTAAGGTTATCAAATCGGGAATTATCCTTGCTTTCAGATCTGTAAAAAAAACAATTATGCAAAAACTGGCAAATATCAGATATTTAAAGAAATAAAGATCCAGTTTCAACCCTGATCTGATAAAAAGAGCTATAAAAACAACCGGAGTAATTAATTCTACTATAATATGATATCCGGGAATCTTATCCCCACACTTTTTACATTTACCCTTGAGAATAATATAGCTCAGAATCGGGATATTTTCCACCATTCTTAACCTATGACCACACTTTAAACATTGCGATGGGTTAAGCAAATTCTTTCCAGCTGGAATCCTGCTGATGCAAACATTGAAAAAACTGCCAAAAGCCAAACCCAACAGAAACAAGAAAACCAATTCTATAATTAGCAATTTTCATTCCTTCTAAAAAAAGAGAGGTTTATTAGATTAAACCTCTCCCAATATAACTCTAAAGATTTTTAATTTATTTAACACCTGAACTGATTGCCAGACCTAATTTGAAGATCGGCAGATAGATAACAATAATAACCGATCCCACCACAACAGCCATAAGGATAATTAAAACAGGTTCGATCAAAGATGTTAATCTGTCTATTACAGAATCCACCAGTTTTTCAAAGAATTCAGCCGCTTTTCCCAGAAGCTTATCCATATCACCGGTCTCTTCACCGGTGGAGATCAACTGCAGAAGAGTTGGTGGAAATACACCTGTCTTTTTGAAGGCTCCGGCAACACTGTATCCTTCTTTAACCATTATCCTCGCCTTGTAAACAGCATTCTGCACCACAGCGTTTTGAACAACATTTTCAACCAATTCAAGTGTTTCCATGATCGGAACTCCAGACGCCATCAGAATACTGAAAGTTCGGGCAAATTTACTTAGAATAGAGTTCTTAAGCAAATTACCCAAAACCGGGAATTTTATCGCGATCGTATCAATTATTAATCTTCCTTTATCGGTCAGATAAAACAGGAACAGAGCCATAGCTGTCGCCAAGAGAATAAGAATAGCGAAGAAAATATTAGTTCTGACGAAATCACTTATAGCAATAGCGACCAAGGTAGGTCCAGGTAATTCATAATTGAAGTTTTCATAAACCTGAGCAAACATAGGAATTATGTAGTAGAAAAGTACTATCACTGCTACGATAAGAGCAGAGATGATAAAGATCGGGTAAGCCATAGCCGACCAGACCTTTCTTCTTGTATCTTCAATCTTTTCCAGATATTCGCTAAGTTCATCCAATACTGTATGTAAAGTTCCGGAAACCTCTCCTGCCTTTACTAGCGAAACGTATAGGGGGTTAAAAACTCCCGGATGCTGTTCCATAGCTTCCGAAAGGCTGAATCCCTTTTTGATGTCACTGGCTAATTTCTGCAGTACTGCTCTAAATTTCTTACTTTTTTCACTCTTTTCCAGATTGCTCAACGATTTTTCAATAGTCAATCCTGCCGAGAACATAGTAGAAAGCTGTCTTGTAAAAAAAACAAGTGTTCTCAGGCTGATACCGGTTCTAAATTTATATATTGCCAGCATCAGTCTGTCAAACAGGGAAAGTCTACCTTTGAATGCGCTTTCTCCCGTCGATTTAACCGATATTATCGTACCGCCTTCCCGGGTTAATTTATCGATCGCCTCATCCATGGTCGGAGCTTTTATAACACCTTCAGAACGAACTCCTTTGGCATCTTTGATTACAAATTGAAAACTTGCCATATATTTCCTTTTTATCTATTTACAATTCTTCTGCTACCGTAAACTTGATGATCTCATTTATAGTGGTGAGACCTTGTTTCATCTTGATCAAGCCGCTTTCGTGCAGTGTATTCATTTCATTTTTAAGAGCTGCTTCCCTGATCATATCCTGATGGGCACCTTCAAAGATCAATTTTCTGATATTCTGATTAATCTCCAGCATTTCGAAGATACCGGTTCTGCCAGAATAGCCGGTATTGTCACAATGAACGCATCCACTTCCTTTTTTGAATTTAATCTTTTTAGCTTCACTTTCACTAATGCCAACATCTTGTAATTCTTCCGGTGTTGGCGTATAATCTGCTTTACAATGTGGGCAGATCAATCTGACGAGTCTCTGAGCCATTACCAGATTTAGGGAAGAAGCAACCAGATAGGGAGGAATTCCTATATCCAACATACGTGTTATGGTAGAGGCAGCATCGTTAGCATGGAGAGTTGTAAATACAAGATGTCCGGTTAAGGAGAATTTGATTGCAATGTCTGCAGTTTCTTCATCCCTGATCTCACCGATGAGGATGATATCCGGATCCTGTCTGAGCACTGAGCGTAAAGCTCGGGCAAAGGTAAGATCGATCTTGGCATTTGTCTCTATCTGAGTAACTCCATCAAGACGGTATTCTACAGGGTCTTCAACTGTTACGATATTATTTTCCACATCCCTTATCGCTTTCAGGGCAGCATGGAGAGTTGTAGACTTACCGCTTCCGGTAGGCCCTGAAACTATAGTGATCCCATAAGGACGCTTCAACCATTTTCGAAAGATCAATTGATCACTCTCGGTAAACCCAAGGGTATGTAGACTGAATCCGAATTCACCTTTATCCAGAAGACGCATAACTACTTTTTCACCGGTTACAGTCGGGACTATGGATACACGAACATCAACGCTTTTGATCGGTGTTTTTAGAGAAATATGTCCATCTTGGGGCAGCCTGCGTTCTGCGATATTAAGCTTAGACATCACCTTGACCAACGACACAATTCCAGTATGAAGTCCTATCGGGGGTGACATTACTTCCCTCAAAGCCCCATCTATCCTGAATCTGACCTTGGTTTCCTTGGTCAGAGGTTCGATATGGATGTCTGTTGTATTGGATTTAATCGCTTCCGTTATAATTAAATTGACCAGTTTAACGACCGGGGCATCAGCTTCTTTACTCGAATCGATAGTAATCTCATTTTCTTCTTCATCAACAGCTACAAATTCAAAACTGCCGACAGCATCTTCAACCTGAGAAGTTGTTCTAATCGTTTTGTAATATCTTTCCAGTGTATCCGTAAGGGTTGATTCCCCTATAAGAACAGGTCTTATCGATCGACCAAGAATTTTCTTGAGATTATCCTGAATAACAATATTCTCTGGATCGGTCATAGCAACGATAATAGTGTTATCCTCTTTACCAATGGCCATTACTCTGTTTTCTACGGCAAAAGGTTCGGGTATTAATTTAATAACCTTGGGATCAAGCTCGAGCAGTTCTTCTTCTTTTACCACTTCATATTGCAATTGCAAATAGAGGGCATGCAGAAGGTCATGCTCGGTTATATATCCCAATTTCCGTAGAGTCTCGCCCAGTTTCAGATGAAAATTCTTCTGCTTTTGGAGTGCTTCTTTTACCTGTTCTTTATTTACAACGCCTTCATGGACCAGTATCTCACCAATCCTAGCAAACTGAGGATTAAATGTCATTTAATCTCCTGATATTTGATTAACTTTTTTAGGGATTATTCTTCAGAATAACGGAATAGAATAACCGTAACCTGATTTGTCACACCTGTCCCCAGAATTTGAACCGTTACAGTTGCCTGTGTTGATCCGGGTCCTGTCGGTCCCGGGGGAGGACATTCATAATATTGGAACTCTATCTCTTTATCAAGTCTGCCATGTTCACCATTGATTATACCTGTCAAGCCTGTGTAGGGATCACCAGTATCTGGAGGATAAGGTTGTTGAGGTTCACCTAGCGTAGTAGAAAAATGAACGATCTGATTGTCTATTCTATTATTTTGACCATCGGAAACAGTAACTCTGATATCGCAGCTTTTGGGAGATTCGTCATCCCCATTCCAATCCACATGCGCGGGTACTGCTACCAGATCAATAACCGGATCCTGGATCGGTAATATCAGCACGTCTTCAAAAGTCTCGATCCCACCAACTTCTACAGAGACCATAACGGAATCATTTGTATGAGTTCCCTCATAGGTTAAAAAAGTAAATGCTGTTCCAGCCAGCGAATCTCCGTCCACATTTTCATTTCCAACCCAGGCTGCTGCTTCAATAGTGGCAAAATCAGGATTGTTCGGTAAAGAGAAATAGGCTGCAGTTCCATTATCGACTGGATTGCCATAAGCATCAGAAATTATGGCAGCTACCTGTACTTTCCACACACCTCCACCCATATTGATACCGGTACTGTGTCCACCTATGGAAAATTCGGCAGAATCAGGAGGTCCGGCATGTACCACTATATTTGATTTCTCTGCGCCAACCGGATCACCCAAATCATTATAGGTGTGAGCTTTAACCCTTACTATCCCCGGTTCGCTACCACTGTTTATTGATACTATGGCATGGCCATTAACTGACATCGTACTATCGGAAATACCTTCGTTGTTGATATTAGTTCCTTCGGGATAGTTAAGCAATTCAAAATATACCATCATGTCATCATCTACCAGGTTACCATTCATATCATAGAGATTAACCTTCAATTCGAATGATTCCTGACCTCCTGTTCCGGCAACCTGGATATCAACCTGACCCTGAAAATCGAATTCGATCGAATTTATATCATCGGAAGTAACTGTTATTATAGTGGAAGCTTGAGCCGAATCTGCCACTGCTTCAATAGTTGCCTGCCCGGCATTCACACCGGGAGAAAATTCTGTCTCGGCAATTCCCTCTTCATCGGTACTGTCAAATTCATCCAGAGAACCAAGATCGGTGGTAAAATCAACTCCTACTCCAGAACCAACTGGATTATGATGCCTGTCTTCAACATGAGCATAGATTATAACTGTCTGATCACTGTTAGCCTCTACGACTGTGGTGTCCGGATAGAGATACATGAATCTAGGTGATCCAGCATTTATATTTAAAGTATCTGCGTCTGTCATTCCAGCTATGGCAGCTGTTATAACCGCTAATCCGCTTTGAGTACCGGCATTATAAACCGCTTCAGCTCTACCATTGGTTGTTGTCGATTGGACAGTAGGTCCCAGATTAGTTTCATCCAGAGCATCCTGGAAAAAACCTCTGGTGCAATTGAATAGGATAAGGGTACCATCGGGGACTATGCCAACCTCATTTTCAGCGTAGGCACTGATTATAGTTGTCTCGTCGATATTAAGATCATCAGAATTAATACTTAATTCCAGAAGGGCAATATCGGGAATCGAATCTATCATCACATAAGTACGGGCAGAAGTATCTGATATAAAAGCATCTATGGTAGCAAGCCCAATTTCTCCGCTATCCCAGAGGGTAGTTGTTGCAATACCGGTGCTGTCGGTGATGATATTTTTCAGGATAGTTCCTACATCGGTTCTAAATGTAACTGTTTCTCCGGTTACACTGAAGTTATCTTCATCCTTAACCAGCGCTCTGATATCTGAGTAGGTAATATTGTTATCTGCATAAATGGTATCAGGTTCAACTGATATTATATTTATAGAATATTTTGGGTATTGCATTGTTCTGTCATCGCAGGCACTTACCAGAAGCATCACTGCTAAAACAGCTATAAATGCTGCATTAATAAATTTTATCGGCTTCATGGTCACCTCACTTTATTTTTCTTTGATCAATTTTCTTTCTAATCTTGGATCCAGATCATATTCCAGATTCTGATCTTCAAAGCCAACAACTCTTGGTGTTATTTCTATGATCAGATCCGTATTTTCCACTACTTCATATTTATGTTTAAATAGATTTCCCAGAATTGGTATATCCCCCAGAAGAGGAACCTTATTCACCTGGGTTGTAAGCTGGGAATTCAGTAATCCGCCAACCACGATCTTATTTCCATCGGGAACGGTTACGGTGGATATTACCCGACGCACTTTGGTTCTGGGCACATAACCTTGGACTAGTTCTATCACAGAACTAACTTCCGGTTCGATCTTGGTAGTGATCTGACCATCTGCATTGATCTTAGGTTTAACCTTCAGGATTATTCCAACATCTTCCCGTTCCACCTGAACATTGTTATCATCATCATAGACAACGTAAGGAACAACTTCACCGATGAGGATCTCAGCTTCTTCTCCATTTAATGCGGTTATTCTTGTATCCGTCAAGATCTGGGCTGCATTATTCTGCAGCAACCAGTCAATAGTTACATCAAAAGCAGTGAGTTGACGGCTGAATTTGCCCACATCGCTTAAATCATCCATTTTCTGGTAATACTGCTGATCTGGTAGAACACCGTAATCTGTGAGTTCCCCATGAGGGCTGGTAAGGTTAGTTTCATCGTAATTGAAAGGCAGCCCTAAGCCATCAGAGGTTACCGGATCTTCAGCCAAGATCGAAGTAAGATGATTAAGCCGAGACCAGTCAATCCCAAATTTCTTGGCATCGTTCACAGAAATTTCAATCAGTCTCGCCCTGATCTCAATCTGTTTTTGAGGAACGTCGATCTCTTCGATCTTGCCGTTTATTTCAGCGAAAGTCTCTGGATTTGCTCGAACCAAGATCGCATTCTGTCCCTCAATGGCAACAGACTGACCAGGCATTATTTCAAGGGCTTTAACTATCTTATCAACATCCACGTAATTCAAATAAATTATATAAGTTCTTTCACCTATCTCTTCCTCGATTCTCTCTTTTGCACCAACCAAGAAGGTTTTTTCACCCACCAGTTTATAGGAAAGTCCGATAGATTTTACAACCAGCGAAATAGCCTGTTCGATCTGAACATCTTTGAGACTGATAGTGATCTTTTTTTCTTCAGTTTCCATTCTCTCGGAGGTTTCGGACTCCATAGCCAGGACAATATTACACCCGCTTAATTTCGCCATGGTCGATATGATATGCGAAATGGAGGCATCTTCTGCATCAATACTGATCTTGATATTCAGCAGATCATATTCTTCTGCCTGTAAATTAAAAAATAAGAAAAATATTAATGAAACAAACAATATCGACACAGAAAGTTTGGTTTTAAAAATTAACGATCTCATCAATTCTCCTTTTGATATATTTTTCACCAATTAAAATCTCTGGTTTTATCTCTGCTTTCGTTAACGATTTCTTTGGGTTTTTCAGGTAATTTTTCCACCCGGAGAACAAGTGTCTTATTCTTGTTCTTATAGGTGATCTCCCCATCTCTGATATCCATAATTTTACCCAAGATAAAATTCTCCCCGATCCGATATACCTTATCGACGCCTTCATGGGAAATCGTGGCAAATTTCTCACCTGTCTCGGCTATAAGGGTGGATTGCAACCTCACCATTGATTCTACTTTTTCCTTCCACTGATTCACCAGATCCTGTTTTGTTTTAACGATCAGATTCTGTTCAAGTGGGTCTTTTTCAACGGTAAAGATAAACTGTTTCCTTTCCTTGATCGAACCTTCGATATTATGAATTCGGGCTAATAATTCGTCATCAAGGGCGATCCGTTTAAACTTGGATTCTTCTGGTACTTTCTGGACATCCTTCATCAAATAATAATCGTGGATCAAATAAGCCAAGAGGAAGATAACAACCAAGGCTATGGCAAAATCTTTTATATATTTAGTTTCCACTAAGCCTCCTTCACTATTTTAAAGGTAGATAGCTCTAAAGTTACAATATATCTTGTTTCGGTATCATCATCAAATAAAACGTTCTTCCTGTCCCGGGACATTGGTCGGACATCAAGAGTCTTGATCTTAATGATCTGATCAAAACTTTCCAGATCAGTTAGAAACTGCCCCATTTGAATAAAGGTACAATTTATTTCAAGGGTGTAGAGCTGTTCAATAAACTTGGAACCAAAGGATTCTACTTCCTTGGGATGGATCGAATCGACAGCGATCCTATATTTATCAGCCAGATTTGCTAGTTTTTTGATAAAGCTGTTTACCTCTTCGGCACTGTATGAATCTTCGTTCGTAATGCTATTTACAATAACCTTTGAAACTTCCTGCAGTTGCTCATTGAGAACTTTAGCACTGTTAAGTTTCTGCTGTTCCACTTTAATCTTTCGATCTAACCTACCAATATCCTTTTTATTTGATTTTATCATACTGGTAGTGAAATAAAAAAAGCATAAAGTCACCAGGATCATTATACAGATCAGCATTAAGTACTTCTGGTTTATGTTCATATATTTTCTCCTTCGTCACTAAAATCCCTCGCTGTGCACTCAATTTCAAATCTCATGATCTCAACATCCTTTTCCACATCCTTTCTGGAATGAACGATCTTGATCTCAGGAAAATCTGAACTGATCTGTTCATTTTGTTTTAGTTTTTCAACAAAATCATGAATTAGATCGAATTCCTTCTGTTTTTTATCAACCTTAGTTATACCATATAGACTAAGTTTATCATTCTTGAAGGAAAAATGGGTAATGGCAATTTTATTGGTTGTTTGCTCGGATAGAGCCACCAGTTTCATTGCCCAGAAGATTCTTTCAGTGCTCACTTTATCAATTCTTTGCAGATCTTTTGACGAAAGGAATTCACCACTTACCTGATAAGATTCGATCTCATTTTTGATATCGGAAAGCAGTTGTTCCCTGTTTTTTACTTTTTGGTTCAGATTACCATTAAGGATAAGGGCAAATACAAAAAATAGAACTGTAAAAAAGGCAAATACGATTAATAGGTTACGAAAACCTGTCTTCTCTTTCTCCTCTTTTCTCCTCAATTCCCCAAATTTATTAAGGTTAATGCTGAAATGAAAATTGTTCATTGGATCTCCTCTACTCAGGTCTCATTGCCAGCCCGACCGCCAAGGCAAGTTGGGGATCCTGACTGTTTTTGAATCTATCGGAAACTTCAATATTTGCAAAGGGATTGAAAACTTCCGTCGGTATATTCAATTGTTCATGGATATATTCAGGTAATCCTGGAATTTTAGCACTTCCACCTACCAGGAGAATTTTCCTAAAATCGCTGTTTCCTGCTTCTTTAACATAAAATCTTAGGGAGCGTTTTACTTCCAAGGCAATCTGTTCTCCTGCAGTTTTCTCCGATATATCAAGGGTAATTTTAGCCTCATCTTCTTTTTCCGTTTCCTCAGCATAGAGACCGTGTTCCTTCTTATACTGCTCCGCTTTCTCGAAAGAAAGGTCCAATGCCTTCATCATATCTTGGGTGAAATGGTAACCACCCCAGGAAATATCTCGGGCAAAGAATTTCGATTGTGGACCAAATACTACCATATTGGTCTTATGAGCTCCAATATTGAGGATTATATATACACCTTCTTCGATGAAAGAGTTGAGAGCAAAGCTATTGGCAACTGCCAGAGAATCAATGTCGACAATCCCGGGACTGAGCCCTGTATCGGTGAGGATTCTCGAGTGTTCTGCCAGTAATTCCTTGGTAGTCGCTGCCAGGAGAATGTTCATGTTATTAGTTTTTTCTTCCATGCTCAGGACCTGATAATCCAGGATCATCTCGGATCCACTTATAGGAAGATGTTTTTTTGCCTCAAAGAAAAGTGCTGATTCCAATTCTTCCTCAGGCAAAAAAATCGTTCTTATCTGCTTAATGCTGGTATTATCTCCTCCCACGGAAGATACCAGATGTTTTATCTTCTTGGGATTTAATTTCATTGTTTTAAGCATTCCAGACAGAACAGGAGCAAACCGCTCCTGAGTTAGATCCGAAGGAGTATATTCCAGACCTTCTGGGACGGTCGTCTTGATATCACAATTCAGCAATTTAAATCCGTCATGCTGCCTTTTGAGATGGACCATTTTAATGCTGTGAGATCCAATATCAATACCGACCGATTCCTTGTACTTCGTCGCTTTTGATTTAGCCATAATTCCTCTCAATTATATTTCATTATTTTGGTACTTTGAATACCCAAGAGTCTTCATTAAAAGAAGCAATGACTTCCGCTCCAAAGCCATAATAGATCTCAGGATAATCTGGGGGTTGAATATAATAAAATCTTTTGTCGTAATGATAGTCTTTTCCATAACCGGTGGAGGGATGAGTTCCATCATAATGAAATTGTCCCAGATCCCATTCATTGGGATCGGGATGATTATATGGATCAGTCCCGGAGCGATGAACGAATCCTCTTCTGGTTTGGGCAATAGCACCGAAGATATGAATGGTCCCCCTTTCCGTACAACCTGCTATATCATTGGAAGATTCGGGCCAGACCGGATTATACCAGGGATAATCTGTTCCGTAAGGGAATGTATAAATCGGACCATTATTGGGATAACTATTAACATATGTAACCGATTCATAGGGATAACCGCACATACCATTGGTCATAGGTAAATTACCATGTAAAACAAAACCCTGTTTGTTGATCGGAACAAAACTCGAAGGAGGAAAAATGAATTTCTGCAGATCAACATATTTATACAAAGTATCATTGCCAGTATAGGGGCTGATCGAATTAAAATGAGGAGTTGAACCATGGGGATGTTGGTATTCGAAGGAAAATATTCCCTCATAATGGCAATTCATATCCCCATAAAGATATTCGTCCCCATCCCCGATAGCAGCATAGGCTCCATATAACCAGATACTATTACAATTATTCTCTTTCTTAATACCAGTAGCCGGGTCAATATGTTTGTATTTTATAAGAATTCTCTCTTCCGAAACAAGTCCGAAATAATCATTACGGTTATAATTTTCCTCATCATCAGGCACTTGCCCAACCGGTGTATTGGCATAAGTTATATCTCCTACAATGAAAATACTATCGGCACTACCCCAGGTCTGTGAGCCGTCGATAGTACCTTCGATCCAAAGTTCACAGGGAACCCATACCGATGAATTAGTAACGATACCAGTTGGACCGCTGGTCCATATCGTGTCATAAATCGGCACATAATTTGTCCAGACCGAATCAGCTTCCTCGTACCAGTTCTCACCATTCATGATCCTGGTAAGCACCTGACTGTGATTCATCGGGAACCAGCTGTAAACATTGATCGGTTTTATTTCATCCAGGACAACATCTCCCACCATCGATTCATAAGCCTGTCCGTCTACCTTTACATATACTATATCAATGTTTGGATCTTCAAAGGGTCGCAGCCCATTCTGTCTGATATCATCTGCGGTAGGGCTGAAATCAATTTCCGGAACCCCCTCTTCCCAACCTGGCTCTGGCTGTCCCCGAAAAATCTGCTCCATGGGGGCACCAGTATCAGGAAGATGGGCACCATCGGGATATCTTCTGAAGATCCCGCTCGTGGACACAAAATCAAAAAAAGTTGGCCAGCCTCCGTTATTACCACCACCTGCTTGCTGGATCCAGATATCGGTGTTACTGTGTACTCTACCAAGCAATGAGTCTCGCCCCCAAAATTTTACTGCTCTTGCATCCTGATCTCCATCGCAATTCTCAGATTCTTCAATATTAGTAAAATACTGATACTGAGCCAGGCTTTCACTACTTAGTATTTTTTCGGAATATCTTTTTACCGGTGAATTTCTTTCCCTTTCAGCACCGATCAGAGATGTAACTGATTTCCCCACTGCAGTGGTATATCCCATAAAATTCTGAATAAAAGTATTTTCATGCTTGTTTGTTATTCGGTAAGTTGTATTCTCAATATTTACAACTCTGTTGGGGGGAGTTAAATTTTGATTTGCTTCGATCGCAATTTTGGTTCGGGTTGATTCACTGCGCAACAGTAATTCTTCCTGAAGCATATCTCTTTGATATAAGACTAAGTTGGAATCAGTATGGACGATCATCAGCAAAGATAGTGATGATAGTACAGCTACCAAAACCGCCACCATTGAAACGACAATGGTGAGAACAGCTCCCTTTTCCTTTAGAAACTTAAATTTCATATCTTCCCCTGGGTTGATCAGAATCAGGAATTACCTAGGAAAACAGAGGTATTATAATTTATTGTTCTAGTATTAATTCTCAGATCCTCTTCGACCGATTGACCTGAGCTTCTGGCTCTGAATCTTACCCTGGCCTCAATGTCAATACCCAAAATATAAATATCATTATAATAATATTTTTCAGGTGTAAACCTTAAATCAGTTATCCTAAATTGTTTTTCACCTCCGATCAATCTATTTCCGGTAGGAAATACCCGCTCATTCTGATAATACAGTGTATTGTATCTGGCAGAAGTTTTCAATTCTCCACTTTCTAGATAGAAATCTGCAGAATAGAGATCTTCATTTGATCCTTGAATTATGACCAGAGGTTTGATAGTAATTGCCTGCCGATCAGGTCGAATAACAACATTTTCTGCTGACAACAAACCTATTAAACCAACCATTTCCGTTACACCGGCTTTGGCGAATCCATATCTGATCGATTCTACGGCATTGAAGAGTTCTTCCTGAAGTTGAACATAGAGTCTTGTTTCTTCATAAGTGATCAAGAAATTTGAGATCGCTATTGCTAACAATACCAACACCAAAGCCCCTAAGGGTAAAGCTGCCGCTACCTCGATCAAACTTACACCGCTTTCTTTACCGAGTTTGTCCCTAAACTTATTTAACTCTTTTGCCAAATCCGTTATCATGTATCTCTCCTACGGAAGTAATCTTCTCGTAAACTGATCTGACGTTGTTTGGGTGGAAAGAACATCATCGATGGTTCTTCCCATTTGAGGGTAACAGTAACAACATAATACTCAACATAATAAGCAATAGAATTATCAATCACAGCTCCTGATCTGTGGTAATTGAAGGTTCCTTTAACACTTTTACCATCTTCATCATCCAGAATAACTGTGTTATTGGTGTATAGCGACTGGTCAAATGTGGGTATCTTACCCTGTCCCCGATTGAAAAATTTTATATACTCCATTTTCTCGGCACATGCCAGTAGGGCAGCTCGATAATGATAATTTTCGACTGCTTTATATCGGGCATAGGCAGAACTAAAAACCAAGCCTGTAATTGATATGGAAACAATGATCAAAACAGCAAGGACATGGATCAGACCGAATCCTTTCTCCGATTTGAGGATCTTAAGAACCATTAAAAACCAACTCCGGTCGCGAACATCTTCGGATTATCGGAAACCTCCTGAGCTACTCGGCGGTCAAGTAAACCGTTCATAACGTGATTATAAAGTGACTGATCAAGGGTTTGCATACCTTCTTTAGTCCCAGACTGGATAACCGACGGTATCTGATAGGTCTTTTCTTCCCTAATAAGATTTCTTACCGCTGTATTGGCGATCATTATTTCCAGGGCGGGAACTCGTCCTTTTCCATCCTTGGTGGGAAGCAATGTCTGGGCAACCACAGCCTGTAAAGACTCCGATAACATAGACCGGATTTGACCCTGCTGTTCTTTGGGGAACATATCGATAATACGGTCGATAGATTTGGTCGCACTGCTGGTATGAAGAGTTGCCAGGACCAGGTGACCAGTTTCGGCAGCAGTGAGGGCAAGGGATACTGTTTCCAGATCTCTCATCTCACCCACCAGGATCACATCCGGATCTTCCCGTAAAGCAGAACGTAAAGCAGCGGTAAAAGACCAGGTATCGTGACCTAGTTCCCTCTGATTGACCAGGGAATTTTTGCTGTAATGAACGTATTCGATAGGATCCTCGATCGAGATAATATGACAATGCCTGCTATCGTTGATCCTATCTATCATAGTTGCGAGAGTGGTTGATTTACCGCTTCCTGTTGGACCGGTAACCAAGATCAGACCATGTCTTTTTAAAGCAAGTTTACCAAGGACATCGGGTAGGTTCAGTTCGTCAAAACTTTTAATCTCATTGGGAATTACCCTGAAGGCAACCGCTCTTCCATTTACCTGGTGGAAAGCATTGACCCTGAATCTGGTGTTATCATCAAGTTTTGTGGAAAAATCTATTTCCAATCTCTCTTTGAATAAAGTGATTTGTGATTCATTCATCACGCTGAAGATCAAATCGTCAACTTCCTTTACACTTGATACAGGTAAATTCAGTTTTTTCATGATACCGTTTACTCTAACCATGGGGATAGAGCCAGCACTGATGTGAAGGTCGGATGCTCCTGCATCAGATGCGAATTGAAGTAATTCCCGGATCGTCATTGGCAAAAGTTACCTCCGTTTAATCTATAACTTCATCTTCTTCGTCTTCGTCTTCATCAATACCATAACCATGATACTCGGCTTCATCTGTGTCGTACCATACCTGGTGTCCTTCACCTTGGGGAAATTCGTTGGTCGACGTTGCTACATACTTGTTAGGAGGATTGCCGATGACTTCAAATTCCCAGTTTTTTTCCGTCGCTTTTCCAAGCTTGGCATCCTTAAGAGCATCTTCAATGGTATAATCTTCGGTAGTACCATAGGTTTGGTAGTGAACCCTGAATGCACTTCTTATCGCTGCAATTGCAGTTTGAGCTTCAGTTGCTCTTGCTTTTTTAACATAGCTCATGTAAATTGGTACAGCAATAGCAGCCAAGATTGCGATAATAACCACGACCACTAATAATTCGATCAAACTAAATCCCTTTTGGTTTTTTAATAACTTCAACATCCTTAATTCCTCCTTATTAATTGTTGTATCCACCCGCAAATTATGTGCCAAAAATCTTTTTTTCCATCTTATTATATTCCACCTATATAATTAATATACCATAACTTCGAACCTGCTATCTTTTTGTAAACAAGAAAATTATATATTTGAATAAACGGTTTTAAAAGCGTTGTTAAGATTATTTAATAAATTAATAACACCGGTATTTTCTAATCTTGGCTGATTGATAATATTACAATAAAACCAATTATATCGATTAAGAGCCTTGTTCAATCTGTAAAAAGAATAAACAACTATTGTAAACTGTAAAATATTTTTTTCACTAAAACTTTATTACAGAGATTGCCGACTTTTTTAGGAAGTTTTTAATTAGGTCTAATCTAATTATTTGACAATCTCAGGTTCATTAGAAGGGTTGAGCAAATTTTATAAATATGGATCTAACAATGAAAAAACCAAAAATCATCCAAATACTATTCCTGCTTTTTTTCTTTGTTATATTACCTTTATGTTATCTAAGAAGAACTGTCGATCCTTTAATTACATTTCGGCTCTTTTTCCTAACAGTAAGTTTGATAATTATTTATAGCGCCGTCCTGATTAAAGTTTTAACAAAATCTAAATTCAATTATGCTAACTTCTGCAAAGTCCTGTTTTCCCAAAACTCTTCCCTCATTATATCATTTACCGGAGTGTTGTTGATTTCTTGCATCGCCCACTTTTTTGCTTTGAACAAAGCTGAATCCCTTTATTCAATAATCCGGGATGTAGCTTTTTTTTTATTTTTTCTGGCTTCCCTTTTCTTTCTATCAGTTAATAGAGATTTTTTTAGAACAGCTTCTAAAGCAATTTTGCTAACCTCACTTATTATCTCTTTAACAGGTTTTTTCCAATATGTTTTTAGATGGTTCTACTTTATCCCCGGTCATGAAGTGATATTTTCATTCTTTGCTAACCGGAATCTGTTTGCTTCAGCCCTTTTTTTGTCATTACCATTTCTGATCTACCTATATTTTCTTGAAAGAACCGGATGGAAGATTTTGGTTCTTATTACAATTACAATCTCTTTTTTTAATATCGTCAGCGCAAAAACGCGTGCAGTCTGGCTGGCTGTAATCACCGGCGCACTATTGGTCTTAATCGTTTCTAATTTATTCAGATCAAGATCCAAAACTGAACATGTTAAAACAAAAATCCATATTAAAATCCTTATCGTTTTAATTATCATAGCTATTTTATCCGGTTTCTTAATAGCAAAGCTTCCGATAATTCAGGAAAGGAATCAACCTTTGTTTGAAAAATCTCTAACTTCTACGGGAAATTTTCTGGTTCGTTATCATGCTTGGCTTAATACCATAAAAATGATATCGGATCATCCTTTGTTAGGTGTAGGGCCCGGAAACTGGAAGATAATTTTTCCCCAATACGGAATTCTGGGAATGAAAGTAGAATCCGGGGCATATCAATATATGCGACCTCATAACGACTTCCTCTGGGTTGCCGCTGAGAGCGGGTTGATCGGGATGTTCTTTTATATTCTGATTTTTGGGGTAGCAATCAAATATTCTATATTCATCCTTATCAAAGCTAATTCTTTTCAGGATAGGATCTTTGCCTTAACAATGCTATTCGGGATTTCAGGTTATATTGTAATTGCAAATTTCAGTTTTCCTAAGGAAAGAATATTTCATTCTCTGCTTATCCTTTTCCAGCTGGCAGCAGTGAGTGTTTACTACAACAAATTCGTGAAAAAAAATAATCATCCCTATAAATCCAGATGGAAATTGTTAAACCTTGTTTTGGTCTTTCTGATATTATTGAGCCTGATCCTGTCGGTTTACAGCTATTTTCGTTTAAAATCAGAGGTACATTTTTACCATGCTTATCTAGCTCGGATAAAAAACGATTTTATTACGACCATAGCTGCCATCTCCAGGACCGATCCTTTTATCCTCAATATCTCACCCACAGGTATACCCCTCACCTGGTACAGAGGAAATGCTTATTTTCAGATCAATAAAATAGAAGCTGCCTTTGAGGATTTTAAAACAGCCTATAAAAATCATCCCAACTTTATCTACGTTTTAAACAACCTTGCAACTTGTTATGAAATAAAAAATAATCCTCAAAAAGCAATCATGCTTTACAATAAAGTACTTGACATTTCTCCATATTTCAGGGAAAGTTTGTTGAATTTAAGTGCAATATACTATAATCAAGGAAAATATCTGGATGCTTATAAAATTATACATAAAGTCAGAACAACAGACGCTAATTACAGAACTTCATACTTCAAAAGAAAGATCAGGGAAAGATTAGAGTTGGAATCCAACCAAATGGAGAGTATAAATGAATAAGTTGCTTTTTATCCTACTGCTTGCCGTTGTTTCGGTTTTATTTGCCAGTCAGGAATTTTTACCTACTCAGGTTATTTATTACGAAAATCAAGATCTTGCCAGTAAAAAAGCTGTTTTAAATAACTTCGGGATCGATAAAAGAGATCTAAACCAAGCTCAGAGAAAACTTTCCACTGATCTTCTCGGTCTTTTAGACCTAACAAAAGATTTCAAACCCGAGGTTATTGCTTCTAATCTAGAAAAATTTAATCAACTGAGATATCAAGAAGGAAGTAAGGATATAGTAAACAGCGAAATCTATGTATATATCTATTTCTATAAGAATAAATTCAGTAATGTAATTGATGAATATTGCACTGAAATAAAGGGAAAATCTGCAGAATTCGACTATCTTGCCAGTTGGGTAAGAACTGATAGGTTATTGGAAATTGCCGATCATTCTGAAGTGAGACTGATCCGACCTGTAATGCCACCTCATTTTTACACTGGTTCGGTAACGACTCAAGGTGATGTTATCCATCGAACTGCTGAAGTCCGGTCGAACTATAATCAATACGGGACTTGTATAAGGGTTGGTGTAATTACGGACGGAGTAGACAGTCGAGCTGAAGCACAGGCAACCGGAGATCTTCCACCAGATGGAGACGGTCTGTACGTTTTGCAGAACAATTATGGGGGTGACGAAGGTACTGCACTCCTGGAAATTATTCATGATATGGTCCCCGGAGCAGGACTTTATTTCCACGATTGTGGATTAAATACTATTCAATTCAATTATGCTGTAGATCAATTACTCGCTGCCGGTTGTAATGTGATCTGTGATGATGTGGGTTGGTTGACAGAGCCTTTTTTTGAAGATGGTGTTGTGGCACAACACTACAGTGATATCATAAATAGCCGGGAAGATGTTATTTTTACATCTTCAGCTGGAAATGCGGGACAAACTCACAATCAGAGCTTTTTCTATCCCTGTTCGGGAGATCCCGCTTATCATGATTTCAGCGCTGGTACAACTGAATTTACAGACCTTTATTTGCATCTGGATATAGGCGAAAATGTTATAGTTATCTTACAATGGAATGACCCTTTCGGCAATTCCAATAATGATTATAATCTTTATCTATACAGCCTAGATCAGAGTGAGTTTGTTACCGGAAGCACAATAGCTCAGAATGGAGTTGGTTACGATCCACTGGAATATTTCATTTACCAGGAGGACGGAACTTATGCAGGTGATTTTGCCATCAAAGTTCATCAATACGACGCAGTAGACAAAGTTTTGGAAGTATATATATATCCGGGTGGAGACTACACAGAAAACATTGTCTATGCAAACAATATCTCACCTGTTGATGCTATATTTGGTCATGCTTCTGTCCCTGGTGTTATTGCAACGGGAGCTGTTCACACAGACAATCTTAATACAATCGCCCCTTATTCTTCCCAGGGACCAACATTGAAGTTCACCTACGACACCCTGGGACGGGAAGCATCTCAAACTTTCAACACTCCCTTTGTGGTTGGAGTAGCTGGAGTTTATATAACAGGTGCCGGCGGATTTGGGCAGCAGGATCCCTATGGAAATTACTGGTTCTATGGTACAAGTGCCTCAGCTCCGCACTCTGCTGGACTTGTAGCTCAGATTTGGAGCGAAACCACTCCCACAAATACTACAGCTGCCAGTATAACCTACATGGTAAGCGGTTCACTGGGTTCCTATGATCCTGTTTTCGGTCATGGTTTATCCGATGCCGAGCAATCTTTTGAAGACTGGTTACCGGATCCGAATTATACCTTGCTTAATACTCCCAATATATCAGGTGATATGGATGACGATCTATATGTAAATATCGTTACCGGACCGGGAACAACTGCCAATCTGCAAGATTCACAGATTTCTGCAAAACTTCAAGGTATTGAAGAAGATAACGCTGATATTAGCGTTGAATCTATAGCTATATCGCCTACCGGAGACAATTCAGCAGAAGTCTATTTCGATTTTACCGGAGTTACACCCCTTCAAACAGGGGCTTACGAACTGGGATTTACTTTTATGAACGAACAGGTTTCCCGAACTGTTTCTTCCACTCATAATATTACTCCGAGTGACCAAGTTCCTAGATTCGAAATTATTTCTCAGGGTTTTGATCAAGATGAAGGTCAGGTTTCTTTTACCATAGAAGTGAGTCAAACTAGCGGCACTCAGCCTACCAGCACAGGACTGTTGTTTAATGGTTTAAACGAATTTGGCCAGGTTTCTGGTTTGGATGTAAATCATTATCTACTTGATTTTCAAACAATTCCGGGTTTTCGTTCCAGGAAAACAAGAGATATTGGTGACTGGATTTTATACATCTTGTTCGGTCCCCGTGAATTCAGTTATAATATTTCTCAGAAAATTTTGTTAACCTCTTCGCCACAATCTCCTGCAAATCTAAAGATCAACGTCGTCGGCACAGAACTTGTGATCAGCTGGGACGAAGTACCGGATTGTACCTATAGTGTTTATTCCACTACCAACCCCTATGAATCTTACTCATCCTGGAATGTTGAAGTTGAAGGATTGACTACAACTTCCTGGTCTGAACCGGCAAATAGTAACAAAAAATATTATTTCGTCAAAGCTGTTTTAATTGAGTAAATAAACCTGAGCTCTTGAATTACTTAACCAGCAACAACTTCCTTGTTTTCGTTTCTCCACCAGCATTGAGTCTGGCAATATAAATACCAGAAGCCACCTGCCTGTTATAATTATCGGCCCCAGCCCAACTAATGTTATGTTTTCCCCGAGGAAGCAATCCATTCACCAAACGAGTAACTTTCTGACCTCTGATATTATAGATGGATAACTCGACTTTTGAATCTTTATTTAAATAAAAAGAAAAACTTGTTTCAGGATTAAATGGATTGGGATAATTAATAAATTTGTCTGCTACAACAATGTTTTCTTTAGCATTTACCCAGAGTTGATTCTGAATGATTATATCTCCTGTAAGGGTGCCGATACCGGAAGGTTCGATGTAACATATTTCACCATCTAATATCTCCTGATCCGAACCTTCGAAATTTAAACGAACATGGTAATCATCCGGAAATTCACTGAAATCAGCCCAGATTTGAATTGTTTGCATAACATTTACATCGATTGAGAATTCCCAGCTAACTTCCTGAGGTTGCTGGCTAAAAAGGGGATATTTAAATTCAGAGTTCAACTTATCGTGATAAAATTGGGGATCGTTCTTAAGAAAGTAGCAGCTGATCGACTCGGCGAATGGTTTGGCTGGTGGTTCGGGAAGATCATATAGAACCTCATAATCATCACTTGTTAGATAAGATGTTCCCAGGATGATCTCGTCTCTATCGATACTTAACTGCTGAAAATAGACTGGAAGTTTCCAATCGTATACCTCGCTGAAATCAAAGGAAGAATGATAAGGTATAAAAACCATCGAAAAATAGATGGAATCCGGAACATAAGAATATATATAAAATGCCTCTCCGGCATTTATAGAATCAGCAACCGCATAATGATCACTGTCGTAGACATAGATGCTGCGGGAGATCCATTCTTCTTGAATCGCTTGCCTGAAATTAACTTCATCGTCATTGTTAATGAACCGAAAACCGTTTACTTTATGTGTAGCAAGATGAGGATTGGGAATCAGATTCCAGCCTGGATATAACTCAAGATTACAATGAGATTGCTGGATGTTAGAATCTGTTAGAAATTGAAAGTCGTTCTCTGTGTAGAGCCAGTAACCGTTTCCATAGGAAAAATAGTCGGTATATAGATATAAGTCGGGATCAGAAAAAGTGTATAACTCAGCAGTTTCATCAAAAATTACAGATGCCTGCCAAATCTCGTCCACCCAGGTACTGGCAACCGTTGACCAGCCAATTTCTCTTGAAACTCCCGTTAAGTAAGGAACTATCCCCACCCTTTGAGATGACATAAAGGTCAGATACTCATCATTAA